>OGMP01000060.1_pt1 | contig 105183 bp, 95 predicted proteins | sample 1573261 | NCBI WGS metagenome assembly OGMP01 (sample SAMEA2581878, study PRJEB24529) | metagenome | biome: Human gut stool | place: China | collected 2011 | reverse complement strand
TCTTGAAATTCTTGTTTGGAATTTCAGGGTTGTCATGTTGTTAATTTTTCAAGGTCCTTTATGTTTTCGCCTCTCAGCGACAACTTCTATATGTTATCACATCTGAAGTTCTTTGTCAACAACTTTTTATCTTTTTTTCAAGACCTTTTCGGTTGCTGATGTCCGACCTCTTCGGCGACAACTTCTAAATATTACCACACCGAAGTGTGTATGTCAACAACTTTTTTCATTTTCTTTGTCATCATATTCCAGTGACAGAAGAAGAAAATCGATGTTAACTTATGCCGGTCACAACCAGCAAGTGAAACTATACTAAATATCTCCCAATATGTCAATAACTATTTTCAAAAAAATGTTTTTATCGTACAGATATGTGAGAGCCTTGCTGTCGTGTACCATTTCCAGCATCTGCGAAGCCACCGAGAATGCTGACAAAAACGTTATGAGAACCATTGCGATCCATATACACAACACAGCCTGTGCAACGCCAAAAACAAGTCCTCCTGCTTTGTCCAGCCCACCGACCACGGGGATACCCGACAGAACATGCGATAACGCAAGAGCTATCAGCACGAGCAGTAGCACCACAAATATGGTTAACAGATATGACAGTCCGTTCATGACCATATCTGTGAGATAATCCACAACATATGCCACATAGTCTCCGATCGCCTTTCCATTTATCTTGTCTCCGCCGTTACTGCGTATGTAGTTCTTCACGATCTCCGGCAGTTCTGTATGTTCTAGATAATCTTCTTTCTCATAGACAGATACACTTTCACTGATATCTTCCACTCCTATGCTCTGCTCCACCTTCTGCCTCACGGTGTCTCTGAGTGGTGTATGCTGACAGAGGAACTGGTTTACATACGGATTCAGCACATTTGTCAGGATCACCGCTCCTACTATGCCAACTGCACTTACCGCACTTTTGATGAGACCTCTCCTGTATCCGATAAGGGCGCACAGAAGAATAACCGCCACAGACGCAAGCAACATCAGATTCATATGCGCTTCTCCTTTCTCTTACATGCCCTTGAGGGCAATAGTCTGCGTCTCATTTTCAAATATGACCACATACTCCTCCTCGTTTGAGTCCGGCACAACATTTACAAGATTCTTGGTGAATGAATAATTAAATTTCATACTTCCATTAAACCTGATTATACTGCAGTCCATATCTCCCGTGACTATTATCTCCTCTTCAGTTGCATATATTTTGTCAAATGCATTGTCGTAGTCCACTTCAGCCTTCAGCGCACCCTTGTTGTCATATATATATATTTTGTATTTCGCCTTTGAGGCAGAATCCGAGACAGCAATATAACCCACGCAGGAAGAATTATAGAATACGCCCTGCATCTCCCTGGATCTGAGATCTATAACAGCTCTCTCCTCCGGTTTCTCCGTCATAGTGTATGTTCTTATATCGTTATTACCAAAGCATGCAATATTGTCATTATCTGTAAATTTCACGATAGGATACAGTGCATCATCCACTGTATAGCTTCCCATCATACGATCAGCATTCTCATTCTGTCCAACCGAGCTAAAATTGTACATGGCTATCACAGACTGTACCTTTGTGCCCTGTATCTTCATATAACTTGTGACCAGCTTCTGTCCATCGTTCGATATGTCTATATCCATAGGGTATCCACTTTTATCTATCGTGGTCTTGAGCTCATAGATCGTGTTGCTGTCCTTATCGTATCCATTGATATAATTGCAGTCTTCTCCCACAAGTACAAGGGTGTACACTCCCTGCTCTGCAATATCAACATTTGAGATGTCGTAAGCGAGAGTCTGACGGCTGACTTCGCCGTCAACATTAAACACATACACATCTTTACCGTTCATATCCGCAACTATCGCGTAGTTTCCGCACACCTCTGCGTATGGCATCTTCATCGCATAGCTCACATCCCACTTTGTCACGCCTTTTTCATCTATGTAAGATGCACCGTCCTTGGTCACCTTCAGCACATTTCCCGCAAATACCGTGTAATCTGCTATATTGTCACCTGATGTTTCCGTCGCTGACACCACATCATACTGAGTGTATGTCTTTATCGCATTATATCTCAAAAGTGCAGTGACAAGTCCTAGCACAACCACAATTGCTGCGATAGCGAGGAGCATTTTGCCTTTTTTGCCCATGGTACGTTTTACTTCAATGACATTATCCCTGCCATTTTCAAGGCTTTCCTCGTCCATATCATCTTCTGTCTGATTCTGAACTTCCTGTTTTTCATCGTCTCTGCCCGCAGCAATTTCCTTATCCGCAGTTTTTTTATTTTTTGTTAAAAATTTCATATCCGTATTCCTTCTGTTCTTTATTCACTATAAAAAAACATGGTAATTATAGCATTTTTAATCTGTATAGGGAATAACCAATTTCTGGCCCTCATATATAGGTTCATCTATCTTCAGGCCATTTACCGCCGCTATACTCTCTGCGCCATCCTGCGTTCCGTACATCTTTATCGATATACTCACAAGAGTGTCCCCCGGTTCAACCACATAGATGCTCTCCGTATCCTCCGGCACAGAAGGTATCTCTGATGTTACAGCTTCATCTGAAACACTGTCCGAAGTGTATTCCGAGCCATACGAAGTTCCCTCCACCGAAGCACTTGTATTCTCCGCGCCTTGCGCCGCTGATATATCCTGCGATCCATTTGCTTTCTGTGCCATCTCTGTATCCTGCACCCCTTCCGCATTCTGAGTTGCCTCCGTGTTCTGTGATCCCGGCGTATTTTTTTGTGTATAGGCATCTCCGGATGCAGCTCCTCCCACTGTTTCCTCAGCACCGGCCATGGTGTCTGCACTGTTCATGAACACCTGAACCTCACCGGAGTGTTTTGCCTTTGTCAGCCTGTCCGTTATCTGCCCCACTGTATCCGGGGATATGTACCACAATGCGCCAAATGACACCGCACATACCGCAACAAAGCACGCCGCGGTTGTACCCCAGCTCCTCTTCTTCCGGTTCTCCGTCTGTTTCCCCCTCTCTCTGAAGTTTTCAACAACCGTCTTATCCTTTATTACCACACTGTCTGTCGCAGATTCCGCAGTCTCACGCTTTCTGCTGATTATGTAGTTCTGCATTTTCTCATTTCTCACATAATATATATAGTATCCCTTTTCCCTCATAAAGGTCCCGTGATCGTAATAATAAAATGCCTCCTCACACTCCAGTGCATCCATAAGGAACAGGATCTTTCCCTCTCCCGGGAAATTATCGCGGTGCAGCCTTTTCATCTGATCGTTTATCTCTGCAGAGAAACCCATTCTGGACAGGAACCATCCCACGATCGACAGGTCATCGAAGTATTTGTTTATCTCCGCATATATCCCGCTCCACTCGCTGTCACCAAATTTTATCATGGATATGTCAAATTCAAGATTCTGTGCATCCACTGCGCCGCTGACAAATATCACCTTTGTGCCATTTTCATCATATACTTTTCCGAGAAGTATGGCTCCACGGCAGTTCATATTGCCCGGCGATGCAATTCTCCTCAGATATGTCATGACATAGTCTTCTACATATATCTTGTAATTTCCTGGGGCATTTCCCACCTGTCGTATATTCTTGGGCAGCTCATATTTCACCCTGTCGCTTGACCTCATCATCTCATTTGCTTCATCATATACTATCTCTATCATTCACCCGACCTCCTATACTCTTAAGCATCAGCCCTTACAGCTCCGCCAACGATGCATGAATAATACCATGTTGACAAGACGCTTTTTTAGGAAATCATGTCATTTGATGTGTGTAACTGCGCCCTATATTCCAGCCTATTACGACCTATATCTACAGGATCACGTAAATGAGCGCTTTATGAATCTATTGTGTAAACTTTGATAATCTTGGAAATACTCTATACTATAAAACACAGGCAGGGTATTGATATGATAAAAAAGAAGCAGCGACAAACAGAATATTTTAATCCAAATGACATTCTTGCCTGCCGTGCGCTTTCAACCAGAATATCGGATTTTCTGGCAGACAGCGGGCAGCCTTCTGACAGCACCGTGGTTTTATGCATAGGAACCGACCGCGCTACCGGTGATGCTCTCGGCCCTCTGACAGGCAGCTTTCTGACAGAGCACAACTGTCCTTTCAAAGTGTACGGAACGTTAAAAGCTCCGGTCCACGCCCTCAATCTGCGCGATACCATACACCATATATACGACCATTTTGTCTCCCCCGCCATCATCGCCGTCGACGCATCCCTTGGACGTCCTTCAGATGTAGGTATGATCACGCTCTCTAACGCCCCCCTGTACCCCGGAATCGGTGTAAATAAAAAACTCCCGGCGATAGGAGATATCTCCATCACCGGGATTGTAAATCTGTCTGGGAAGCCAGGTATGAGTCTTCTTCAGAGCACCAGGCTGTATACCGTCAGCAATATGGCACGCTTCATCTCTGACGCCATACTGTCATCATCGACACACTGACTAGCTCTCTCCCTTATAAACCTCTATGGCGCCTGACACTGTGCTTGCCGTGCCCTCCTCCATGATCGATATAAGATCAGAGAGTTTCTCTTCTGTGAGCAGATCTTTGCCAAGGAATGTGACATAGCTGTCAGTCAGATGGCTCTGCATATCAGCAAGCTGTGACTCCATGGCATTGATCTTTTCCTCGAGCTGCTTCAGATCCGCCTTAAGTGCGTCGATCTTCGGCTGCCGTCTTCCTGTTATCTCATCAGTTATAACCTGTTTTGTATCATTCTCAAATACTTTTATCGCCTCAAGCTTGCGATTGCTTATATCCTCGCGCTCCGCCTCAAGCTCGCTGAGCTTTTCATCATATTTGCCAAGATTATATACACTCTCATCCTTGTCTCTTGTTATCGAGTTTCTGATGATCCTTATCTGCTTGTTGTTGGCGCGGACCTTGTTTCTTATCCGCCTGCCCTCATTGACGATCTCAAGATTCTTTACCTTGGCAAGATTGAACACTATGAAATATATGATAAATTCTGCTATGACAATCGCCTGACTGATCACCACATACGTCAAAGTGTGAACTCCGGTCTGGTATATGGTGTATGAAAGCGCCACGCATACAATCGCCGGTATACATCCGCAGAACAGGAGTATAAGCAGTATAAGCTTAAACACGTCGCCTGCTCCGCACGGAGCGAACATACAGTAGAAAAAGCCCGTATTGCAGAAGCCCGATACATTGTTCTGCTTAAACAGCTCCTTTGCCTTGAGTCTGAGCTGTCTGTTGCTCTCGTTGAGGGAGGCCGTCTCGCTCTCTATTCGGTTGCCCATACGCTCCGTCTTCTTCTTATCTTTTTTTGACTGAAGCTGCCTTATCTTGGCTCCGTTCGCCGAAAGCTGCTGGTCGTATCCATCCTCTATCTCATTCTTTCTGTTTTTCAAGGTTGAACTGATCTCATCAGAAAGGCCCTTTTCCTCCTGTGAGATACTCCTGCTGGTCTTTCTCTGTGCCGTTCTCGCCTGTTCAAGGTTGTCCTGCACATCATCGATAGCCACCACCAGCTCCCTTGCCTTTATAAGATATTCCTGATTCTCCTGGAAAACATTCTCCGATCCCATACAGTCCTCCTTATGTCTCTTATAATAGTGCATATCAAGTTTATAATATCAAATCGCCTACTAATTAACAACATAATTTTGCAATTTCTGACATATCTGACACATTTCGGATTATATTCTGAAAATACTTTCTTATCATGCACCCGGTCACTATTATTTCACAGTAATTTAATTGAACTCATACTGATTATATTTTATAATTATTACATATGGGCGATAAGCAATATTTATGGTATTTATCATTTACAGAATGGGGCTGTAAAATTACAAATTATATATGACAAGGAGAAGCGGCATGAACATTTTATTTTTTCTTACACCTAAGAGCGATGTAGCATATATTGAGGACAGTTTTTCACTCAGACAGATACTTGAGAAGATGGAGATACACAGATATTCTGCAATACCGATACTATCCAACACCGGTGAATATGTCGGCACCATAACTGAGGGCGACATTCTCTGGTACTGCAAGCGCAATTCGATGAACGCGCTCAAAACCGCAGAGAGCATCTTCCTTAATGATATTCCAAAGAAATTCGAGTACGCCTCCGTATCCATCAGTTCCAACATGGAGGATCTCATAGCCAGAGCCATGGTCCAGAATTTTGTTCCGGTGGTTGACGATCAGAACAAGTTCATCGGCATAGTTACACGAAAGGATATCATCGGTTACTGCTATAAGAAACTTAAGACCAGCGAATCATAAAAAACACCCGGATATGTAAGCATTTCGCCTGCACATCCGGGTATTTTAATGTAATTCAATATATCTTAATCCCTAATTTAATATCTAATTGAGATCTCCCGTTCTGTTGACGGCGCTCACGAGTGCATGTACAGATGCGTCTATGATATCGTTCTTTATTCCTGCGCCCCATGTAACCTTACCATCGACAGTCTCGACTCCGACATAGGCAACTGCCTGTGAGTTTGAGCCAGACTGGAGTGAATGCTCCTCGTAGCATACGACCTTGAACTGTATGTCAAAGTGCTTCTTTATAGCATTGCTCACGGCATCCAGACGTCCATTTCCCTTGCCGTGGTAAACCTTCTTCACACCGTTCTTCAGAATGGTTATCTCTGTGGATATTCCATCTCCCTGTACGAAGTGATTCTCAAGCATCTTGATAGGGCCATCTATATTGACATATGTATTCTGGAATATATCCAATACTTCCTTTGGACTGAGCTCCTTGTGCTCCTTATCTGACACATCCTTTACTGTGTAGCCCAGATCCTCTCTGAACTTTGCAGGAAGGTCAAAGCCGTACTTTGTCTGGAGGATGAATCCAATTCCACCCTTTCCTGACTGGCTGTTTATTCTAATAACATCACCATCATACTTTCTTCCGATATCCTCAGGGTTAAGCGGCAGATATGGACAGGTCCACATTCCGTCACCTTGCTCTTTTCTGAACTTCATTCCCTTGGCAATGGCATCCTGATGTGAGCCTGAGAATGCGGCAAATACAAGCTTTCCTGTATATGGTGAACGCTCGTAAACCTTCATTCCTGTAACTCTCTCATACATCTCTGTGAGCGATGGTATATCGCTGAGATCTATCTCAGGGTCAACTCCATGGGTGAACATGTTCATGCAGAGTGTGATCACGTCCACATTTCCTGTTCTCTCACCATTTCCAAATAATGTTCCCTCTATTCTGTCTGCGCCGGCAAGGATACCAAGCTCTGCATCTGCCACTCCACAGCCTCTGTCATTGTGAGGATGAAGTGACAGGATAATATTCTCCCTGTCGTGGAGGTTCTTGCTCATATACTCTATCTGGCTTGCGTAAACATGTGGAAGTGACATCTCGACTGTTGCAGGGAGGTTGATTATAACCTTTCTGTCCGGTGTCGGCTTCCATACATCGATAACTGCGTTGCAGACCTCAAGTGCATAGTCAACCTCTGTTCCGGTGAAGCTCTCCGGTGAATACTCAAAACGATATGGAACGCCGTACTCATCAGCCATCTTGTTGAGCAGCTCTGCTCCATCCACTGCTATCTTAAGTATCTCTTCCTTTGACTTTCTGAACACCTGCTGTCTCTGGGCAAATGATGTTGAATTGTACAGATGTACGATCACGTTCTTTGCACCCTCTATAGCCTTAAATGTCTTCTCTATGATATGTGGTCTTGCCTGTGTAAGTACCTGTATCGTGACATCATCAGGTATGAGATCCTGCTCTATAAGTGTTCGGCAGAACTCGTACTCAGTCTCGGACGCTGCAGGAAATCCGATCTCTATCTCCTTGAAACCGATCCTGACAAGCTCCTTGAAAAATTCCAGCTTCTCATCAAGGCTCATAGGTACGATCAGGGCCTGATTACCGTCTCTCAGATCCACGCTGCACCAGATAGGTGCTTTGTCAATATACTCCTTGTTTACCCAGTCTGTGCACTGTACCGGCGGCATGTAATAGCCACGCTTGTAATTCTGATAATTCTTCATTGATATAACCTCCTACTTAAGCAAAAAAAAACTCACATCTCCTAATCACTATAGAGACGTAAGTTACGCGGTACCACTCTATTTCATACAATAATGTATGCTCTCATCGCAGATACAGATGAACGATATACTTACCGCCGTCTTATACCCTCCTGCTGTAACGGTCAGGCTCCGTCCCTTCCTACTTCACACGATCATCTGACGTGCCATTCAGCGGGCTGCTCCAAGGCGAGTTCAAACCCTATCGATCACCGCCTCACACCAACCGGCGGTTCTCTGAACATCTCCAGAATTCTACTGCTCCTCTTCATCGCATTATCTAGGCTGACTCTAACACATACAAGTGTCAGATGTCAACCCCTTTTAGCTATAATCCTATATATATTAACAGTTCTACCAGACAATAAATCTCTTGTTCTTGAGAGATCTTCCGCCTGCTGTAAGCATCAGTATACCCACTACAAGACCAGTAACTATCGTTATAACCCCAAGTGCTATGTTGAGTGCTCCAACCTGCTTCATAGTCTTATATGCTTTCTCCATACTCATATGCTCCTTTCTATAAGTCTTTATCAATTCTCAGATATAGTAAGTATATCATGTGATATTGCTTCTTACAACTTAAAACTTGAATTAGTTTATTTTACTTTGCACCCCGCCCGTGATAAAATAACTGTGTTTCGGATCATTATATTTGTATACAAAAAGGAGTATCAATATGCCAGCAATAACAAATGACTGGGCTGAATATCTTAAGCCTGAATATAAGAAACCTTACTATAAAAAGCTGTTTGATTTTGTGGGACAGGCATACGCAACGGAAACTGTCTACCCACCAGCCGATGATATATTCAACGCATTTCACACAACGCCGTTATCCCATGTAAAATGTGTGATAATCGGTCAGGATCCATATCATGAGCCAGGGCAGGCACACGGTCTGAGTTTCAGTGTGAAACCAGGTGTCACCATACCACCATCGCTCGTCAACATATATCAGGAGCTTCACGATGATCTGGGATGTAAGATCCCAAATAACGGATATCTTGAGAAGTGGGCCGACCAGGGAGTCCTCATGCTCAATGCCGTGCTGACCGTTCAGGCTCACAGAGCCGGTTCCCATCAGGGAAAGGGCTGGGAACATTTTACCGATGCAGCGATCAGGATCCTGAACGAGCAGGACAGACCTATCGTGTTCATCCTGTGGGGTGCATACGCCCAGAAGAAGGCCGCATTCCTGAACAACCCACACCACCTGATCCTGAAGTCCGCACACCCAAGTCCACTGTCTGTATACAGGGGCTTCTGGGGAAGCAAGCCGTTCAGCAAGACCAACGATTTCCTGGTTGCAAACGGAGTCGAGCCTATCGACTGGCAGATCGAGGACATTTGATTTTGGAGGGCTATACACATGGAGATTTATATTGTAAGACACGGTGAGACCGTATGGAATAAAAAGAAGCTGCTTCAGGGCCGGACTGACATTGAGCTCAGCGACAAAGGACGAGAGCTCGCCAGGATCACAGGAGAAAATCTGAGAGACACACACTTTGATATGGTGTTTTCCAGTCCGCTTAAGAGGGCTTACGAGACAGCCAGCCTCATTGTCGGCGGCAGGGACATTCCAATTGTGAAGAATGACCTCATAAAGGAAATGTGCTTTGGTGACTGGGAAGGGCAGAATATGTCAGAACTTCTGGCAGACGGAGGTCAGGATTTTCAGTATTTCTTCAAGCATCCTGAGCTCTATCACCCGGTTGGAAACGGTGAATCATTTGAGGAACTCTGCCAGCGGGCGGCCAGATTCATGACTGAGTATGTGGAGCCACTCTCCTCAAAATATTCAAGGATCATGATCGTTGCCCACGGTGCGATAAACAAAGCAATGATGATGCATGTGAAAAAGCATCCGCTCGAGGAGTTCTGGTCAGGCGGGCTGCAGCAGAACTGCAACGTGATAATGCTTGACTACTCAGACAACGTATATACGATCATCGACGAGACAAAAATTTTCTATTAGACAGTATAATAAAAACAAAGAGCGCTGTCCCGGCTTCATCCATGATACAACCTATCATGAATGTTTCAGGTTCAGTGCTCTCTGCACTTCCAGTATCTGCTCTTCTATCTTATCTGCGAGCATATATATCTGTTCATTATATCTTCCGTCTATTCTCCGCATAGCCTCGGGAAGGGGATTGAGAATGTCTGTATACGACTGCTTTATCTTCTTCTGTATCCACCTCACATCAGGCATATAAACTATCGTTCTGAGATTGTGAAGCCTGTCCGCAAGCTTCACAATCACCGTCTGGTACGAACCCTGGGAAAATAACCTCCTGGCATATACGGAAAACGGCTCTCCCTGTATCCTAGTCAGAAGTCTCACCTGTTCGCGTATGTCCGTACCAAATGCACTCTCTATATCGTCAAGTGTACATTCTGTATCTTCAACCGTGTCGTGAAGGAGTGCAGTTATGAGGATATCCTCGTCGGTTATCCCGCACTCTTCTCTCAGGATATTGTATACGCCAAGTATATGCTCATCATAATAAGGCTTCATACCGCCATTTCCCCGGCGCATCTGCCCTTCATGAAATGCTTTTGCCATATCCATAGCCTGCTGTATGCGTTCTGAAACCTGTACATCCGGTCCAACCATATCATCAACGCCTTTTCCCAGTGTCATGTCAGCCATCTTCTTATCCCTTTCAGTACATCCCAAACTACACAAAGTATAACATAGCAGCCTTGAATAATCTATCCATTTTTTATATACTTAACAAATGTGCTTCTATTAAATTTTACATTTACAATGAAATATTTTTTACTTTGCACATCACACTTTACAAAAGGAGTATATACATGGACATAATCAAGAAAATTGCTCAGGAGATAGGCTGTCGTGACAGCCAGGTTGAAGCAGCGGTAAAACTCATCGACGAGGGCAACACAATTCCATTCATCGCCAGATATAGAAAGGAAGCCACCGGCTCCCTCAACGACGAACAGCTTCGTCTTCTTCACGAAAGACTTGTATACCTTAGAAATCTCGAGGACAAAAAGGCTCAGGTCATCGCAAGTATAGAGGAGCAGGGAAAACTTACAGATCAGCTCAGGGCGGACATTGAGAAGGCCGAGACCATGGTTCTGGTCGACGATCTCTACAGACCATACAGGCCTAAGCGAAAGACAAGGGCAACCATCGCCAAGGGCAAAGGGCTGGAGGGGCTTGCAAACATCATCATGCTGCAGATGACCAGAACTCCGATAGTCAAGGAAGCTGAAGCTTATGTGTCTGAGGAGAAGGGCGTTGCAGACACCAGCGAAGCCATCGCAGGCGCAATGGACATAATCGCTGAAAATATATCTGACACCGCCGATTACAGGACTCACATAAGAGACCTCACCACCAGACACGGTGTGCTGAGAACAACAGCAAAGGACCCGGAGGCTGAATCCGTATACGAGATGTACTACGACTTCTCCACCCCTGTATCCAAGATGACCGGATACAGAACCCTCGCCGTTAACCGCGGTGAAAAGGAAAAGTTCATCACAGTAAAGATCGAGGCACCGGTCAACGACATAATATCATATCTGAAAAAACAGATCATCGTCAGAGACAATCCTGAGACCGAACAGATACTTTCAGACGCGATCGCAGACAGCTACGACAGGCTCATAGCCCCTGCCATCGAGAGGGAGATCAGAAACGCCCTCACAGAGACCGCTGAGGACGGTGCCATCAAGGTATTTGCATCGAATCTGCAGCAGCTCCTCATGCAGCCTCCTATCGCAGGACAGACCGTGCTCGGCTGGGATCCGGCGTTCAGAACCGGCTGTAAGCTCGCAGTTGTGGATCCGACCGGAAAGGTTCTCGACACCGTTGTCATATTCCCAACGGCACCTCAGAAGAAGGTTGCAGAGGCTAAAAATACTGTGAATGCTCTTATAAAGAAGTACGGCATAACTCTCATATCCGTGGGAAATGGTACGGCATCCAGAGAGTCAGAGATGGTGATTGCCGAGCTCATCAGTGAACTTGACACACCTGTACAGTACGTGATAACCAACGAGGCAGGAGCTTCTGTCTACTCCGCCAGCAAGCTTGCAACCGAGGAATTCCCTCATTTTGATGTTGGTCAGAGAAGTGCGGCTTCCATCGCCAGAAGAGTACAGGATCCTCTGGCAGAGCTGGTCAAGATCGATCCAAAGGCTATCGGAGTCGGTCAGTATCAGCACGATATGAACCAGAAGAAGCTGACAGAAGCCCTGGACGCAGTTGTTGAGGATTCTGTAAATAAAGTCGGCGTCGACCTCAATACCGCTTCTGCCCCACTCATGGAGCACATTTCCGGAATAAACAAGACGCTGGCCAAGAATATCGTGGATTACAGAGAGGCAAATGGACGCTTCAAAACCAGAAAGGAACTCCTCAAGGTTGCCAAGCTCGGACCTAAGGCATTTGAACAGTGCGCAGGTTTCATGAGGATAAGCGGCGGCTCAAATCCTCTGGATGCCACATCTGTACATCCTGAGAGTTACGATATAGCCACTGCCCTGCTGAGCCACATCGGCTACACAACCGATGACATTGCATCCGGCAGGCTCAAGGATCTTTCAAAAGCCGCCGGCAACATCAAAAAGCTAGCTGAGGAGCTGGGAACAGGAACGATAACTCTCAACGACATCATAAAGGAGCTTGAAAAGCCTGCCCGTGATCCCCGTGACGAGATGCCAAAGCCGATCCTCAGAGGAGATGTCCTTGAGATGAAGGATCTGACAGAGGGAATGATACTCAAGGGAACCGTCAGAAACGTGATCGACTTCGGTGCATTTGTGGATATAGGTGTTCATCAGGACGGACTTGTCCACATCTCAGAGATGTCCGACAAATTCATAAAGCACCCTCTTGACGTGGTGAGCGTCGGCGACATTGTCCAGGTAAAGGTCATCGGCATAGACCTCGCCAAGAAACGCATACAGCTCTCCATGAAGGGTATTTAACACACGACAAAATACAGTAACATATTTAAGCCTCCAGCATAGTTTATACAGAGAAAACTTATGTATGGAGGCTTTTATAGTGGAACAAAACAGAAACTGCTGCCGTAACGGCCAGAATCGATGCTACTATAACCAGGGAACCTCTGTTAAATACACCGCCTCATCCGGCTCCAAGCCACGCTCCTGCGACTCCGGCACTGCCACTTCAGTGAGAACCGACAGGCCGCTCGGAATGGCTTATATCCCTGAACAGCTCTTTGAAAATCTGTACGATGCAAAATGCGGACTGATGGAGGGCACCATGTTCAAGGATCTCAATCTGATATTCTGCGGGGTAAGGGGGAAATAGCCATGAATAAAATGAACAAAAAACAGCTTCTGCGCTTTATCACAGAGGTCTCTTTTGCACTTGACGATATTGCGCTCTATCTCGACCTTCATCCCGACTGCACCAAGGCACTTTCGAGCTATGACAACTATCAGAGCATGCGCACCCAGGCTATAAATGATTACGTGAACATGTATGGGCCGCTGAACAAATATCAGGTCACTGACAACAACTATTTCAACTGGGTCAATGACCCTTGGCCATGGGAAGGAGAGTGTAACTGCTAATGTGGGTTTATGAGAAAAGATTACAATTTCCTATAAATATAAAGGAAACCAACGCAAAGCTGGCTCAGGACATAATCAGTCAATACGGCGGTCCGGACGGTGAAATGAGTGCCTCGATGAGATACCTGTCGCAGAGATATTCCATGCCTGACAAGAAGGTCAAGGCGGCTCTGACCGACATCGGAACCGAGGAACTTGCCCATCTCGAGATGGTTGCGACCATCATTTACCAGCTCACAAGGGATCTGAGCATCGAGGAGATCAAGGCATCGGGCTTTGACAAATATTATATCGACCACACCATCGGCATCTGGCCCCAGGCGGCAGGAGGAATTCCATTTAACGCCTGCGAATTCCAGTGCAAGGGCGACGCGATAACAGATCTTTTTGAGGATATGGCCGCTGAGCAGAAAGCCAGGTCGACCTACGACAACATTCTCAGACTGTGCAAGGATCACCCGGACGTATATGAGCCTATCAAATTCCTGCGCGAGAGGGAGGTCGTGCACTTCCAGAGATTTGGCGAATGCCTTGAGGCTGTAAAAGATACCCTCGATCACAAGAATTTCTATGCATTCAACCCTTCATTTGACACCAAGGCACCTTGTTTAAAGAATAATTGAAAATTAGAAATATCGGTGGTAAAATGATGTCACTTTTAACAAGAGAAGAGGCGGTGTTATGTCAGAAAAACAGATCAACCACTCACAGAGATTCGGAATCATACTGGTTCTGTCATGCGGAATCATGTGGGGCATAAGCGGAGTCCTTGGACAATACGTGTTCCAGTCGTCAGATGTAAATGCCACACAGCTTTCCATAATCAGACAGTTTATATCCGGTGTCGTACTGCTTGTCATCGCCGCCGTAAAGGGAGATAAAAGGGCTTTGACCATATGGTCAAAGCCTAAAAGTGTCATATCTATGCTGTTCTTTGCACTCTCAGGTGTCATGGGCGTGCAGTTCACATACTTCGCTTCCATCGAACATTCCAACGCCGCAACCGGCACAGTGATCCAGTTCACATACATAATCATGCTGCTGTTGTACACAACAATATTCATGCACAAGAGACCTCATATATATGAAGCCGCCTCAGTCGTATGTGCATTTGCAGGTATCTTTCTGATCGCCACACACGGCAGCCTGAATTCCCTTGCCATATCCAGGCCGGCGCTCATATGGGGACTCACCTCAGCGGTATGTTTCACTATATACTGCCTTTATCCTCAGAAGCTCTACAATGAATATGGTCTGGTAAATATCATAGGCTGGTCATCACTCATAGCCTCCATTTTCCTTGCGCTGGTCACGAAAACATTCTCACTGCCTCACATGGATGGAAGGATAATTGCAGCCTCACTTGCGGTAGCCATTGTGGGCTCCCTCATCCCATTTACAATATACGGTCTCGGCATCAGCATCCTCGGAAGCGTGAAGGCGAGTCTTTTTGTCACAGTCGAGCCCGTGTCAAGTGCCCTGCTGACGTGGATCTTTCTGGGAACCCAGTTCACCCGTATGGATCTGATCGGTTTTCTCCTGATTCTTGGATCCATACAGGTTGTTGCCATAATGACATTTCACAATGAAAAACACATAGTAAAAGCTGAACAGACCCATCTGTCATGATGAAAGTCCATCCAGTTCATCTATCGCACATCTCATAACCCGGATCTCCTGAAGCTTTTCATCAAGAAGCTTCTCCCGGTGTGTGAGTTTTTCGTATATATCTCTTCTTCGTCCGTCAAGGCTTTGCAGCCCGGTTCTGCGGCTGTGTATCTCATCCCGCTGTGCACAGAGCTTATCAAGTTCCGCCCTGCTTTCCTCAAGCTCCGCTGTCAATCTCTTTCTTCCACTCTTCTTCCTGAGTCCCCAGTATTTTGACAACGCATATCCAATATAGTATGCAAGTCCCGCAGCTCCGACAGCAAAGAGCATCGCATACACAAGTCGTCCGTCCGGGAGAATATTATCACCCCGTGCGACCAATGCATACATTATAACTATCGACAATATTCCAAGTACCATGAGCGGTACAAGTGCTGTTCTTACTCCAGTCCTTATCCAGCTTCGTCTGTACTCCTTAGGAAGCTCCTCCAGATGACGTCTGAGCGTCGTAATCTCAAGTTCGCTTTTCCGCTCCTGTGCCCATACCGAGTTAAGCTCACCCAGAACATCAGAGCTGACCTCGTAGTCATTTTGCAGGCTCATATATTCCCTGACCGCAGCGTCCGCCTCGTATGTCTGACATTTCATACTGAGTATCTGTCTGACCTGTCTCAGTGTATCGTGATAAAGCTCCCTGCCCATTTTTCTGCCCGATCTTGCATACAGCCCCGACACCTCTATCATCATGTCGACCGCAAGTTTTATTCCGTCTCTGCTTTCAAGATCGGCAACATTCAGTTTATCGAGCAATCGGCCAAATTCTGTATTTTTGTTGGCTCTGGCGTATTCACTGTAGTCGGATCGTTCAAATCTCTCACCTTCCACCGCCAGGATTCTGTAATCCTTCAGCATGGATGATATATCGAAGTTCTTCTCACAGCCCGCCATACGGTTCAGGCATATGGAATATATATTGTCACGTCCCTCAAGCTCCAGGATACCCAGAATGGCCTCCGTCAGAGCACCGTCCCTTGTATCGTTATCCACCGGATAATCAATTCTTTTATATTCTCTGACCGCAGCAGGCACAAACTTAGTCGAAACCACTCCGTCAGACATTTCCCCATAGATATATCCATGTGCGCCTGTTGACTCTCTCGACACAGCCTCCGGACTTCCAGAATAATAAGCCTTGCCCGGAATCTTCATCTGATACTTCTGGCGGCCGCCAAACGCAATGTAATTAAATCCACTGGCACGCAGCCTGTTCCAGTCAACCGGCATCCGTCTCCGGTCACCCCCACATGCGATCAGCACATTACATACCGCTTCATCCTGCGGTTCTGCATCATCCACCACCCTGGCATCCATCTTCCTGTCAAAATAGCTCACGCCGTATATATCAACGTCCTTGTCCGGAAAATGAATATGATCCAGTGCCATGGTCGCCTGCTCATCCCTGACCGCTGTGTACCCCATATCTCCAGTCTGTTTGTCTCCAATCTGTCTTATTCCAGGGCTTCCGATCACACACACACGGGATTTGAAACCATAGTCAAGAAGCGGCGCATCACTTCCCAGATTATCCTGAAATCCAGCAGCATATATGACCACTGTATGCTTTAAGCTTCCAAATATCTCATCAAGCCATACAAGCTCTTCCTCAGATGGCTGATGGTCAAACATATTGCCTGCAACCAGAAGAAAATCCACGTCAAGCTCCCCGGCACGTGCCACCACAGCCTCAAATGTCATGTATATTTCGTTTTTCCTCTCGCCGCTCCATACACACTCCCTGTCAGGCAGCGCGCCGAGCAGCACATCGGATATATGTATAAACGTTATCTTTTTCATCAATCTGTATATTCCAATCCCAAGCATGAAAATGCATTATAATCCGTATTTGTTATGTGTGAGCATGACGCACGCCCCACATTTACATACTCTTTTATAATTATATTAGTATATGTCGATACACGCAAGTGCAACGACATAATGTATGTCGTGCACAGGTGCGACAGCCTTCACGCATCAGTGTGCTTCATTATTTCATGTCATCTGACCCTAAAACGTTCATTTCAACAGCCAGAGCATTATTTTGCCAAGTTTAATTTGTTTTTAGCTTGTTTTTCTCAATTGACTTTTAGATATGGCTTGCTTATAATATGTTAATGTAGTTTTTTGAAGTATTAATGGAGGATATAATTATGGCAGTCAAGTATGTGTTTGTCACTGGTGGTGTTGTATCTGGACTCGGTAAGGGTATTACTGCTGCTTCTCTTGGACGTCTTCTCAAGATGAGAGGATATAAAGTCACAAGCCAGAAGTTCGACCCTTATATCAATATTGATCCGGGAACAATGAACCCTATCCAGCACGGCGAAGTTTTTGTCACTGACGACGGCGCCGAAACAGATCTGGATCTCGGTCACTATGAGCGTTTTATAGACGAAAGTCTCAACAAGAATTCTAATGTAACAACCGGAAAGGTATACTGGAGCATCCTTCAGAAGGAGCGCCATGGTGATTTCGGAGGACACACAGTACAGGTAGTGCCACATATCACCAATGAGATAAAAGACAGATTCTACAGAAATCCCGATGCAAAGGATACTGAGGTAGCGATAATCGAGATCGGCGGAACCGTTGGAGATATCGAAAGCCAGCCATTCCTTGAGGCTATCAGACAGTTTCAGCATGAGGTCGGTCCTAAGAACTGCATCATGATCCATGTAACTCTTATCCCTTATCTGAAGGCTTCAGGTGAGATCAAGACCAAGCCTACCCAGGCGAGCGTTAAGAATCTTCAGGGAATGGGTATTCAGCCCGATATCCTCGTATGTCGTTCCGATCTTCCTCTTGATCAGGGCATCAAGGATAAGATCGCACTGTTCTGTAACGTGCCGAGCAGAAACGTTATACAGAATCTTGACGTGGATGTTCTGTATGAGGTTCCACTTGCCATGGAGAAGGAGCACCTTGCCGATGTAGTATGTGAGTGCCTGGATATGGAATGTCCTCCACCTGCAGAACAGGCATGGCTCGAGTGGACAAGCATGATAGATGCATGGAAGCATCCTGAGAAGAATGTAAGAGTTGCTCTGGTCGGAAAGTACGTATCACTTCACGATGCCTATATCTCAGTAGTTGAGGCATTGAAGCATGCCGGCGTTGCCAACAAGGCAGAGGTTGAGATCAAGTGGGTCGACTCCGAGCTTGTAACAGAGGAGAATGTCGCTGAGATCCTCGGCGATATAGACGGAATTCTTGTTCCGGGCGGCTTTGGCGACAGAGGTATAGAGGGAATGATCACTTCTATCAATTACGCCAGAACACACAAGGTTCCTTACCTTGGACTGTGTCTCGGAATGCAGCTCACGATAGTTGAATTTGCAAGAAATGTACTTGGATATTCAGACGCCCACAGCTCTGAGTTCAATCCAAACTCATTCCACCAGGTAATCCACATCATGCCAAACCAGCACGATGTAACCGATCTTGGCGGTACCCTCAGACTTGGTTCATATCCTTGTGTGCTTGCAAAGGATTCAAAGTCATACCAGTTATACGGTACAGAATATATCCACGAGCGTCACAGACACAGATACGAGGTCAACAATGACTATCGTCAGGCTCTGACTGACAACGGAATGGAGCTTGTCGGACTGTCACCTGACGGACATATCGTCGAGATGATCGAGATTCCTGAGCATCCTTGGTTCATCGGAACACAGGCACATCCGGAATTCAAATCAAGACCAAACAAGCCACATCCTCTTTTCAAAGGATTTGTAGCAGCTGCACTTGAGCATATGGATAAATAATATATAGAGACAGGGAGTATATCAACTGCTGATATACTCCCTGTTTTTCTGTTTATTATGTTTTATAGCAGGTCTGTAAATGACCTTCCGGATCACTCCACCACGTCAAGAAGTTCCGCAAATGTATGGATCTCCGCATCCTTATCCTTCACACTGCCAAACCCGTATGCCGCGTGAATGAACTTTATCCCGGCAAATCTGGCACTGTCGCAGTCGCCCTGGATGTCGCCGACATATGCAGCATCCTCTATTCCATTCTTCTCCATGAGTATCTTTATACTCTCGCCCTTTGATACCTTTGTATCTCCCCAGCAGAGTATATCCTTAAAATACTTTCCAAACCCGTAATAATCAAGAAATGCCTCTATATATCCACTCTGGCAGTTGCTGACTATAAACAGCCTGTGTGATCCCGAAAGCTTCGCAATGGTATCCTCTACACCATCGTACAGAACGCCACCATGTTCACGGAGATACTCGTTCTCATAGTCTCCGCAGGCATCTATAAGCTGAGTCATTCTGTCCTCCGAATACGCTCCGAACAGCTTGTCGGCAATGGCATCCATAGGCATACCCATAACAGATTTGATATCGGCCTCTGTCACCTTCATGTCCACATCAGCCTGTCTTTCGAGGACTTCACTCCAGGACGCAGCCACATTTGCCGCGCTGTCCCACAGAGTTCCATCCATGTCAAATATAAGTGATTCTACCTTCATATTCTACCTCTCGTATATTCTATTCAAGTATATGGTCAACACCCTGTTTGATGATGGTCACAACGTGCTCATCGGCCAGGGAATATATTATATTCTTGCCCTCTCTTCTGCTTTTTATCAATTTGGCCTGCTTCAGCACCCTGAGCTGGTGTGAAATAGCCGATGCATTCATCTCCAGACGCTCTGCGATGTCTCCGACACTCAGTTCCTGCTTAAGCAGGGCGAACATGATGGATATACGTGTCGCATCGCCAAACACCTTGAACAGGTCTGCCAGATCTGCGAGATCCGCCTGTTCCAGTTCATAACTGTCAAAAAAAATATTTTTATCTTCTGCCATATCTATGGTCCTTTCTGCTCCCAAACAAGCAACTCACGTGTTCCATTTGAACAAGTATTCATATGTAAATTTACTACACTTACTTTTTTGTGTCAAGTCACCTGAATCTCATGAATATTTCAAATGATAACTGCACACAATTACATCATACTGAAACGCCGCATTTGGCGCGATCATATTGGAGGTCAAAAATGAAAACATTAAATTGCATATGTCTCACACTGACCATAATCGGTGCTATCGTATGGGGCATTATAGGACTGTTCAGCTACAACATAGTGGACGGCATCTTCGGTGCCGGAACTGCATTTTCCAGAATAATCTATACTCTGGTGGGTGTTGCCGGACTGTATGCCATCTCCTTCTACTGGTTACTCAACAGGGATTAACGGCATTAATATGCAAATGCCCGCACCTATAAAAGTGCAGGCATTGTATTACATATCATAAAACAAATTCTGTTATTATCATAAATCCTATGCATACGCACAGTGCCAGAACAAGCGGCACAGATATGATCCTCGGTCTCTTGACCTCAGCGTTCCTGTTTCTTCTGAACATCGCCAGCATATCCATATGCCTTCCATTCAGGTACGCCAACAACACTATCATCGCCGCAGCCGCACACAATCCCATAAATGCAAATGGAATATATATCAATATCGTCTGCTTGAGCTGATCTGCTGCTATTCCCTCAGAAGCCTGTTTCTCCACCATCTGCTTGAGCACGCTGACATGTGATGCTATATAGCTGATGATGACGGATATCTCATTAAAGCAGAAATGGGCATACATGGTCGTAAATATACTTCCTGTCGCCTCGGCAAGAAATCCCAGCATCATTCCCAGAACCATCGCATATGCCATCTGATTGAAATTCATGTGCATGGCTCCGAACATTATTCCTCCTATGATTATAGCCGCCAGTCTGCTGCCATATCTGTAGCTTCCCATTATGACGCCTCTGTAGGCAAGCTCCTCCACGATTCCCGGAGTGACCGCCATGAGAAGTGTTGACACCCACAGCTTATGATTCGACACAAGACCTGTTGCAAGCTCGGTAGTGGCACTCTCCACCCACAGAAGACTTATGGCATTTATGAGTGTCATAAGAGGCTCAAGAGCCACTACGAATGCCGGAACGATGATTATCGCCAGCCAGTGCGTCTTTTTCAGTCTGAGCGTTTCGCGCAGATCACATTTGCTTATAAGAATATATATGATCGTCGGCACGAATATCATGCTCTGGCTCAGGATCAGATTCTGAACCATGGTTATATGTGAGCCGATATTCGTCTTCCACAGTATCATAACAACACACAGATACACACATATCAGCGACAGGAAAAACCATGACGCTCCGTGTACCTTTCTCTGAACATTGTCCTGTCTCATACGCTTACTCTACTGTAGCGATGGCTTCTATCTCTATAAGCACATCCTTAGGGAGTCTTGCAACCTCCACGCATGAACGTGCAGGGAAATCGCTTGTGAAGAAGTCCTTGTAAATATCATTTATCTTGCCAAAATCATTCATATCCTTGATAAATACTGTTGTCTTCACTACCTTATCCATAGATGAGCCTGATGCCTCTATGAGATTCTTGAGATTGCCGATCGCCTGTCTTGCCTGTACAGTGACATCTCCCTCAACCAGTGTATTTGTCTCAGGATCGATAGGTATAACTCCTGATGTAAAAAGCATTCCATTCACGAGAACCGCCTGTGAATATGGTCCTATTGCCGCTGGTGCCTTTGGTGTACTTATTATTGTCTTCATGTTTTGTTCCTCCTGTTTTTTACTATTATATATGATGAACTATTACTCCTCATCCATCTCGCTCAGCTCCGCCATGAGAGCCTTTCTGTTGTTGCGCCTTCCGCCATTGCTTCTGGTGAATTTCACAGTGCCTTTTCTGTCTGGCACGGGCTCCGGTGACCGTCTGGATACCGGCTTCTTCGTCTCAGGCTTTGCACGCTTCACAACATCGGCTTTGGTTGTTCCTTTTTTCGCAAGCTCTGCCCGCTCTTCCTCGGACAGTATCTCAATGTTCTTCTCTGTGATCCTTATCTTACCGTCCTTGAGGAGCTTGCCAACCGCCGTCTTAAATGCTCTCTTGCTTATTCCAAATTCCTTCTCTATCACCTTTGAATCTGCCTTGTCATTGAACGGGAGCACTCCATTATATGAATCGATGATATTCAATATCATCTCTGCATTCTCCCTGATCTGCATCTTTATCGGCTTCTGCATGGTGAGGTTCAGCTTGCCGTCTTCCCTGACTGACGCAACCCTGCCCTCAACGTGGTCGCCGGCATATATGGCACTGTGTATCTCCTTCTTCGGGATAAGTGCTGAATATTTGTTGTCCACAGCGACAAATGCACCATACTCGGAGCTGTACTCTATAACTATTCCCGATATAGCATCTCCCTGCTTATATGGGGAATTGCTACTCAGATACTCATAAACCTTCATGGACACACACAGTCTGTCCGATTTGTCAGTGTACATTCTGACCAGATATTCATGGTTCTCTCTCACCGGGCCAACCTGCTCCTTAAACGGAAGCAGAATATCCTTTTCAAGTCCCCAGTCCATGAATGCACCGATCTTGGTAGTTCCCACACACCTAAGAACAGCCATCTTACCCATAGTTATATATGGAACATTCACAGTTGCAATGAGTCTGTCGTCAGAATCCCTGTATATGAACACGTTGATGTGCTCGCCTGTCTTTATGCCATTCGGAACCTGCTTTCTCGGAAGAAGCACCTCACTGTCAGAATCCGCACATCCAAGATACACACCAAATTCCTTTTCTCTCTTTACTATAAGATCATTCCATTCGCCTATCTTTATCATCGTCATACCGTCCTCTTAATTTTTTCTGTCGACACAGTATATCATATATCCTTACTGCTCCGTTCAAACTGGACAACACACCTTGTCCTGTCCTCTTCATCTGCCAGGATTATCTGAACATATCTGTCGTCAATAAACCTCTTTACTACTATAACATCATCTTTCACATATTGCATCTTATATTCCGCTCTGACTGCAATAATATCCGCAACATCATCCACGTATTCCTGGGCAAGAGCAATATACGCTTCATTATTCATATGATTGTTGGAGTCTATCTGATAAGACATGACCTTTCTGGTATCTATAGTCTCCGCATCGCCCAGCAGTTTTACCTTGCGCGGCGCATACTCCATGTCTATGGCAGGCTCCATCGGATATGCGTCTGACACCTCTTTGTCTATCTTGACAGGTCTCAGCCTCTCGGTGTCCATATAGCTCCAAATGGATGCCGCCTTAACTATGCGTTCTCCATTCTCGTCCAGTATATCTATATTTCTGAATCCCAGAGATGCCTTGAAATCATATGCCCACGTCCTGACCTTGATCTTCTCTCCCATCGCAGGATATCTGACCACCTCTATCTGCCAGGAAACCAGGAACCATGCTCTGTGGTGTTCTGCCAGATAATCCAGCCCTATGCCGACCTCCTCCGACTGCAGTATAGCACAGTCCTGGAAATAGTTCGCTATGGTCGCCATGTTGGATATCTTATTTCCACCAGTCTCACTATACCTGACTATCGCTTCATATGAATACATTACGCCACCTCCATGATGCTCATTTTACTATAATTTTATACCCTATTTAGAGGGCTATCGCAAGGCGAAAAATTTTTTTGAATTTTTTTAAAAAAGTGCTTGCATTATTCTGAGCTTTAGTATATACTACCATTTGTTGAGGCAATGGGCTATCGCCAAATGGTAAGGCACTGGACTCTGACTCCAGCATTTTCAAGGTTCGAATCCTTGTAGCCCAGCTATTAAGACTTGAGATTTATCTCAAGTCTTTTTTATTTCATAAACCGCTTCATATAATGATACTTACAGTGGGCAGTCCGCTCCACAGCACATAAAAAAGACATGTCGTTAGGCTCCGACATGTCTTTCGTGTATTACTATCTGTGAAAAATTTCATTGGCGTAACAAAAATGTAACACATTTTTAAAACATTATCAATAGGTTTTCGCGTATTTTTTCTAAAAATTCAATTTCAATCCAAGCAATTTTCGCGCATTATTCTCAAATATATTGTTTTTGTCCACATCTTCCAGATCAAGGGCCTCTATGTCCGCACATGACTGTTCCTGATCAGACCATGGGCTGTCCGTTCCGAACAGGATCTTGTCAGACCCGTGAGCTGCCACTATCTTCTTAAACATGTCACCATCAAGAAGCTGCCATCTGTGCGATGCCCCCTCCCGCCAGTCTATCTGTCCATAGGAAAATGCCGTGTCAAAATACACATCTCTTCCGCAAAGTCTGTTCAGCACGTCATCCCACATCTGCCATCCACCCATATGGGCAAGCACAAGCTTGTCAGGCCCAACCTCATCCAGCACCTCCTCCGCCATTGCAGGAGTGCAGTGAGTCACATCAGGAAGTCCTATGTCTGTTCCCGCATGTGTCACCACGATAAGCCCAAGCTCTGTGGCATAGCTGATTATCCTTTTATATCTTATATCGTTGAAAAAAGCCCCCTGGTAGTCAGGATGGATCTTTATCCCCTTCAGACCTTTGTCGCATATATCCCTGAGTATCTCTTTGTAATTGTCATTGTCGGGATGTATCCCTCCAAACGACCACACATGTGTCTCTGAAAAGCGCTCATTCTCCTCAACTGCGAATTCATTTATATGCTTATATTGTTTCGGAGACGTTGCCACCGGAAGTACCACAGACACATCCACATGTCTGCTCCTCATGTCATTCTCCAGTCCGTCAAGTGTGCCATCCGAATGTGCCCTTGTACCGGATCTGCTCTCCAGAAGCCCTACCGTCTTGGCTGCTATCCTGTCGGGATACGTGTGTGTGTGAAAATCTATTATCATAAATATTCCTCCTGTACATTTATACTGCGTAAGCGCAGAACACCTCTGCTGCGGCCATGCTGTTCACGTTCTCCATATCCACAGTTGAAAAACATCGGATTTTGAGGTATCTTTATCAAAGATATTTCCACGAAGGAGAAAACATGAGCAAACGAAAAAAGAAAATGACGCTGAAACAGATGCGTTCCCTCGTCGTCTTTTTGGTCGCCATAAACATCATACTATTATTGTGCATACTTGTCATGGGATTTTTTCTGGCAAAGGCACAGATCACCAAGGGGAAAGGACAGACTGTCATGCTCCAGAAGGCCAACGACACATACACGGTGTGTGTGGATGCTGGTCATGGAGGAAGCGATGTAGGCGCTGTGGGACTTGACGGAAGCTACGAGAAGGACGACAATCTCCGTCTTGCGCAGGAGGTTGCCAAAGCCCTGAAAAAGAGCGGCGTCAACGTCATAATGACCAGATCCGACGACAGCGACACACAGCTCGACTCCCGTTCAAAGATAGCAAACAAGGCCAAGGCTGATATCTTCGTTTCGCTACACCGCAATTCAACAGCCAACCCAAACACCACAAAGGGCATTGAGATATGGATACACAGCTCAGGATCTGAGCGCAGTTATGCGGCCGCAGATGACATTCTGAGCAATCTCGAGGAAGTTGGTATAACCGCCAACCGAGGGGTGCGAATCGGAACCCAGGGAGACAGCGATGATGACTATGCGGTCATCAGAGACACCGATATGACAAGCATGATCGTTGAGATGGGCTTCATGACCAACCAGGACGATCTGGACTATTTCAATGAAAATCTTGAGAACTACGCCAAGGCAATATCCAACGGTGTGGTTCAGTGGCTGAACGATTATGTCCAGTAACGCCGGACATATCATAACATTTGAATAATTCCATAAAAAAATAACACATTGAGCACAGCCCAATGTGTTATTTTTTATTCACTTATAACTGTTCTGTTTCTTCCTGATTCCTTCGCCTTATAGAGTGCTGAATCCGCTCTGTTGAACCATGCCTTGGAACTCTCTCCCTTGGTGTACTCAGCGACACCACAGCTACAGGTTATTCCATCCTTGTTCATAAAGTGGAAATAGTAGCATCTGAACTCTGTTCTTATGTCCTCAACAACATTCATGACCTTGGACAGTTCCACATCATGGAACAGTATCACGAACTCCTCACCGCCGTATCTGAAGGCAAGTCCCATATCCTTCGACTTCTCCTTCATCATCTTACACAGCGCCTTGATAACTATATCTCCATTGCTGTGGCCATATGTATCGTTGACTTCCTTGAAATGATCTATATCAAATATGGTGACATAGGACTTCGCCCCAGTCTGCTCCACATTCTCGATCTCCTTATCAAGGCTCTCCTCAAATGATCTTCTGTTGTACAGGCCTGTCATCGGATCAACCATAAGCTCACTCATCAGTGTTACCTGTCTGTTGTAGCTTCCGGCAATCGATTCCATAAGTGCCTTCGTGTGCTTGTTGACAACCATAACCATCGCACACATAACAGATACTACCAGTATGTATATGAGCAGTGCTCCAACCCAGTTCATCTGTGTGGCAAGCTCACCGACATTCAAATGTAATCTCACAACATTGATGACCATGAGTGCAAGCACCGCAACTCCCGACCATACCGTCAGCTCCTGATCTGCAAATAACGCCGTGGCAATTATGGTGACACACGGAATAAGTATAAGCGGGTATATGGTGCAATATGTAAATGCTATAACACCGACACATACATATATCATACCTGTCACGACATAATTCTTGTGCTTTATGTCCGCCTCATCGTGCTTCATATAAAAATAGCAAATTGTGATCGCTATAGCCTGTACTATCATCGGCAGCACGATATACTTTACTATATATGCGCCTGCTCCTATGCTCTTATCTACTCTGTATACTCCAAATAATATCCATGCAATAACAAAAGAAATACTGCATATAACTATCATCATACGCCATACCAGCATATGCCATCTTGCGTCAATCTCATCCTTGTTAATATCATTCATGTGTACGCACCCCGCAAACCATCATATGTGTTGATTTTACCATATGAGGGTCCTTTTTTCCACCATTAATCAACAAAAGACGGACTTTTTTTATGCCAAAATCCGTCTTTTGTACCAAAAATCGTCAAATTACTTAAGGTTGTAGCCAACCTCAAATGCCTCAAGATTCTTCTCCACTGTCTTAGGTGGAACTGTGTTCTTGATAACCTCAACCCATGCATCATGTGAGAAATCCATGTGCTGTGCCGCGATTCCTATGATGACTGTGTTAAATACCTTGTTGTTGCCAAGCTTCTTTGCCTCGTCCATGGCATCAACTGAGATAACCTTGTACTTGCCGCTGAGCTCCTCGATGATTCCATCAGGATACTGTGCTGCGCCTGTAACTACAGTGATAGGATCTATTCTCTGGTCATTTACGATGATAACTCCATCCTTCTTCAGGAAGTGTGCATATCTGAGTGCCTCAAGTCTCTCAAATGCTATGAGGACATCCGCACATCCCTCTTCCACGATAGGCTCATTTACCTTCTCACCATATCTTACATATGTAACAACACTTCCACCTCTCTGGCTCATTCCGTGAACCTCTGAGAGCTTTACATCATAACCTGCTGCCGTGGTGATTCCACCGAGTATACGGCTTGTGAGAAGTGTTCCCTGTCCGCCTACGCCGACGATCATAATATTCTTTGTCTCCATGATTAGAACTCCTCCCTTTCTATAGCATCGAACTTACAACGCTTCATGCACAGTCCACAGCCTGTACAGAGTGTGTCATCTATACGGATGGTTCCATCCTCCTGCCTGATAACTGCAGGGCATCCAGGCTTTAAGCACATACCGCACTTCTTGCACTTCTCAGGTATTGCCTTGCATCTTCCTGTTATCTTAGTCGTCTTCAAGAGTACACAAGGTGACTTTGTGATGATGACTGATACCTCATCCTTTGCTGTCTCCTCCTTGATGAGCTTCTTAAGACCTTCTATATCAAATGCATTTATCTCATGGACGCTCTGGATTCCCAGTGCCTTGCAGAGATTGTAAATATCAATGGCATATGTAGGATCTCCCATCAGTGTCTTACCTGTTGCGGCGTGATCCTGATGTCCTGTCATACCTGTTGTCGAGTTGTCAAGTATGATGACTGTTCCTGTGCTCTGGTTGTATACCATGTTCATGAGTGAGTTCACACCTGTGTGAAGGAATGTTGAATCACCTATGACCGCTACCCAGTTCTTGATATAATCCTTGCCCTTTGCCTTCTCCATTCCATGAAGGGTAGAGATGGATGAACCCATGCAGACTGTTGTGTCAATAACACTGAGCGGTGCGACAGCTCCGAGTGTGTAACATCCGATATCTCCTGCAGCGTGGATCTTCAGCTCTGAGAGGACTGAGAATACGCTTCTGTGTGGACATCCTGGACAGAGGATAGGTGGTCTAGCTGGAACCTGAGCAGCCTCGACTGTCTCTACCTTCTCGCCGAGAAGCTTCTCTCTGAGCATATTTGCGCTGTACTCACCCTGAACTGTAAGCAGCTCCTTGCCGACTGCATCTATTCCCCATGATCTGACCTGAGTCTCGATATGTGGCTCAAGCTCCTCGATGACATACACCTTGTCTACCTGTGCACAGAAGTCCTCGATCATCTTTCTTGGGAGTGGATTTACCATGCCAAGCTTTAAGACTGATGCGTTTGGCATAGCCTCTCTGACATACTGGTAAGGGATACCGCTGGTGATGACACCCACACTCTTGTCTCTCATCTCAACTCTGTTGATCGGCATGTCAGCTCCGTCTGCTGCCATGTCCTTGAGTCTCTGCTCTACAAATACATGACGTGGTATAGCGTTACCAGGCATCATGACATATTTCTTTATATTTCTCTCATATGGCTTGTCAGGAATCTCCTGTCTGTCACAGAGCTCTACAACGCCCTGTGAGTGTGAGAGTCTTGTGGTTGTACGGAGCATTACAGGAGTATCATACTTCTCACTCAGCTCAAATGCATACTTTGTGAAATCCTTTGCCTCCTGGCTGTCTGATGGCTCAACAACTGGGATCATGGCTGTTCTTGCTACAAGTCTTGAATCCTGCTCATTCTGTGATGAGTACATTCCAGGATCATCTGCTGCAACAAGTACCATACCTCCATTCACACCTGTGTATGCTGCGGTGAACAGCGGATCTGATGCCACGTTCACACCTACATGCTTCATCGACACTATTGATCTCACTCCCGCAAATGATGCACCGATCGCTACCTCTGTGGCTACCTTCTCATTTGGTGACCACTCTGAGTAGATATCTCCTTTGTACTGCACCATGTTCTCACTGATCTCTGTACTTGGTGTTCCAGGATATGCCGCTGATACCTTGACACCCGCTTCATAACAGCCTCTGGCGATGGCTGCGTTACCAAGCATAATCTTTTTTTCGCCCATGAATCTTACCCTTCCTGTCTATATTGATATTCTTGTTTTTATTTTTTCGTCTTAATTGACACTCTAATTTGTTATTATACAAGAATTATCAATAAAATAAAAGAGTTTTATACAATGTGATTACAAAGTGTGATTACAAAGCCATATCGAACAGCTCCTCTTATCGACATTTTCCCTAGTCAGTTATATTCTGCGTCTGACGTACCATGTCTGCAAAGCCCTGCCACTGCATATCGATAATATCGCCACTGCCGGCTGAACTGTCCACCTTACCGCCAACAAGAGCCATAACCATATCAAAATCTGCAGAACCCACATATTCACTGTTTTTGAGGATCATACCATAGGCCGCCACGGCACTTGCCGCACTCATGTCAACGGACATTTCGCTGCTGTAGCTGTCAGTCTTCACCACACGGCTCACAAGACTGCTCTTATCCCCATCCGGCTCCTTGTATCTTACGTTCACTGTCGCAAGCTCACCGGTATAGTCCTCTGCGCTATCAGACTTATCCTTAACGTCTTGTGATGCAGTCTCCGATGTATTTGCCTGATTGGAATCCTGTCCGTATTTGTGCTCGGCTGCAGGCACATCGAAGTCTGATCCCGCAGGCACTATCTCATAGAGCACCGTCACCATATGTCCTGCGCCTATCTCGCCGCCGTCCACAGCGTCATTTGCAAAGTCCGCATCCGCAAGGGCGCGGTTCTCATAACCTATCTGCCTGTAACCCTTGACATTTGCCGGATTGAACTCTATCTGAAACTTCACATCCTTGGCAACGGTGTTCAGAGTTCCGCCCATCTCGTCCACCAGCACCTTCTTTGCCTCATACGCAGAATCTATAAACGCATAGCTTCCATCACCATTATCAGCAAGAGCCTCAAGCTTGTTGTCCTTCAAATTGTCCGTTCCAAACCCAAGCACGCTGAGAAAAATGTTGTTTTCCTTCTTCTCCTCGGTTATCAGATCCACAAGGTCGCTCTCACTGGTAAGCCCCACGTTCAGATCCCCGTCCGTTGCAAGTATGACACGGTTGTTGCCTCCCTCTATAAAGTTCTTCTCCGCCAGCTCGTAAGCTGTGATGATGGCATCTCCGCCGTTGGTACAGCCCTCGGCTGTCATACTCGAAAGCGCCTCATTTATCGTGTACTGCTCTGAGCCGGATGTGCCCGAGAGCACCACCGTATCCTCACCCGCATATGTGACTATGCTCACCTTGTCGTTCTCATCCAGATTCTCCGCCAGCATGGCAAATGACTGCTGCACGAGTGGGAGTTTGTTATCTTCATACATGGATCCCGAGGTGTCGATCAGGAACACCAGATTTGAAGGCTTCTTGTCTCCAAAATCTATTTCATCCGTGTTGATCCCAACCATCATGAGCTTTGTGGCCTTATTCCACGGGCAGTCCGAATATTCTGTGTATATGGAGAACTTCTCTCCATCCTCAGGCTTCCTTCTGTAGTCATAGGTAAAATAGTTCAGCATCTCTTCTATTCTCACCGCTCCGTCCGGTGGGAGACAGCCTGACTCTATATACGACCTGACGTTGCTGTATGATGCCGTATCCCTGTCCGCCGCAAATGTGGAGAGAGGTCTGTCCGCTGTGGATACAAATCCATTCTCCGCCACGCTGTCATACTCTCTCGTATCGTAGGCGATCTCTGTATACATAGAATTTGAAGTATCTGTCACCATCGCTGTATCTCCAGCGACTGTTGCCACATCACAAGCTTCCTCCGCATACATAACATCATTCGACGTACTGTTGAATATTCCACTCAAGCCATTGTCCTGCAGCGACTTCTTTTTTTGCTTACTTTCTTTTTCCCTGTACTTTTCTGCGATCCCTGTTATCTCTGTCTTATCCCCATTTTGTTTTTCAAGGCGCATTCCCCTGCCATCTACTGCATCATCGTTACCGCAGCCCGTAAGACCTCCTACCATCATAATCCCTGCCATAACTGCGCATATGGATCTTGCAAATATTTTTGAATTATATTTCATCATAAAAAATCCCTCCGTAATATGAATTTCAAGCTACCGGTCAAGCTTTATATTCTATATACGAAGGGATTATTATTTTTTATGGTAATTTCTGTATTTTTTAATTTTTGATTTGTTTGTGCTATTCTGCCCTCTCAAATCTGTACCAGTTGCCCTCAACCTTCACTACAAGGCTGCCATCATCACACACAATGTAGGCTGAGTTTCTGGATGGGTTCATGTCAAAGTTGACCTCGCCGTCATTTGCCGGCACGCCATCGGTGTAGCTCTCAGCGTAGGCCGCTTTGCTCTCATCCACGCTGTCAGCATCGACCATGTCGTATGTGTCCCTGTAGAGCACACCATCCAACATGATCATGGGGATATAGTCAGCACTATTCACAGAATTCTGAGCATCAGTATTTCTCTGTACATCATAACTCGCCGTGGCCTTTTCTGCCATTTCAGCAGCATCGCTTTGAATATCGTCTGCCGCAGCCGCGTCACTTTCTTGTGCATAATAACTTTCATCCGAAGTCACCTTCACACTGTTGTCCTGCGCTGTCTTATCGCTTGCCCTCTTACGGCTGTTCCTTAACGGTCCGGCTACGATCAGCACACACACCACTGCCGCTGCCACAAGACCGGAAACGATCTGGATGGTTCTTCTGTTCCTGTCTTTACGGTCTTTCTTGACTCCAAACTTCTTATCTCCAGATTTCTTATCCTGCACCCGCTGCGCATCCACCGCATCAAGTCCTGCCTCTATTTTTTCCCAGAGATCAGGTGCATCCATATTCTCTATATATTTGTCAGCTATTTCCTTTTCCAGTTCATCTTCATGTCTGTTCATAGTCTGCACCTCCTAAGTCTCTTGATCGCACTGTTGTAAAGCCATGTGACTGTTCCCATCGGCTTGCCAACTATCTCTGATATCTCTCTGAAGGTAAATCCTCCAGCCACCTTCATATCAACTATCTCCCGCTCATCAGGCTTAAGCGACTCCATGGCCACCTTCAGTGACACGCTGTTCACAACCTGTTCCTCCATGCTGCCACTCTGCCCGGTCTCCGGTATCTCATCCACCAGAGCCTCACGGTCTATCTTCCTGATCCTGTCCACCGCCATATTCCGGGCGATCGTGACCAACCATTTCTTATGTCCATTTCCCGGCTTATAGCTTCCCGCAATGCTATACAGCTTGATGAAGAATTCCGATGTCACATCCTCAGCCTCCTCGCGCTGTCCTATGGTGTCGTACACCACAGCATATATGAGCTTCAGATACGCATCATATATGTGCCGCAGGCTATCCCTGTCGCCCGCCGCCATCGCAGACATGCACTGTTCAAATTCTCTGTCTGTCATAGCTCCCTCCTCATGATAATATACGTTATATCAACTGATTTTTATGGAATGTCATTTAACTTTTTAATCTTTTCCGCCTATTTGCAACATCATATCTTCCGCATGGCGGCAAATCCCATCACGTAATTTTTCCTGCCACCAGCCGTGTCAAATGGCCATACCATATGGCGGCTGTCAACCAGCTCCACGTCGTAGTTCATATGAAGCGACATATCCTTCATGAGCTGTGCCACACCTTCTATGTGCTCCACCGACTTCATCGTCTCCACATCCCGCCTGTCAAATGCATTTGCAAGCTTCTCTGCGCATGTCTGATCCTCACATGCAGCGACCTCATATCCATATATGAGTACATCCTTTGTCATATGGTACATGTAGTCATTGAGTCTCTCCACCGCCGCCTCGTTCAGCCCCGAGATGGCACTGCTTATGAGTCTAAGATCCTCGTCATGATAATTGTCCCTGTAGTGGTAAAGCAATGCCGCAAATCTGGAATTTAGCTGGCTGTGAAGCCCGACCGCCACACTGTAATCAAATATATCAAGATACCTGTCGGTGTCATTTACTATATCCCCAGATTCCGTTCTGCCAATATATTTACCGGAATTAGCAGTCGCTATGCCTGTCAGGAACTCAAGTATATGCTCGGTGTCCTCACAGTCCTCAAGCATCGCCTCATACAAGCGGTACTGGTCATCGTCTACATGCCAGAATGGAATATCCGCTATTATATAATCCTGTTCCTTCAACCCATATTCCCTGACTGCCGAAAGCACAGCTTCCCTGTCTCTGTCTATGAGCACCAGCCTGTAATTATCTGCCAATCTTCCTATATCTATATCGCCGGCCGGCCCTATTCCCCACAGTGCAAGCACAGGCTTTGAATTCGCTGCATCTGCATCCTGTCCGGATTCTTTTTTTACCCGGCAGTTATTTTCTATATATTCCGTCACCTCACGTCTGTACTGTTCCCATCCCACATAGGAATCCGGTATACGCTCCGTGGCGATCATCTCATCAAAATAGCTCATTGTCTTCTCCTGACTCTGTGAACTGACAAATAAAGCAAAAGGGTTATGCCTGTCAGTATTTATTGATCATTCACAGGTATTTTATAAAATTTTATTTTTAAGCACAAGTGGAATGTAGTATAATACACATAGTTGTGCAACAGGACACACCATTCCAGTTTTTTTACATTTTGGAGGAGTTATGGAATCAATACAGACAAACGCTCTGAACAGCAAATACATCAATTCACTCCTGCGCCCGGAGGAAAATCCTTTCATGCAGGAGATGCAGAGTTTTGAGGAGATCATGATGATGTATTCATGTGCCATCAGAGAGGTGAAGACAAAATTTGAAGTGCTGAACGATGATTTCAGCGTAAGATATAAGAGAAATCCTATAGAATTCATACAGTCAAGGATCAAGAAGCCTGTCAGCATTGCCAAAAAGCTTGCAAGCAAGGGCTGTCCGGTGACATGTGCAAGTATACTGAACAATCTGGATGACGTCGCCGGAATAAGAGTCATCTGCCCATTCATCGACGACATATATATGGTGGCAGAAAAGCTCATAAGTCAGGACGACATCACCCTGATCGAAGCAAAAGACTACATATCGCATCCAAAGCCAAATGGCTACCGCAGTCTGCATGTCATAGTCGAGATTCCTGTGTTCTTCGCAGACCACACAAGGAATATGCGTGTGGAGGTACAGATCAGAACAATCGCGATGGACTTCTGGGCGAGCCTGGATCATCAGCTCAGATATAAGAAGGATATCCCGAACGTGGACATGATCTCCGCAAGACTTAAGAAATGCGCAGATGTCATATCCGCAACAGACCTTGAGATGCAGTCCATCAAGAACAGCATATATGGTCAGAGGTATATTCCTGAACTTAAGAGAGAATCACCTGAAGAATAACTACAGTTATCTATTACTGATATTTTTCAACCACAGGGAGAATGAAAAAATTGAAATATTTGCAACTTTTTATTTGACATTTGCTCAAACCTGTTGTAATATAACTGATGTTGTTAATCAACATGTGTGCATAGCTCAGCTGGATAGAGCACTTGGCTACGGACCAAGGTGTCGGGGGTTCGAATCCTCTTGCGCACGTGACAGAAGCTGTCTGAATTATTTCAGGCAGCTTTTTTGTTTCATCAAAACTACTTTATAACAGCCAAATATTATTCATAAAAAAAGCCAGGGGAGCGGCTATAAGCTTTATTTACATAAAGTGCTACTCCCTGCTCCCCAGATATTCTTCCACCTTCTCCGGCGTATCCAGTCTCAGCCGTACAATAGTCATCATGATCATGTATCGCAGGACTTCCTTTAATATCTCTTCGTCAAACTGCGACTTCATATTTTCCGGATACGCATGTACGAGAAAATGCACATTGTAGGCATCGCCCTGTCTTGAGATAAATGCACTCACATAGAGGCCATTCATGACCGCTGTTATGATGTCGTCATCCGTGATCTGTATATTTATCTTATACATCTTTGATATAAACTTTACCGTCTTGTCTTCTTTTACGAGAAAACGCCTGTCTGTAATCTCTCCTATGGAAAAGTTCTGTTTATGGAGTGTTATCGCCTGCAGGAATTCTGATTCCCTGTCATTCTCAATTATATAATCATATATATCATTAGGTGTGTATGCCATATTGTTCAAGTTATCCTTTCATCTATTTGTCTATATGCTAAGCGCTTTTGTCTATCACTCGTCCGGAGTCGTCACGTCACACTGCCCATCGTAAGTCCGATCACAAATACCACAAATGCACCAATCGTAAGCACATACCACTCGATAACACGGACTGTAAGTTCCCAGTCAGACGGCTCAACATCATACAGGTTTCTCACCCTGGGCCACATGGCCAATCTGAAAAGTTCATCTGGAAACAGCATACTTACGACCGCAATGATGCATATAATGATTCCGAATATATATAATACTATATTTCCTCTGTTTGTAGTCTGCGGACCAGTAATAAACTTCACTATTTCATAAATATCCGGCGGATTTGCATAATAATCTCCTAAAACCACATCAAAATCGTTGGTCATCGTGCCGTCCGCATTGTATACCATGTATCCATCTTTTGAGACAGCGCCTCTAAAAAACACCTTATCACCCGCCATGATCTTTACTCCGATATAATCATCAGATGATAACATGCCGTTCTCCGTCCCTGCCGGTATGGCAGAATAATCCTCCATCCAGCTATATGGTCCATATGTTACGTCTCTATACCCATCTCCTGTAAATCGATGATAACACTTAAATTCTATGCTCTGGTCATCATATACTATGATACTTGTATGGCCATCTGTATATGTCACATTTCCCTGTTCTTCTTTTCGGGTCAGAAAGTCACCCCTGAATTCTATTCCCTTTATGGACATTATAATCGGATAAATTATGGAAAATGCTATGATCATTGCCACTATAATGCTCATCAGAACCTTTTGCGTCCTGGATAAATTCTTTATTCTCTCCATATACATTTCCCCCTTCGATCAGGAATTTTCTGTTATCTCCACGAGCTACGAAACATACTCTGCAGATTTCAAATACATATCGACTGCCTATATTATCCTCCCATGCTATCCGCAGCCCCTGACTACTGCCCGCGCGTGCCTAGAACAGATCCAGCGTATTGTCAAGATATATCTCTTCTCTTACCCTCAGCTGGTACTCTGGCTTTGTCATATAGTATAGCAGAAATTCCAGCACTATGGCACTTCCAAGACCTCTTCCCTCTATCTTGAAATTGGAAAATCCCATCGGCAGGCAAATGTTCCTTATATCATCTATACCTATAAATCCCGGATTCTCCATCGCTTTTGAGAAACGATAGCCACCTGCTGCGTTCGGCGATGTACAGTGGTGAATTGATTTCTCACCGAGAGCCATACGGCTCACATCCTCATAGCAGGCTTTCCTGTCCTGACATGAGAACCAACAGCATTCGTTGCACAGGAATTCCACCTTGTCTTTCTGCTTTTGCGAAAGCGCCCCCAGCCTGTCAAATGCTTTGTTCAGCCGGAAATCCGGCACAACATATCGGAATTCATCCCGGTCAAGCTCTGCCGAAAACTGGTCAAAGTCCGTAATGACCTTTGTTGTAGATGAAACCATATATAGTCCCGGATAGTTCTCCTGCAGATAGTCAAGCAACAACTCCGAATGGACTATGACACCGTTTTGAATATCACCCTTCTCAAACGCTCTGCACAAATCATTACACCGTTTATCCGCAAGATGTTCCGGTCTTAACAATGAGTTGCTGAAGGTCAGCCTCGCCGATATTCCATACTCTCTCATAAGTTCCAGCACATCTCTGGCACCGCTGTCACCATATCCCACTCTGCCACCGCCCCAGAGGCAGTCACCCGGTGCGCCATACACCGAGCCGATATCACACCAGTCGTAAAAATATTCCCTGTGCTCACGGTATAGTGGCAGGAATACCTTGTACAGCTCGTAGAATTCAAAAAGTCCGGGCAGATGGTAATGTGCCTTGTATTCTGTTTTGTTATTACCTGTCTCTGGCTTTGATCTGCCAGACAATGGCTCATTCCCCATAGTGTTCATTTTCCTGTTTTTCTTTCAGTTCCCATATGTTATCTTAGCTTCCGCATACTGTCTACAATTATATAAAAGTTCTTCATCTGTTGCAAACCATGTTTAGGATATTGTATATTTGAAAGAGTCACCGACCACCCAAAGATCAAAAAGAGGAAGAATGTGGATGCGGAGCTGGACAAGTTTCTGTAGGCAGTACAAACAAACTACAGCGGAGGTTATTATGGGAAATACATTCAGGGAAGTTAAGTGTTACAAATGCGGACACATTTTTATGTGGCAGAAAGATGGTATAGAATATCAGTCTGAATATCGTCTGGAAAGCACCAGCGAACTGCTGGGAATTGCGGCATGTCCTAAATGCGGAACGGATATGTTGGTAATTCCGCATGTTCTTGAGGGAATCTCTAAAGATTCAAATGGAATTGTGGAATCAGGGATACGGGGAATATAAAGGCAAAAACAACCGGGTATGTTTCTTCCTGAACATGCCCGATTATTTTTTATATGGGAATATCCTACTCATCTGGATTTACGATGGCGCCTATCTTAAACTCTCTGCCGTCCTTTTGCCACTGTCTGTACTCCGCTGTAGCGGCAAAGAGTACATCTCCCGATGAGTTGATTGCCGTCTCAAGTGAATCCTGGACCACTCCGATGATCATTCCGACAGCAACAGCCTGCATGGATATATCCTGTGGGATTCCAAACAGCGAGCACGCCATAGGAATGAGCAACAGCGAACCTCCCGCAACACCTGAGGCACCGCACGCGCCAAGGGTTGCCATAAGACTGAGCATGAGTGCTGTCGGAACGTCAACCGACACTCCCATGGTATTTGCAACGGAAAGCGCCATTATAGTTATAGTGATGGCGGCACCATCCATATTGATGGTCGCGCCAAGCGGTATGGATACCGAATACACATCCGGGTCAAGTCCAAGTCTTTTGCAAAGTGACATGTTCACTGGGATATTTGCCGCAGAACTTCTGGTGAAGAACGCCGTCACACCTGACTCTCTGAGGCATCTCCACGCAAGTGGATATGCATTTCTCCTTAAGACGATAGTCGCAAGGAGCGGATCTACGATCAATGCAACCATAAGCATGGCGCCCACAAGCACAAGCAGCAATCTGCCATATTCCTTGAATATCGACAATCCACTCTCCGATACTGTCGTGAACACAAGTCCCATGATTCCAAATGGTGCGCACCCGATGATCCACCTCACGACGGTTGATACCGCATCCGATATGGATACAAGTGCAGATTTTATAGACTTGCTTGTCCGTCGCATGGCAAGTCCAAACAAAAGTGCCCATGCAAGTATGCAGAGATAATTTGCGTTGAGTATCGCATTTACGGGATTATCGGTGATGTTGAGCAAAAGATTCTGGAGGACCTCCATGATTCCCGATGGGACGACATCCGCCTGATATGATTCAAGGTCCAGTGTCATGGTTACAGGGAAAATAAAACTTGCGCTCACCGCCACTATCGCTGCGCACAGCGTGCTGAGCATATACATGATCGTCACCATACGGAACTGCTGGCCATTTCCCTTTCCTGCATTTGCAATTGAGCTGATGACAAGGGCAAACACCAGTATCGGCGCAATTGCCTTGAGCGCCCTGACGAACATGGTTCCGATCAGGCCTATTCCCGTTGCCCCCGGCACCAGAAGTCCCAGCACCGCACCGATCACTATTCCAACCAATATCTTCGCGATCAGCGACACCCTATTCCACATCTCTACAATCTTTTTCATGAATCTAACTCCTAACTATATCTATATTTCTGCTTTTTAACATACATTTTCTTTAGCATTCTTCTTTCTCAGAAGAAGTATCCTCACGAGCAAAAGCACTGGGAATATAACTCCCGCAAGGATTCCGCGTTTCTTAATAGTATCATATATCGATCAGGCTTGTATATAACAGATTTCATAACACAAAAAGCGGCGAACAGATTCTTGCTTCTGTTCGCCGCCACTTCACTTTTATAATACTCTATTTTATGACCATACTTCCTCTGCTATCTCCTTAACGAGCTTGAGCTTTGCCCACTGCTCTTCCTCTGTCAGCTTGTTTCCGATCTCACAAGATGCAAATCCACACTGAGGGCTCAGGCATAATCTGTCAAGTGGTACATACTTTGCAGCCTCATGGATCCTTGCAATGACCTTCTCCTTATCCTCAAGAACCGGAGATTTTGTTGTGATGAGTCCGAGCACGACCTTCTTGTTCTCTGAAACCTTTGCAAGAGGTGCAAATCCACCTGATCTCTCATCGTCATACTCAAGGAACAGCGCATCTACATTCTCATTTGCAAATACATAATCTGCAACTGTGTCATAAGGACCGCTTGTGAAGAATGTTGAGTGGTAATTTCCTCTGCAGATATGTGAAGTGATGACCATATCCTCCGGCTTTCCTTCAAGGGCAAGATTGTTCACTGCAAGCAGCTCCTTCTTGACATCCTCAAGTGATATTCCAAGCGACCTATATCTCTGCTTTGCTGCATCCCCCACTATGGCTCCCCATGTACAATCGTCAAGCTGCAGGTTTCGGCATCCAGCATCATAGAACTGCTTAATAACATCCTGATAAGCCTTTCCGATATCCTGGATAAGCTCCTCATTTGTAGGATAGAACTTCCTTGTGTTTGCAATATTGTCAGGTACTATCATCTGCTGGAATGTCTGTGCAGGAGCCGGTATCGTATACTTTGCAACTGTATTCTCATCCTCGAACTGCTTTAAGAACTTGAAATATTCAACAAATGGATGAGCCTTTGCCTTTATCTTACCTACAAGATACGTATCATCAAGAACCGCAAGCTCTGCATCGAATTTCACACCATTTCCAGTGTTCTCATGGGCAACTCCATCAAGTCCCCACATAAAGTCAAGATGCCAGAATGTTCTTCTGAACTCGCCATCTGTGATCGCATGGAATCCAAGTTCCTTCTGCTTTGCAACGACCTTGGTAATCTCCTCATTAACAACTTTGTCGAACTCCTCCTTGGTGATCTTTCCGTCCCTGTATGCTGCCTTCGCATCCTTGAGTGCCTGTGGTCTCAGAAAGCTTCCTACAAAATCGTATCTGAAAGGTGTCTGTAATTTGCTCATATGTCTTTATCCTCCGTAGTGTTTTCTCGTTTTCTTAACTTGAGGATATTCTAGCAGGATAGGCTGTCCATGGAAAATACTATTATTTTGAGGCTTGCCATAGCTTTAAACTATGGAATATGATAAGAGTACTCCACTATCAATGCTTAAAATTCTATAAACCGCCAAATCTATAACAAAAAACCTGCATAATCCCTATGTGAAATCATCCACAATGACAATCGTCAAATATGATTTCATATAGGCTTATACAGGCTTTCATACCCTATTATTCAATATTCTTTAACTCCACTGCGAGTTATACAGATCCGCATAGAATCCATTCTGAGCCATGAGCTCATCATGGTTACCCTGCTCTATGATGTCACCGTCCTTCATAACAAGGATTATGTCTGCATTCTTGATGGTTGACAGTCTGTGGGCTATGACAAAGCTTGTCCTGCCCTTCATCAGATTGTCCATGGCTCTCTGAATCCTGTGTTCTGTTCTCGTATCGACTGACGATGTAGCCTCATCGAGGATCAGGACCGGATTGTCAGCAAGAATTGCTCTTGCGATAGTTAAGAGCTGTTTCTGTCCCTGGGAGATATTTGTTATCTCCTCATTGAGCTCCATGTTGTATCCACCCGGAAGTGTCGAGATAAATCTATGTGCATGGGCTGCCTTTGCCGCTGCGATGACTTCCTCATCCGTGGCATCCAGTCTTCCGTATCTGATATTCTCCATGATAGTGCCCTTGAACAGCCATGTATCCTGAAGCACCATGCCAAATACATCCCTGAGCTCACGTCTGTTGAAGTCCTTAATATTGTGTCCATCCAGAAGTATAGCACCGCCATTCACGTCGTAGAATCTCATGAGCAGCTTGACCATGGTGGTCTTGCCCGCTCCGGTAGGTCCGACTATAGCTACCTGCTGTCCTGGTTTTACATGGGCTGAGAAATCCTTGATGATGATCTGATCCGGATTGTAGCCAAACTTTACATGTTCAAATGTAACTTCACCCTTGATTCCCTCTGTGGATACAGGATTCTCTACTATCTGCTCCTCTTCTTTCTCTTCAAGAAGTTCAAATACTCGCTCAGCGGCTGCTGCCATCTGCTGCATCATATTTGTGACCTGGGCAACCTGCTGAACAGGCTGTGTGAGGTTCTTCACGTACTGTATAAATGCCTGGATATCACCTATCTGGATAGTTCCTCTGATCGCCAGAGCCGCACCTGATATGGCAACTGCCACATAGCCCAGATTACCGACAAACATCATAATAGGCTGCATCAGTCCTGAGAAGAACTGTGACTTCCATGCTGACTTGTACAGAGTCTCATTTGTCTCATGGAACTCTCTTCTAACGTCGTTCTCCTTATTGAACGCTTTTATGACATTGTGTCCGCCATACACCTCTTCAACCTGACCGTTTATGTGTCCCACGTATTCCTGCTGCTGCTTGAAGAATCTCTGGGATTTCTTGATGACAAACATCATGAGCATGATACTTATCGGAAGTATCAGCACTGATATAAGTGTCATAAGCGGGCTGATCGTGAGCATCATCACGATTACACCGATGACCGTACTAACCGATGTGATGAGCTGTGTGATACTCTGGTTCAGACCATTTCCCATGGTGTCTATATCATTTGTGATCCTTGAAAGTACCTCGCCATAGGTTCTGCTCTCAAAGTAGCTCATCGGCATCCTGTTGATCTTCTCGGACACCTCACGTCTCATCCTGTAGCACACCTTCTGTGTGATACCGGTCATGATGAAGCCCTGTACAAAACTAAATGCCACACTCAGCACATACAGACCAAGACAGAACAGCAATATCTTACCGATATACGTGAAATCAATTCCGCCGTTGCCTGTTATCTTGTTCATGATTCCCTCAGACAGGGCTGTTGTTGCCTTGCCGAGTACCTTCGGACATACTACGTTGAATACCGTACTTCCAATTGCAAATATAGCAACGACAACAACCGCTGCCTTGTACTTGCCTATGTATCTGAATAACTTTCCTATCGTTCCCTTGAAGTCCTTGGCTTTCTCGCCGCCCATCATAGGACCGTGGCCTCTTCTAGGGCCTCTGAAACTTCTCTGATTATTTGTCTGATTCTGTTCTGCCATGTCCTACACCTGCCTTTCTGAGTCAGTTCCAAGACTGGCTGCTATCTCCGATGGAGAAAGCTGCGACTCGGCTATCTGCCTGTACTCCTCACAGGTCTGCATGAGTTCCTTGTGAGTTCCCTTGCCGACTATCGTACCCTCGTCAAGCACAAGTATCTGATCTGCTGAGAGTATAGTGCTTACACGCTGTGCAACGATAAATACCGTGCTGTCATTTACGTGCTCGCCAAGTGCCTTTCTGACTGCCACATCCGTCTTGAAATCAAGCGCCGAAAAGCTGTCGTCAAATATCAGGATCTTCGGCTTTCTCGCTATGGCTCTGGCTATAGCAAGACGCTGTTTCTGACCACCGGACACATTTCCACCGCCCTGAGCAACCGCACTGTCGTAACCGTGCTCCTTCTCCTCTATGAAGTCGGATGCCTGGGCAATCTCAGCTGCAAGCTTGACATCTTCATCAGATGCATCTGGTGCACCGAATTTTATATTGGACGCAATCGTTCCCGAGAACAGAATTCCCTTCTGCGGAACAAAACCGATATTCTGTCTCACGCTCTCCATGGTGAGGTCTCTTATATCCTGTCCGTCTATTGTTATCGAACCCTCCGTAACATCATAGAATCTCGGGAGGAGCTGAACCAGTGTACTCTTACCACAACCGGTACTTCCTATGATCGCCGTAGTCTGTCCAGGCTTGGCCTCAAATGAGATATTCTCAAGTACATTCTCATCTGCGCCCGGATATGCAAATGCGACATTGTCATACTTTACGACACCCCTTGGTGCTTCAAGCTTCTTTGCCCCGGCTGCGTCCTGAACTGTCACATCCGTATCTATGATCTCCTGTATTCTGTCTGCTGCCACGCTGGCACGAGGGAGCATGACTGACATCATGCTGAGCATAAGGAATGACATAATGATAAGCATTGTATATGTAATAAATGCAGTCATTGATCCTACCTGAAGGACACCCGCATCGATCTTGTGGGCTGCCACCCACTCTATAAGTATGCTTATTGCATACATGATGAACATGAGTATAGGCATTGCAAATGTCATGACTCTGTTGACGAACAAGGTGTTCTTCGTCAGGTCTTTATTTGCCTCATCGAATCTCTCTTCCTCGCGTTCCTCTCTGCCAAATGCCCTGATAACCGGGATACCTGTAAGTATCTCTCTTGACACAAGGTTTACTCTGTCCACCAGTGTCTGCATAACTTTAAACTTTGGCATGGCAATGACCATAAGCGTTCCCATGAGGATCACAACTGCTGCTATACCGATGAATATTACCCAGCCCATTCCGGCTCCGTTCTCAACAACCTTGACGATTCCTCCAATAGAAAGTATCGGTGCATATAGAACCATTCTGAGCATCATAACTGTAACCATCTGTATCTGCTGGACATCATTTGTAGATCTCGTTATAAGAGATGCAGTTGAGAACTTGTTGATCTCAGCATCCGAAAATGCGATAACCTTGTTGAACACCTTCTCTCTGAGTCCGCAGGCAACGCTTGCCGCAACTCTTGACGCCACAAGTCCTATGAGAACCGCAGCTGCTGCCATGAGAAGTGACATTCCAAGCATCTTCACCGCTGCCCACTTCAGATATGACATCTGTCCTGCCTTATAATCATAGCCAAAGCTGTCGTAGCATATTCTTGTACATGCTATGGCTGTGGATTCCATATAATCCTCACCCATGCTGTCGAGCATGCCATCAACAGTAGGCTTCATCTGTTCACCGATCTGCGCCCACATCTCCTCCGGCATCTCGTCAAGGGTGATTCCCATCTTGTCAAGTCCTGCCTTGATCTCATTGTCCTCGTCAGAGTTCACCATCTGATATGGATAGTAATACATCATAAGCCCCTTCATACAGGCACTATCCACTTCGTCTATGTGTTCCTCGCCGTCTTCTGTCAGGTAATAATAACCATCCGAACCATCTTTATAATATTTCTCCCATACGGCTTTCTCATCGTCATCCATAAATCCGTCTATCACTTTGTAGGCTTTCTCCGGGATCTGTTTCGGACTGCAGTTCTCTATACCATAGTTCTGTATACCGGTATCTATGAGCTTTGAGGTGTAGTCCGGAAGTGACAGATCACAGTATGCCTGCAGAACGAGAAGCAGGGCTATGATAATGACCGACTTCCAATACGGCTTCAGATTTCTGAATATCTGCATGTCATTTCCTCCTTGAACAATTATTGATCAGATGAATGTATCCCCCTCTAGTCTTTCTATGTGCACAACATAACATCACCTGTACCGGATCGCTCCCGCTCATTTCGGCCTACAGCGGTACTAAGGACCGGTGGTCTCAAATGTCCTGTACAGGTGATGTTATGTTGTACACGTTAATATACATTATGCAGGGATACATTCATCTGATATCTACGCTTTCTTCTGACGGAGAAAATGCCATGCTTTAGCTGACGTTGTTTTCCCCTTTACATTTCCAAGCGTATTCTTTCTTTAATTAAATATCTTTGAAAGTTTATCATTGCATATATTCTCAGTCAATTAAATATCTATAAAGATTTAATAATTTTTATGACAAAAAAACGGCAGCCGCTGTTCTCCAGCAACTGCCGTTTTTTCCCGTTTCTTCTGACTTTCAATCTAAGCCAGCTTTATCCGCTCCGCCGCATCTCTTGTTATAGCAAGTCTTTTTCCCTTTGCCTTGATTATCACATTGCCAAAGTAAGACGATACGACTTGCACCTGATCTCCGGTCTCAAGCTGACATGCGCCGAACAGGGATCTGTCCGCGCAGTTCCAAGCTATCTCACCTGAGAAACCGTTTACTGCATCTGATAATGACATCATAGTAACCACCCCTTCAAAATAATAGATTTCATGAATCATCTTATGTATCAACGCACTATCCGATATACAATTTATCTTTCGTTTCTTCTATTGTCTATACAATTATAACTCTTCAGTGTCGGTGCAAGTCAATTCTAATTGTTAGTATATGGGGCTAATCTTTCTTACACCGAACTAACTTGGATACACAAAAACCCCACCGACATCCGACTTACCATCAGACATCTGTGGGGTATAATGTTCTCAATAATTATTATCTCACACCGAATTACTCGATTACCTTAAGCCATCCCTCTGGGCCTTCGATTCTGCCCATCTGGATTCCTGTAAGAGTATCATACAGCTTCTGGATAACTGGTCCCATCTTCTCCATACCGCTTGGGAAACAGATCTCCTTGCCGTGGTCGTTGATCTTGCCTACAGGTGAGATAACTGCTGCTGTACCGCACAGACCGCACTCTGCAAAATCCTTAACCTCATCGAAGTATACTTCTCTCTCCTCAGCCTCAAGTCCAAGGATATCCTTTGCAACTACCATCAGTGAACGTCTTGTGATCGATGGGAGGATACTGTTTGACTTAGGTGTAACTACCTTGCCGTCCTTTGTAACAAAGATGAAGTTTGCTCCACCTGTCTCCTCAACCTTTGTTCTTGTAGCTGCATCGAGATACATATTCTCATCGAATCCCTCTTTGTGTGCTGTAACTATTGCATGAAGGCTCATTGCATAGTTAAGACCAGCCTTGATGTGTCCTGTTCCGTGAGGTGCTGCTCTATCGAAATCTGAAACCTTGATTGTGATAGGCTTTGCACCGCCCTTGAAGTAAGGACCAACTGGTGTTGTGAGGATTCTGAACTGATACTCGTCTGCCGGCTTAACACCTATAACTGGATTTGAACCGAACATATATGGTCTGATATATAATGTAGCACCTGATCCGTAAGGTGGTACATAATCAATATTTGCCTTTACTGTATCTACTATTGCCTGTACAAATCTATCCTCTGGGAAAGGTGGCATCTCAAGTCTTCTTGCTGAGTCTGCCATTCTGCTTGCGTTGAGGTCAGGACGGAAACATACAACACGACCATCCTCTGTTCTGTAAGCCTTCATTCCCTCGAAAACTGTCTGAGCGTACTGAAGAACACCTGCGCACTCGTTTAATACTACGTTAGGATCCTCTGTGAGTGTACCCTCATCCCATGCTCCATCCTTATAATTTGCTACAAATCTCTTATCCGTCTGAACATAGCAAAATCCAAGGTTTGCCCAATCGATATTCTTCTTATCCATATCTACATCTTCCTTTCACTTTAGCTTGTGCTTTTTTGTATGTGTCTGTTATATCACATTATTTCGCCTTTTTCCATATGTATATTTAACATTTGCTTGAAAAATTAAGGTTTTTCTTCCAAAAACGGCTAATTTTTTCATGTTACAATGTACAATTTGATGATTTTCCCAAGTTACAAGCTTTCCTACTTCAACTTATTACCCTCTGAGAAAGCATCGCCAACCCTGTCGCCGAGTGCAAAATATCCATGTCCGATGGTGTCAAACACGATCGGATGGAACTCTTCATATGTGATCTCGCCGTCATCGCCCAGGATACGGTCGTCTGCAACAACATTTACAATCTCGCCGAGGAACTTGTCCCCGTCTATGATCTCCTTGAGCTTGCACTCCATTGTCAGTGAAAGCTCGTTGATGACTGGAGCATTTACAAACTCGCTCTTTCTGGTTGTAAAACCAGCCTTCTTCATCTTGTCTGGCTCGTCATTTGCCGACACGATTCCCACATAGTCACAGGCTGCCACATGCTCTGCATCAGCAATGGCAACTGTGAACGCTTTGTTCAGCTTTATATTCTCGGTAGTCTTATGACTTCCAAGGTCAAATATGATCTCATTTGCTCCGACTATTCCGCCCCATGCCGCATTCATGACATTTGCATTGCCATCGGCATCGTATGTTCCGATCATCATGACCGGTTGTGGCACCAGCATAGGTTTTGCACCAAGATTCTTACTCATATTATCTGCCTCCTTAATTTGAAGAAACTTACCTTTCTATTTTATGACTACTGCCATCTAAGGGCAATAATTTTCTGGCTAAAATATTATTTTCCACATGCATATAAGCACCACCAGGAACAGCACATTTGCAAATGTGAAGTATGCCAGATATCTTCCTCTGGCGCCCTTGTCCTGTCTCGCCACGTATTTGAATGAGATCAGACTTGCCATGGATGCAATCAAAGTTCCGAGTCCTCCGAGATTGGTACCGACTATCAGATCTGTGTATTTATCTGTAAATCCCGACAATAACACCGCCGCTGGCACATTACTTATGACCTGACTTGCAAGTACTGATGTGATCATCTCATGCCCGCCAAGAACACTCTCCACAAATGTCCTAAATTCTTCTATTCTTCCCATGTTTCCGATAAACACGAAGAATCCCACAAATGTGAATATCAGCGAATAGTCTACCTTCAGCAGCAATCTTCTCTGGCATATAAGGACTACCACAAGCACTACCGCAAATGTCACCCAGTATGGGACGATCCGCGCCACGGTGAGCAGCGACAGCACAAATAGTATGCTATATATACCCACCAGCTTCCTGTTCACCTGTATATCACTGCCTGAAAGTCTGATCTCAAGCTGCCTGTTTTTTCCTTTCATGCATACTATGACACATATTACAAGAAGCGCTGCCGATGCCACTGTATATGGCAGCATAAGCAATACAAACCTGCCTGCGCTGATCCCTGCAAGTCCGTACAGATACAGGTTCTGCGGATTGCCTATGGGTGTCAGCATACTGCCAAGGTTCGCAGCTATGGTCTGGAGGGTTATCACCGGCACCATCCATCTGGTAAGTACTTCCTCTCCTGCCATACCAAGGACCGTGAGTGTCATCGGTACAAATGTTATGAGCGACACATCATTTGTGATAAACATGCTGAAAAAGAAACACATGAATATCAGGACAATTGTCACCGCCCGGAGCGAACCCATACGATTTATCATACTTTTCGCTATGATGCCAAACATCCCCTGCTGTGAAAATCCCGCGACCACTGTCATAAGACAGAAAAGTATCGCAATTGTCCTGAAATCTATGTAGTCCACATACGCGCTGTCCGGAGGCACGATAAATGCCGATATCACCGCCAGCAGAAGTGCCACGGTGAGCACTGTCTCTTTGCGGACAAATTCTCCGATTTTCTTTATACCCCCGATCATGGTCTGAATGTCCTGAGTGCCTCTATAGTCTTGGTGATCAATTCATCAAGTGACCAACCAAGCATATCTGCACCTCTTTCGATGACCTCCCTGGAGCATCCCGCAGCAAATCCCTTGCTCTTGTATTTCTTCTTAACTGACTTGAGTTCCAGATCTTGAACACTCTTTGATGGTCTCATAAGTGTAACCGCTCCGATAAGTCCTGTAAGCTCGTCCACAGCATAGAGAACCTTCTCCATCTCATGTTCTGGTTTTATGTCAACCGTGATACCATAGCCATGGCTTGCCGTCGCATGTATGATCCTCTCGTCAACACCGTGCTCTCTCATGATCTCCTGGGACTTGATGCAATGCTGCTCAGGATACTGTTCAAAGTCCAGATCGTGAAGCAGTCCGACTATTCCCCAGAACTCTTCCTCATCGCCATAACCAAGCTCCCTTGCAAAATATTTCATGGTTCCCTCTACGATCTGTGCATGCTCCAGATGGAACTCATCCTTGTTGTACTCTGTGAGTAATTCCCACGCTTCTTCTCTTGTCATCTTTGTCTCCTCCTCGTATTATATAGTAGTAAATTTATTTTCTTGCATATCTCTTCATTTTTTGCAGAAAAAATTCACACGCCTCTGATTCTGTTTCAAACAATTTAATACCATATCTATCTAAGCCGTGCAGGTCTGCACACACGTGCCGACATCTGTTCCTTAAGTTCTGTGATCTTTGCGGCACACGTCGTCAGATTCGCCGCAGCATTTTCAGGCTTCATCGCCGTTCTCACCTGCTCCGGATCACTGTCATCTATCCCAAGCACATTGTTTACTGCATAGCACTCATTGAACACTCCTTCTTTGACGCAGTTCTCCGCGCCATCCCCAAGACATCCTCCTATGGCGATCACATATTTGCCGTGTTTCTTTGCAAGCTTTGCGACTCCCAATGGGGTCTTGCCCATCATGGTCTGGGCATCTATCCTGCCCTCACCGGTTATGACTGTATCCGCCCATTCTACATCCGCCTCAAGCCCTGTCTCAGACAAAACTATATCAATTCCCGGCATTAGTTTTCCGCCGAGGAACATGAGAAATGCATATCCGAGACCACCCGCAGCGCCAGCGCCTTTAGTATATCTGTCAAACTTTTCTTCTGCTGATCTTTCCACAACGTCAGCATAGTTTTTCATGTAGCCATCCATGATTTCCACCGTCTCCGCATCTGCACCCTTCTGCGGTGCAAATACACGGCTGCACCCTAGCTCCCCCACAAGGGGATTAGTCACGTCACAGGCGATACTAAATGTACAGCGTGATAGTCTGGATGCAAAGTCATCATCATCTACACATGACTCATCAACAGCACCTGCACCAGATATCGCAGCAGTGCCTACAATTGGCGTATCGACAGGATCTGCTACAGCCAGCTCTGATGAATTCTTACGGACAAGCATCTTCCCCGGAATAACAATCCTTTCAAGAACTCCAAGCCCCTCTGCCCCATATGGCACCTCATGACCATTCGCGTCAAGGCAGGAAAATCCAAGCGCCTGAAGCATTCCGATGCCGCCGTCATTTGTCGCACTTCCTCCGATTCCGACAATGAAACGCTCACATCCCTTTAAGATAGCGTCCCTTATCATCTCGCCAACACCATAGGTAGTAGTGTGCATCGGATCTCTCTGATCCTCAGGGACAAGAGGAAGTCCCGCAGCAGCGGCCATCTCCATAACAGCAGTTCTTCCATCCGCAGCATCGTATATCGTATACTCCGCAGTGATCTTTTTCCCCAGCGGCCCTGTCACAACACAGCTCCCCCTGCTGACATTATTCTTTCCATATATAATGGCCTCCGTCGTGCCCTCACCGCCATCCGCCACCGGACGAACCCTTATCTCTGCATCCGGCAATATGGACTTTATTCCTTTTTCTATGGCATTCCCCGCTCCAAGACTAGTCATGCTTCCCTTGAACGAGTCAACCGCCACAAGTATCTTCTTCATAATAACTCCTGTCTGTATACTGAAGCACCAGTCATCCTTCTTTGTACATGGCTGAAGCTTCACATCGCCTTTGTATATTATAATACCATCTGCCTGTTTTGCACACCAAAAGTGGGGCGTATACAAAACTGTTGTTATGTTCTGTATACGCCCCGTTGTTCAAAATGATGTAATTAAGCTATTTTACTTTAACTGATTTCGCCTTGCTCCACGCAGAGTAAAATGTCACTGACTTTCCATTTATCTTTACTGTCTTGTAGGTTCTCACACGTACATAATATGTCTTTCCACTCGCAAGCTTCCTGACACTTGTTCTGATCGTCTTGTTCTTGCTTACAGTCTTTACCTTTGTGCCTATTCTGAAATTCTTATTTGCACAATACTGTAACTGGTAACCCGTTGTCTGTGTCATCCGCTTGTTCCATCTGACTGTCATGCTGCCCTTGCCGGACGCAGTCGCAGCAATGGTGGTTCCCTTCGGATTGATGGTGAAATACATTGTCTTCGAATCCTTATATTTATTTCCGCACAATGTGACCTTGACCGAATATTTTCCTACATTTTTTCTCCCCGCACTGTAGGTGGCCTTGTAATCATTATTCTTTGTCAGAATATTCCCAGCGGCATCTTTTACTGTAACCGCCGGTGTTCTGACCTTTCCATTATATACATACGAAGCCGTATTAAGCTTAATTGTAGACACCTTGGATATTCTGGATGTCGAAAGCTTTTTGCCGCATGACTTACACGTTGTGGTGATGACGCCAGCCTTCGACATTGTTGCTTTTGTTGTCACAGTGTTCACCTTTGTGACGTGCTTACATACGGTCGTCTTTGCTGTGAGGACGCCAGACGCGGCATTACTATACACCACGTAAGTGTTCTGTATATATTCAAGCTCACCGGATACCTTGTAACCCTGTGACAACATATACTCATTGCTGTAATACTGGTCTCTTGTAAATGAAACATTGTCTTCTGACTTCTCCACCATACAATATGATGACACATTTCCATACTTGTCTGTCACATCGCCAAGTACACCTGCTATGTCATATTTGAAATATGCATAATCTTTGTAGTTATTATCTATTGAATTATATAAAAATACACACTTATCGCCCGTCTTCTCCTCAATGTACACATATGCAGGTGAAGAGGATCTGAAAGAATATCCGGCAACAGATTCTTGTGTATCGGTGTATCCACACTCCTCAGCGTTGAATGTACCCTCTGTAGTCTTCAGCTCATGCATATAATACTTTCCATCGTTTCCTGGTATAGGCATGAGCTCATACTCTGTATATATACGCACATTCTCTGCCTTTATCGTTCCATCTGGATTATACTCGGTACGCACCCCCTCCGTCACAGTATACAATTTCTTATCATCAGCTTTTTTGTACACCTGACAAATGTCACCTTCACCGCTCAGATCAATCTCTATGCTCTGTATCTGCTCATAGTTCATTCTGGTTGCCTGTGTCTTCTGAAGACCGGTCAAACCATTTACAGCAAAACAATCTGCAACCGTTGTGTTCATGGCCAGAACAAGGTTGCCGTCCGTCTTTCCCGCAAATGCGTGTACCTCAGCATTTCCGCTTATCTTGAAGTATGATCTTGTTCCCTCCGGCTGTAAAACTATTGCGTCAGTTGACTTCTGCTTCTCGTTGACATACAATTTACCGTCACCAACGATTTCCACAGAACCGCCATATCCATCTCCCCATGCATACAATGCACTTACATGACTCGTTCCCACGAGCTTGATCTTAAAATCATCGCCCATCATATTGGTAACGACCCTGTAATCCGGCAAATTACAATTGGTGAGTGTCAAAGTGTTCGTACTCTTGTCATACACCGCACCTTTGGCACTGGTAGTTGTTCCTGCCTGCGGAGTCCTGAAGCTGTACACATATATCGCTTCGTTATTATCCGGATTGTAGAACTCAACATATGCAAAGCTCCACTCCTCATCCTCACACGGGCCATTGTTTGCGGCCATCGCCGCGACACCGCCTACCGTCAGAATAAAAATAAACGACAGCAGAAATGTCAATCTCCTGAAATGCTTCATAGTCATTCCCCCTTCTATGATATTCTTCGTCTACAGGTAAGTAACTCACCTGTTGTTTTATGTCATAGATTATAGTCATCTGCTGTCGTTTTCATAACGTTACATATGTCTCAATATGTGCTATATATTCAATTTTACATTCATTCATCACTTTTATCTAATCCATATGTGTATTTTCAATCTGGCACACTTATACTTCCATAGCAATCAACTCTCACGCAATCATCATTCCTCATGCCATCCATAATAATACTGAATAAGGCCTACTCTGGTCTTCGTTCCAGTCTTCTCATTCATGGAAGATATATGCCTATATAGGGATGCCCTTGATATGTACAGCTCATCCGCTATATCCTGTACACTGCCATCAGATACAAGCAGCTTCTGCAACACCTCCCGCTCACGTCCAGTGAGGTGATGAGCATCTGCAAAGCATTCAAAATCAACCTCAACTCTTGCGTTAGAATTCTCCGCCGATTTCGTCACTTTTTCTTCATCATATCGTCTATATTGTTCCTTCTGTAGATTTTCAAGCACAAATACCGCAATGCTTATAAGTACGAGCAACAATATGACCACTACACTCATAACCATGATTCCGGGGGAATCTATCAGCATATATGATATTATTCCCACAATACCCGCACCAATGTTGTTGACTGCCCTTCCGGCACCAGACCAAAGCGCTGACCAACGCATTCCATAGGATACATTTATGAATCCTGTCGTGAAATACACTACGAAGAATCCGGCTGCAAGATAGAATACAATCAGACCTATGATAAATGCCCCTCCAAACTCTATGATAAGCATGGCTATAACGGACAACACTGTAACGCAGTACATCATCTGATTCATAAAGCGCTGATCTTTTATATCAAACAAGAAGCCTGCTGCAACTCCGCTTAATGCGAGAAACAACCTTGGCCATTGCCCCACATCTGCCCCGCCCTCAGCGTGGACAACGGTCACAACATTATCCAGTGCGGAAAATATAAACGTCATAAGAAGAACAACCATCACAAGCGCCACAGCCACCGATCCGCTATCAGGAGTTGTTTTGTCACATTTTTCTTTGCAATCCGTTTTGTTCCGCTCATCTACCATGTATGTGTCCACTTCCGCTTCTGCGTATTCATCTCTGGCCAGAAAAAGTATCACTGCAAGTGCCACTATGGCCAGCGAGAACATAACCATACGCAGGATCACACTGTCTATAAGATTATAATTGATATACTGCAGAAGCAGTCCAAGTGCATATGAAATTCCCACAATTACCGTAAGATGCTTTCTATCCGTATAATCGCGGCTCACATCGTGATACACGCGTCCTCCCATAACACCACACACAATAAAGAATATAATTCCATATAACAGTATCAATTTGCCGGAACACAGTATTATCGCTGCGAGCGCGGCAACCTCCACTATATTCAAAGTAATAATTATTATCTGTTTGATTTTGCTGCCGACATATCTCTCAATCAGTGCATATATGAATAGTCCCACCGCACTGGCCAGCAGTATCACGCTCTGATACAACAGAACACTTCTGGCATCCACAAACTCCGCAGCCCTGCTGTCGAAGAAGAATTCCATACCCAGAAATACAAAGCTGAACAGAGCCAGCGAGATCACACTTCTGATATGCGCCGGTTCAAAGCCTTTTTCATTATTATTTATTTTTTCAACATCCACTGATCTTTCCCCTGACATATATGGTCATCTCCTGTTTATTCTGTATTAAAGATAATATAGCGCTGAATTTTTGTCAAAATATAAAGTATGCTAATTCATAACACCTATACCCCTTGGAGTATCAATGTGATTGAATCGAAGAAGGACGCCCCCCAAAAGGCGTCCTTGCTATATTAATTATTATCTATGCATTTTCCGTACCGTCATCTTCTCTCTGACACTTTCTTATATACACAGAAAATCTCACAGATGCGGTGAGTGCTATCACAATCCATGTAAATATATTCGTATACCACACTCCCCAGAATCCCATCTTTAACACATACATCAGTATCAGTGCAAATACTATCCTTCCTCCCACCTCAAGAGCACCATTCAGCATGGAGAACACCACATCCCCCATTCCATTTAATGCGCCTCTCATGGTATATATCGTTCCAAGTGCAATATACATACTTCCGGATATCACAAGTCCCTTTGCGCCAAGCCTTATGACATTCTCCTCCGTCACGAAAAATCCCACAACATTTTCCCTGAAAACTGCTACCAGACAGAACAATGCTGCGCCAAGAGCCAGCGTGATGAGCTCTGTCTGCCATACCGCTCTGCGCACCCTTTCGTACTTGCGTGCGCCACAGTTCTGTCCTGCAAATGTAGACAATGCAAGTCCCAGAGAACTAAACGGCTGGAATATGATTCCCTCAACCTTTCCTGTTGCAGTATATGCAGCCATGACCTCCGGACCATATCCATTTATAAGGGTCTGCAGTATTGAGCAGGATATTGATATCATGGAAGTCTGAACCGCCATTGGTATACCGATACTGAAATCTTCCTTCATTATATCTCTGTCAAACTTGAAATGGCCTCTCTTCAGTCTGAAATAGGGATTGGTTTTCACCGCATAACATATAGAGCCAACGCTAGACAGGATCTGACTGAGAACCGTTGCATATGCGGCACCGGCAACGCCCATATCCATGTATATGACAAACACTATATCAAGCACAACATTTATGGCAGAAGCAATCATGAGAAATATAAGTGGGGTCTTTGAATCCCCAAGTGCCCTTAGCACAGCAGAAATTCCGTTATAAATAGCCACCGCTATCGTAAATCCACAGGTGATCCTCATGTATGTATATGCGTAGTCAAATGTCTCTGCAGGGGTCTTCATGAGCCTTATAATAGGCCCCGCAAAACAATATCCCAGTATACTCATGAGTGCACCAACCGCCAATATAACAAACAATGCATTTGCTATGGCTTTTTTTACCTGCTCTTCTTTCTTCGCTCCAAAATATCTTGATATGACAACACCTATTCCAGATGCCATTCCATTGCACAAAGAAAAAAACAGGAAACTGATCATTCCAACTGATCCCACACCGCCAAGCGCATTTGCCCCTAGATGACGACCAACCACTATCGAATCAACCAGGCTGTATACCTGCTGAAATAGATTGCCTATAAGTAGCGGAACTGAGAACTTCATGATCAGTTTCATACTGCTTCCCTCTGTCATATCCATAACATATTCTTTTTTGTTCAATACCTTTTCCACTATGTTTGCTCCTTGTATATATTTAGATTATCCATGATATACAAACTCATGAATCACCTTGCAGATTTTCATAGCAGCACCATCCGTATTGTAATCCCTGTGTATTAACCCATATGCCTCATCATAACATAAGTTATGCTAAGGTCAAGAAGCTAAATGGCTAATCTTCTATATACTCAACATAATCTCTTTCATCAGCGAAAAGCTGGTACTCTCCGTCCACATATCCCATATACCCTTCCGAAACAAAATATCCTTTTATCATGATCACGCCTCCTGTACACTTTATCTTCCAAGCTTCAAGCCTCTATCAAGCTCCTTAATATGGCTCTATCTTATCTTGTCAAGTGTGCAAAAAAGCGTACACCAAGTCTCTTTTATATTCCACAAGTACCGACGCAAATCCGGGCTTGAAGATAAGTGACACGGCATATATAATGTATATAATTTTGAAAAATTTCTGCCATATAAACATGGCACCAAGGAGGAAATATGTACTACGGCGCACTTGAAGCCGGTGGCACCAAGATGGTTTGTGCCATAGGCGATGCAGACAAGAATATAATAGACAGAATATCCATACCGACGGGCACACCTGACCAGTCCGTGCCTGCCATGATAGATTACTTTAAGAAATATGACATATCCGCTCTCGGAATCGGTACATTTGGCCCGGCCGACATCAATCCTAATTCCCCTACCTACGGCTCCATCATGAGGAGTCCCAAGAAAGCTTGGGAGGGATTCAGCCTTTACAAAGCATTTACGGATGCGCTTGGCTGCCTGGTTGTGGTGGACACAGACGTAAACGCAGCAGCCTGGGGTGAATACCTGTATGGAGCACTGAAAGGACTCAACTCGGGAATGTACCTCACTGTTGGAACCGGCATCGGCGGCGGTATAATATCCGATGGCAGACTCATTCACGGCATGGAACACCCGGAGACAGGCCACATCCTCATCCCTAGACGAACCGGCGATGATATACCATGTACCTGCCGATTCCACCAGAGCTGTGTAGAGGGTCTTGCATCCGGCCCTATGCTTGAGCGCAGAACCGGAATGAAAGGCAAAGACATCCCAGCCGACTCACCGGTATGGGATCTTGAAGCATTTTATATAGCTGAGGCACTGGTCAACTACACCATGTGCTACTCAGTTGAGAGGATCGTCCTTGGCGGCGGAGTCATGGACAACAAATTCCTGTTCCCTATGATCCGCAATTACTACACTGAACTGCTGTCGGGTTACATCGACATGCCACAGGTCAAGGACACCGACACATACATTGTTCCCGCAGGGCTCGAGGGAAATCAGGGCATCATAGGTGCTATGAACCTGTTCTGATACACACATTTGTCCACAAAAAAACAGTTTCACCGATCGACTGGTGAAACTGTTTTTTCTTTTCTATGCTGTTGCCTTCTCGTACTCCTCAAAGGTCTTATCCATGATAACCTTGTACTTGCCATACTCGGTCTTGTTGTAGAAGCACTCCTCTGAAAGACTCTTGATACCAAACTCCTCGAACCACTCTTCCTTAAGTTTGTTGAACAGAACCTCCTTCTTTGGTCCTGTGATGGTCTCCAGATGCCACAGACTGAAATGCAGTGCATAGTTGATGTAATCCTGCTCATACTCCCAGAAATTGCCGTGGGCTTCAAGCGCCGCCTTGAGTGCCACAAGAGCCTCGTGGAAGCACTGCCATGATTTCTCTCTGGTGTTGGACAATGACTTTGGATTGTTTCTTCTCTGGTGTGCAAGCACCTCGTCCACTATCTCTATATTTGTTGCAAATGCTATCGCTGAAAATACGAACAGCATATCATTCGAAGTTCTGAGCTGCTGGAATCGGAAATGGTTCTCCTCAACATATTCCCTGCTGAAGAGCTTATCCCAAGCCCATCCCACAAATACCTTGAATATATTGCCCGTGAAATTACGAAAATACATTGGTCTGTACGGTGGAAGCTCCTTCTCGTGAAGTGTCCATCTGACCTGAACAAATTCCTGAAGATCCTCTCTGTACTGATCTGATCTGAACACAACTACCTGAGCTCTGGTCTCGTGAGCCTTGCTCCATGCCTTTTCCAGCATGTCCGGCTCAAAGAAATCATCGGAATCCAGAAATGAAAGATACTCTCCGGTCGCGATCTCAAGACCTTTGTTTCTCGCTGCCCCGGCTCCGGCATTTGCCTGCTGTATAACCTTTACACGCTGATCCTTCGCCTCATATTCCTTCAATATCGCCAGAGAATCATCTGTGGAGCCATCATCCACGCAAATGATCTCTATATCCTTAAGTGTCTGACCCACTATGCTGTCCATGCACTGGCGCAGATAATCAGACACATTGTAAACAGGAAGAATAACTGATACCTTTGTACCCATAGCTTTACCTCTATTTGTTTCGACTAAATAAACTCTTGATCTTTCTAGGTATGAACATAATGACCGCACCGATCCTGAATGTAGGTGTCTTCTTCACTCTGTCCAGATCTGCACGGGTCTGATGAACCAGACCACGGAGTCTCTTGACTTCTCTCTCAAGCTTGCGCTCACGATCTGTACATGCGATCCTTGTATAATAGTAATCGTCAGGGGACTTGATGATAAACTGGATGTTCGCCCACTCAAGCTTTGTAAATATAGTCTGATCAATCTCCTGCATCTCCATTGCTCTCTTGAACTCGGAGCTGTATCTTCTTATATAATCCTTCTTGAATTCAGGTCCGATTCTCCTGATCGTCTCGTTGTAATTGTGGTATTTCTTGAGCCAGTATACGCCTCTGAAACGCTCCCAGATCTCAGGATCCTTTACAAGTATATCTCTGATGTGATCATACTCAACATTGACACAGTATACCTTCTCTCTGCTGTGAACAGATGAATTCGGGTTATCTCTGCGGTTCATATAATATGGCTTGTTCACTATCATAGCTCTCTTGGCATATATAAATGTCTGGAACCAGAAACCATTGTCCTGGAATGATGCTCCCGGAGTCTCGTTGTGTCTGATATGATACTCCTCTATGAAGCTTCTCTTGTAGATTCCACTCCATGTGTTCATAATGAAACGGATCGCACTTGGTGTCTCGCTTGGATTGAACACAACATTATAATCCTCTACATTCGGTGACAAGTGGTTGTACACCAAAGTCATGTTGCCATTGTCATCGTTGCGCTTAAATCTATAGAAATCTGCCTTTACAAGGTCAAGGTCGTTCTCAACCGCCTTGTTGTACAGTTCCTCATACATATTAAGTGGCACAAAATCATCAGGCTCAACTATACCAATATACTCACCTGTAGCCTTATCAAGACCGATATTCATGCCTATTCCATAACCGCCATTTTCCTTGTCAACAATAATGATACGGTCGTCTTTCTCCGCATATCCCTTTAATATTTCAAGTGAACTATCTGTAGATCCGTCATTGATACATATGATCTCGATATCCTTCAATGTCTGATTTACAACACTATCCATACACTCCACCAGATACATCTCTACGTTATATGTTGGAATGATGATTGAAACCTTTGCCATCTTTCTTCTCCCATAAAATTTTATCACAATGTTAATATGTGCTATAATGCACAATTCATGGGCATTATAGCACATACTATATATATTATGCAATTTTTGATTTTATTTATTTATAAGCTATGCAAATAAGGCAAAATATGCAAGAACTATAACTCCGAGCACGATCCTGTACCAGCCAAATATCTTGAAGTCATGCTTCTTGATGTAGCTCATCAGGAACTTGATAACAACAATGGATACAAGGTATGCAACGACACAACCTATAATAAGTATAGCGAACTCAGCACTTGTAAATGACAGTCCGAATTTGATCATCTTCAGAGCACTGAGTCCGAACATAACCGGAACCGCAAGGAAGAATGTGAACTCCGCTGCTGCCACTCTTGATACACCGATGAGCAGAGCGCCTATGATGGTGGCACCTGAACGGGATGTACCCGGTATGATGGAGAGCACCTGAAACATACCTATAAGAAATGCTGTCTTGTATGTTATGTCGTTCAGCGTCTCAACCTTCGGTGTTCTGGTCTTGTTCCAGTTCTCAATCACAATAAATGCTATTCCATAGAAAATAAGGGCAATCGCTATGACAACCGCTGTGTGCAAATGCGCCTCTATGTAATTATCAAACAGTATCGTAACTATCGCTCCAGGTATACATGCAACAACTGTCTTGAACCACATACTCCAGGTATCTTTCTTCATGACAGGCTGTGTCTTGTCTTTGAGCTGGAAAGGCCACATCTTATTCCAGAATATGGTCACGACAGCAAGTATCGCTCCAAGCTGTATCACCACGAAAAACATTTCCTTGAAATCAGTGCTCGCATTCAGTGAGATAAATTCATCCACAAGAAGCATATGTCCTGTGCTACTGATCGGGAGCCACTCTGTGACACCCTCCACGATACCAAGGAATACTACCTTAAGTATCTCGATAAAACTTAATGCCATCTCTTCTCTCTCCTTTTAATTTAATTATGAATATTCTATATTCACAGCGGATATCTGACTCCATCCGGCTGCGGTCTCTATGATAACATATTCTCACTCGTTGTACATCATTCTACAGAAAGCTTTAGAAAATGTTATGTATGAGTTTATCTTCTGTCTATAATTTGCATATATCCGGTATCTCAGCACCCCAGATGTCAACCAGCTTATCCACTGAAAACGCAGCATTTGCCGGGCTTGTGGACGGAAGTACAACAGGTTCTATGCCAAGTATCTTCTGCTGATATTTTGCATAATACTTTCCTGAGGTCTTGCCGTTGCATATCACTTTTGTGACCTTGGAAGCTTCCACTATCTTCGACAGATCCGTGGGCGTAACATTCTTTATACTGCTGTCGCTTGAACCTATGATGTCACAACTGTAGATCGCATCCCACAGGGCTATGTGGTGTGCATGCAGCATGGCTTTCTTCTCATCTATGGTCACCGGAAGTTTCTCGCCAAGCACTCTGCTGATGACCTTCCAGAATCTGTTCTGCGGATGTCCGTAGAAGAACATCTGCTCCCTGGACTTCACCGATGGCAGGCTTCCCAGTATGAGAATCCTTGATTTCTCGTCGTATAGTGGGGGAACTGGATGTACTATATGTTCATATCTGTCCTCTGTCAATCTTCTCACCTCTCAGATAATATTCAAATAACTTTTTCCATTTTTCTGGTACATTGTACGCCACCTGCCGGTTATTTTTCAATTAAATTCTTGCTTTTGCAGCTATGTTTTAAGTCATGTCCACATTATTTAATTTACTTCCAAATGATATTCATGTATATTAATTAAGTTAACGTAATTTACGGACTATGAGGGAGGTCCGCCAATGCGGTAACGAACACATTTGGGAGGAATTATACATGAAAAAGAGAGAATCTTTTAACAACAAATGGGGCTTCATCCTGGCCTGCATCGGCTCTGCCGTGGGCATGGGCAACATCTGGATGTTTCCTACAAGAGTCTCCATGTACGGAGGCGGATCCTATCTCATACCATATTTTATATTTGTGGTACTCATCGGATTCACCGGAGTTATCGGAGAGATGAGCTTCGGACGAGCTACAAGATCCGGTCCAATCGATGCATTTGGAATCGCCATGGAGAAAAAGGGCAAGCGAAAGCTCGGTGAACTGCTGGGCGGCATACCTGTGCTCGGCGCACTGGCAATGGCCATCGGATACACGGTCGTCATGGGCTGGATACTGAAATACATGATCGGAGCTTTCACCGGAAGCACACTGTCACCGGAGGATATAGACGGCTTTGCTTCAAACTTCGGCGGAATGGCATCTTCATTTGGCAACAATGCATGGCAGATCATTGCACTTGCCATCGGAATCACCATCCTTATGTTCGGCGTGGGCAACGGTATTGAGAAGGCCAACAAGATCCTGATGCCGGCGTTCTTCGTATTATTCATCATCCTGGCCATATATGCGGCATGCCAGCCGGGAGCCATAGAGGGATACAAATACATCTTCCGCATAGAGCCAAAGGTACTTGCAGATCCAAAGACATGGATATTTGCGCTGGGACAGGCATTCTTCTCACTCTCAGTTGCGGGAAACGGAACTCTGATATACGGCTCATATCTGCCAGACGATGAGGATATACCGGGGGCTGCCGGACGTGTTGCACTTTTCGATACGATTGCTGCCATGCTTGCCGCACTGGTAATCATACCTGCCATGGCAACTGCCGGAGCACAGCTCAACCAGGGCGGTCCGGGATTGCTGTTCATCTATCTGCCATGCCTGTTCAAGTCCATGCCTGGCGGTTATATTGTTGCCATACTCTTCTTTGTGGCTGTGTTCATGGCGGGACTGTCATCACTAATCAACCTGTACGAAGCACCAATCGCAACGGTGCAGGAGAAGCTTGGAGTTGGCAGAAAACCTGCATGTGCCATCATCGGTGTCATAGCAGTTGTGGTATCCATCTGTATACAGGGTATCGTATCTGACTGGATGGATGTACTGTCCATCTACATCTGCCCACTTGGCGCAGGACTTGCCGGAATCATGTTCTTCTGGGTATGTGGCAAGAAATATGTTGAGACACAGGTCAACACCGGAAGGGAAAAGAAGTTCACAGAAAAGTTCGTGCCTATATGCAAATACATCTACTGTCCTGTATGTCTCCTTGTATTGATACTTGGTATCCTTCTCGGAGGCATCGGCTAGACAGACATTTCAATATAATTAATAAAAAGCAGTCTGACGGATCATCACCATGTATAACACTGGCGATGTCCGCAGACTGCTTTTTACTTACTGTATCATTATCTCTTTAATCGTGTATCTTATTGTGTTTAATGTCTGTATCCCGCAATTATATGTAATGCCTTATCCTCATCAAGTGGCTTTGCTATGTGCTCATTCATGCCCGCCGCCTTGCACTTCTTCACATCCTCTGCGAATACATTTGCAGTCATGGCAATGATCGGAATGGTTCCGGCATCCTCAAGGTCTGAGCTTCTTATCTGCCTGGTGGCCTCAAGGCCATCCATCTCCGGCATCATCACATCCATGAGTATCACATCGAAGCTTCCAGCCGGATGTGATCTGTATATCTCAACAGCCTCACGGCCATTTGCCGCAGTTGTGGCAACAGCACCAGCCGTCTCCACCATAAATGTTGCTATCTCCATGTTGAGCGAATTGTCCTCAACCAGCAGTATCTTCATTCCATCAAGTCTGACTGCCTCGTGATTCTCTGGCTTCTCCGGCTCAACGACATCTGTACAGATCTCAAATGGTATCTTCATGGTAAATGTAGAACCCACACCCGGCTTACTATCAACCTCTATGCTTCCACCCATGAGGTCGAGAAGCTCCTTGGTAATAGCCATGCCAAGACCTGTTCCCTGATACTTTGTTCCCGCATCAGTGTGCTCCCTTGAAAATGGCTCAAACAGGTGGCTGATGAACTCCTGGCTCATTCCAACTCCTGTGTCAGCTATCCTGAACACATAATTGGAATGCCTGCCGTCTACAGGTATCTCGTCCATCCACGCCTCTACCGTTCCGCCCGGCTTGTTGTACTTGATGGCATTTGTCAGTATATTGAGAGAGATCCGCTGAAGATGAAGCGGACTGCCTATAACCATGTTGTGCTTTATATTGAAATGAGCACCCGTAAGCTTCACATCGTTCTCCTGTGCCATGACCAGGATTGGATCATATCCACTTCTCAAAACCTTTATTATGTCAAACGGTTCACTGGTGAGCTCCGTTCTTCCGCTCTCAAGTCTGCTCATATCAAGCACATCGTTGATGAGCAGTTCAAGCTGTTTTCCAGCATCATCTATCTTGGACAGCGCATCCATCACTCTGTCCCTGTCATCTATGCACTGTTCGGCAATTCGTGACATTCCAAGGATTCCGTTGATAGGTGTTCTTATGTCGTGTGACATGCGTGAAAGAAATTCCGTCTTCGCTGTATTTGCACGCTTGGCCTCTTCGTAAGCTTCGGCAAGCAGCTTCTGGGCACGGATCTCCTCCTTCTTCTCCTCGTCGATCTCCTGAACACCTATGAGTATACGGGTGAGTTCACTCTCCTCATCCGTCCTGACTGGAATCGCCGTTATACGGCACCAGCCATATAAAGTGTCCCGGAAATCCTTACTGACGCTCTTCTCCGTCCTGAGTTTCTCCGCCAGCCTGTCCAGATTGTAGAATCTGCGCATCTGCTCACGATCCTCTTCAACCACACAGTCATTTATCACATTTTCTATTGTCTTTCCTGCTTCGTAATCCGCATTCTGTGCCGGCTTTCTGAAGGTATCACCTTCCTTGATAACCCGCACCTTACCGGTCTGAAGATCGAATATCCACACAATAAAATATATGCTGCTAACAGCCTCGATAACCGAATCCTGCTCCCGGAGTTCCTCCTTGTGAGCCTGTTCCGCATTGCGCACAGCGGTTATATCCTGATGGTAGCCTCTGACTTTTATGCCATCGGTAAAACTCCTGTCCCGAACACCGCCACATCTTATGTGCAACAGTCCTCTGGTTGGATGCATCCAAGTATATATAACCTCAGCCTTGCCGTCGCGTCTTATGGTCTCCATGTATTCAGCGGTGGCCTGCTGTGACTCCTCAGTAATGCCTGCTATCCACTTTACATATCTATCTTCAGGCGACAGATCATCAGTCGTTCCAAGAAGAGCGTTCATCTTCTTGTTCGCATACAGCATGGATCTGCCGTCGTTCATGAGCACCATGGTCCACATACCAATACCGGCCCCGGCCAGGGTCTCTTCTATCTCACTCTGTACCTTTTTCTCCTGTTCCTCAGCGCTCTGATTAGCTTCATTTTCCGTCATTATATCAATCCTTTTTCCATATACTTTTCTATAAATATTTGTAACATATAACGACAGATTTTACCAGTTAAGAAACTCAACTATTATAAAGATTATTCATCATCTTCATCCAGTCCGAAGCCTTCCTCCAGAAAACGGTTCCACTCGGCATTGTTGCTCTCAAGCTGCTTCTTCTGCATGATACGGTTCCGGTCTGCGAGAATGGACAACATCTCATCCACAATCTCCTCAAGAGGCAGCTCCTGATAATGCGACAGATAGCCCATCATCCTGCCCGCCGTAAAATCCGTATTCAGATTCTTTGTTATGAGATCACAGAACTCCTCGGGATATCCCCGGTCAAGCATCATCTCATAGAGCTCCATGCTCATCTCTGATCTTGGTTTCATTCAGATCTCCTTCCTATCACAAAGCTTGCCACCACTGTAAATATTGCACTGATTATCAGCTCAGTATAGTATCCCAGCCCTCTGCTGAGTATCATGCCCGGCAGGAGCAATGTGCTGCCAAATATCGGCAAGAACATCTCCATAAAGAGTTTTTCACTGATTCCCATACCACCCGGAAGGGGAAGCATATCCACCGCAACTGCTATGGCTCCCTGCATGAGAATGATAAGCCATGATGATGATCCTGAAAGTCCAAACGCCTTGTACACAAACCATGTAGCTGCAAATAGTGAGAATCTTTGCACAACTGTTATAATGAACACTACCACCAGCATCCCGAAATGTCCTACCATGTAATCCGCAGTCTGGTTGTACTTTTCCATTGATGCCGCGAGCTTTTCCTCACGGGACTTCTTGTGTCTTAAAAACTTCATCCGCTCAAGAAGTCTACTGCCATTCACCACAAATGCCTTTGCAAGCGACGGGTGAAATGCGAACAGCACCATTCCTGCCACACACACAACGTTCAGCACAAGTCCAAGATAAAATACCCACTGCACATCATCTATATATGTATGTATAAAACTCTGTCCAAATATAGCTATTCCAAGTCCCAGAAGTACCAACACCAGCTTGTACATGATCGTCACTATGAGCAGTACCTGAGTTGACACCGGAATAGGGATCTTCTTTTTCTTCATATAATATATCTGAGCCGGCTGTCCACCTGATGCAGATGGCGTGATACAGCTGAAAAAGAATCCAACCGACGAGAACAGGAAACAGGTTCCCCTGCCTACATTCACTCCAAGATTTCGCATCATATAATGAATGATAATTGATTCTCCCCATATAAATACCACAACACATACCACTCCCGGTATGAGCCACCAAGGATTCACCGTCTGAAGTATATCAGATATCTGTCCTATATCCTCGCCGTGAAACACTCCGTATATCGTTCCGGCAAATATGAGAACCAGGAACAATACGTTGAACACCATCTTTTTCTTATTTCCCATTTAGCTTACTATCCTTTTCATAACTGGGGCAATACCCCTTTAAATACAGCGTGAACGTCATGCACAATGCTAGTATATCATGGATCATTCAATTAAATGGCAAAAAAGGGTGGTTTTTACTTTAATTATTTGTAATGTGAGTTTTATGTGGCATACACATTCTATTTTTCACTGTTCAGGATCGGCAGATTCTGGCTCTCCTCCCAGAGAGTCGCAACCACGGTTCCATCCTTGTGACAATACACAATCTTATTTATAACTCTTGGCTCCTCATCGCCATAGTATATATCTGAACTGTCTGTATCCTTATGTTCTGTCTGAGGGACAGCCGCGCCCTCTCTATATCCTCCAAAGCTCTGATACGCCTCACTTGACATCCACGACCTTGCATTTCCAAATATATCAAGTGATGTCAGCCCCTGCTCCCCGAGATAAAATTTGAATACACCGCTATCCTCAACCGACTCAGATATGAGATCATACTCCGCAGCCCCCATAAGTGCAGCCTGTGACTCTGACCGGTTATTTACCGCGTCAACGTCCACCTGCTCCCGGTTCTGTTTGCCCGCATATGTAAAGTATGTATTCTTGGCTATCTGACAGAGCCAGACCTTTATATCACAGTCTCCTTTGAACCGATCCACAGCTTTTATCGCTTTAACAAATGTCTCCTGTGTTATGTCTTCGGCTATGTGGGGATTCTTAGACAGTGCCAGCACAAAACGATATACGTCTTTGTAGTACTTTTCGTATATTTCTTCTATTCCATTTTTTTCTTTTCCTGACGCCAAGTTTTTACCTCCCTTCACATATAAGACCAGTATAATTGAAAAACGTTACAAAAGGAGCAGACGCATGTAAGGCGCTTCGCGCTGCGTCTGCGTACTTCACAAGGAATCCTCCCACTTACGTGGGTCCCTCCTTATGAAAATAAAATGCTGTGAATTTCGAAAATTCTTCACAGCATTTTTCATCGTTTATATTTTGTCAGATTTTCTTCTCTTTGACTAGAAGCTGTGGCCTCCACCGCCGCCGCCGATGCCTCCGAAGCCACCGCCGCCGATTCCACCATGGCCTCCGGATCCAGATCTTGTACTTCTCGTTTCAGTGAGCATATCATATTTCTGATTCATATTATATGAAACCTTTGTACCGGTAAGCAGATTCTTTGAACCCATATCATGTACTTTTGATGTTTTCTTCAGCAGAAGATAATTAAGCAATATAGAAAATATTATTGCAAGAAGTATGTTGCTGATATGCTTCATAGGACGGCTTATCTCTTCTCCAGCCAGCAGCGTATTTATCTGCCTGAATGCCTCATTTGCGCACTCAAAATATTTCTCTTCACTTGCATATTCATAGACATTGTCTGTTATCGTATACGCATTTGTCTTGGTGATGATCTTATACGGTTCGCCATAAGAATAGATGTATATCTGTCTATTATACAAATCAATGAGGAACATAACACCATCCAGGGTTCCCAATTCCCTTTTGTAGGATGACTCAGCATGGTACGCTGAAGAATGGAATGCAAATTCCGATATCTCGCATAACACATTACAATAACGGGCTGTCTCCTGCAAAGTCTCCATCAGTTGTTCTTCCTGACTTTTAGTCAACACATCTGCATAGTCCTTGATTATCACTTTATTGTGGTAGCTATACGAATCATCCTGATCCTTCTCAGATGCGTGAACATGTACTGCACAATCAGACCCCACAACCAGAAACGACAGCATGATCATCACAGTGATCATCACTCTGGCAATTACCGCTCTACGCACGATGATCACCTCCCTTGTACTCAAACTGTGGAAGTGGTCTTGTGGACATCCGGTTGTGGCTGATCACCAGATCTATAAGCGTCAGAATGGTTGCAGCACACACCAGGAGCACGCATCCGTAATAATACTTGTCCATAACCGGTTTTATCAACACGACCGCTACAGAAAGAATGGTGGCAAATGCAATAAATAATCCCATGACGCCACTTTTTCTTTTTACTCTTCTCACGTTTGCTATGCCTTTTACTGCTCCATAAATGGCAACCAGACACGAGATGACCGCCACAACATAACTGGCCTTTCCCATAATATCCCAGTTAAAAAGTAAAGGATTTATTCCAAACTTCAGGCAGAAAAATAATATCATGCATGCTATCAGCTGTATGACTTCAAGAAAACAAGAAAACTTTATAAATGAAGTTATCTTATTTTTTAATTTTCTTTTTGTATTTTTTTGTGGTTTTTTTGTTTGTAGCTTTTTTATTTGTAGTTTTTTCTTCCTGCCTCCACTTTTCTTTACATTGAGTGTATGCCTTGCGAAGAATCCCACATCATTTTCATGTGTCTCTACATCCGCTATCTTCTCCATCTCATCGCAATATATCATGGTCACAAGCGCACCTATCGCAGATACAAATGCCAGCAGAACTCCAGGTCTCACCGTAAGAAATAAGTTCAGCAAAAAGTATAATGGAGCCACTCCTATCAGGCATCCCAGCAGGAACTTGCCGATATCAAGCGGTATGTCCGCAGCCACTTTTCCTGTGCTGCCATTTACCGCTGCATATGCAATACGCTTACCGTTCTTGTATGACAAAAGCCACACAGGAAACAACCCGGTCTTTGCTCCAGTGATCTTTATATCCATCGTTTCTGACAATGGCTCCTCCGGTTCACAGATAGCATCGTATGTACATAGATGATGCTTTATCTTACTCATCATCACATCATACGCCATATCACCTGTCACCTGCGCTATCTTATCCCTGTACACACCATAATCCACATCCGGCAGATCCGCGTAGAACCCGCTCAGATATCCCATGGAAAATGGTTTCATATCCGCCGAGTCAAATGGTGCCACCTTACTGCTGAGATCATCCGGAAACAGCGATGATGCATCCATGGTTATATTCTCATAATGATTATCCGCAAAGCATCTTACATTATATGTATGACTGACTGTATCAACCCCTGAGCTATAGCTGTCCGTCGCCCTGACAGCTGTTTTACCTTTCTGGTCAACATCACACAGCCAATACGGCATGTATATTCCACGGAACTCCTGCACATTTCGTCTGTGTTTCAGCCTGTTCGGAGCGTATATCGCCCTCTTCATGACTGTGGCATATGATGCCTTGCACATGTCCTTCGTCACCGCAAACGGTATCACATAATCCGGTCTTCTCTCGCTTTTCAGCCGGCTGGAAAGCATAGTCGCTGCCCCGCAGTAACTGCAGAATCCCGTCGCTGATTCATCTGTACTGTATATCTCCCCACCACACTGCGGACAAATGAATACAGTAAGCTCCATAAGTTTGCGTTCCTCGCTGTCCTCATCCTTGTCGACACTCTCCGGCTCGTATTCATTTCCACATGCTTTGCAGTACATTTTCTTTCTTGCTATATCATATACCAGATTGCTGCCACATCCGGCACATTGTATCATATGTATTTCCCCCTGTAATATAAATTGTGAAAGATTATTGACGAAATAACCTAACTCATTATACTACCTCTTTTTATATATAACCAGTTCCGGATTTGTCCCTTCCGCCTCATATGTCGATATCAAAATAAAATCCATATCCGCCAGAACTCCAAAGTATCTGTCTCCGCCGAATTCGCATTCCAGCTGATTTCCCAGATATGTCTTCTCGTCATCAAGGAATCTGACATTCATGCCATTTGGCAGACGATACTCGAGATTCACATATTTGCCAACAAGCGCATTGAGTCTTTCAAGACGGGGCATCCCCTCTATCTGAAGGGCATTTATCTCATCTATAAGCTGCCTCTTAAATGCCTCAAACTGTCCGCCATCGCTGAGTGACTCATATCGTTTCCAGTAATCGAGTTTTGGCAGAAGTTCTTTCATGTATGCTCTCGCCTGCTCCTCAGTGAAATTCTCCCCCACCATATTCTTCACACACACTTCTATCAGGTCATCCATGTTGCTGTAGGTATAAGTACCGTCAGCATAACACCATTTGCAGTAGTCCTCATTCAGTGAACCATCGCTGTCACGCCCCATAATGTTATCGTCCTCAATGGGCATTCCGCAGCACTGACAAATGAGTTTTCTCGGTGTCCCCAGCAGTGTATTTATTGATACGTCCAGCTCCTTTGAAAGGAGCTTAAGCGTATCTGTGTTCGGCACCGTCTCGCCATTCTCCCAGCGCGATACCGCCTGCCTTGTGACCATGACTTTCTCTGCCAGGTCATCCTGGGATAATCCCCGTTTGGTTCGAAGTTCTAATATAACATCCTTTGTCTCCATTGTACTCACCTCCGTTATGGATATCATAACAGATTGCGGGGATTGGGGAAAGCAACTAGGTGTTACGGGGTAATAAGCTCTCGCAGTTTTCCTCCGAGATACCCATTGTCCGCAACTACATTATTAATCGTACTAGTAAGTTTAATCTCATTTCCCTCATAGTCCGTCACTCGTCCCCCTGCTTCTCTTATAATAAGCAAGCCAACCGCATAATCCCATATTTTTAAATTCCTCTCGAAATACGCTTCGACACTTCCCTCTGCCACATGTGCAAGATCGAATGCCGCAGAACCGCTTCTTCTGATATCTTCACACTGTAAAAAAACCTTTTCCATCGCAGCAAAATTCTGTGTAGCATTCTCATGGTAATATGGACTGGTTCCAACAGAAATTAAACTGTGTGAAAGTTCTTTTACACAGCTTACGTGGATCTGATTTTCATTTTTATAGGCACCTTTGCCAGCCTCGGCCCAGTAAATTTCCTCTGTGTACGGATTATATATGATTCCAAGCACTATCTCCCCATTGCTTGCAAGCGCCACGGACACCATGCTCTGACGATAATTGTGGATCAGATTTGTCGTGCCATCAACCGGATCCACGATCCACATTTTGCCAGATACTGCTTCGCCGGCATAACTTTCTTCTCCGAGGAAACCGGCATCAGGACAAATTTTCTTTAATTCTTCCTCCAGGAATTTCTGCACACTTACATCTACCTCTGTCGCATAATCCGCCAATCCCTTAACACGGATATTTTTCACTATCTCCCTGTCCATGAAAAACGTTTTTGTCCGCTTTACAATTTCTATAACCTTTTCTATCTCAACCATATACAATTCCTTCTCCATTTATCTTTTTACACCAGATACCGCACACACACGCTTCCGTCCTGCATGATCTCGGCAGCCACCCCAGCATGTGGGACAAGCCCATCTGTATATGGCGGCACTTCTGGAACATCGGTAAAATAAATCTCTGCTCCAAAATCGTGTATCATCCTGAGAACCTCAGGTGCTGCGCTGCCATACCGCCTGTCGCTGGATGCACTGATTATAGCATATTTTGGGGCAATCTTATTAAGAAGTTCCATCGTCAGAGCATTTGGCTGCCCATGATGTCCCACCTTAAACACCTCTGCATGGAGCTCATTATTACATCCATTATATCCTGCAGCCTGCATATCACCGGGAAGCAAAAATGTATGCCCCTCATATTCCACCAGAAGCACCAGGCTTACATCATTCATCGACGCGTCCAGCTCTTTTAATAATTTCTCGTCTGCGCCTCTTTGTGTGTCATCTGATCCTGTCTGATGATACAGGAGTTTTATCTTCTGCTCCATATTCTCAAGTGCCTGCAACGAAGGGCCAAGTACACTGATCTTTAATCCTTCAGGAATCTCTACCCCCAAAGCGTCCCTGGTCTCATTGATCGAACTATCTCTTCCTGCTATCTTTATGCCAAGTTCTTCCAGCTTTTTGCATATATTGTAATAAGCATTTAACGCAGCAGTGAACTTTTTCTCCGATTCACTCATTTCTTCTGAGACTGTAAGCAATTCCATATGTTCCCAGAGTTTCACGTCAAATGGCTGCCAGAGCACCGCAGGAATATTCTGCTCAATGACATCCAATAATCCACAGGTATGGTCTTCATGAATATGTGTATTTACCATAACATCGATCTGATCAACCTGCTGCCTTTTCAGGAATTCCACCACGCGCATACGTCCTGTATCATTATACTCATATTCTGCCGGCTCTCCGCTTCCACCATCGATCAACATTACAAAGCTGCCCTTTTTCAGGCTTTTGTTCCTTATTTCCAACAGGATTGCGTCCCCATTTCCGACATTGATAAAACTCATTCGGAATTTCCACTGTTTTTCCATCTAACGCATCGCCTTTCTTATATAAAATCCAGATAGAAGCAATACCAATATCGTCATAACGATCGCACAGGCACTCACGAATCCGAATTTAAAGGTTTTGATTCCATATATATACATATACTGTGTAATTGTGGAGGTTGAGTTCGCCGGTCCACCGCCGGTTAATATGTTGACCTTTTCAAACAAACGGAAACTGTCGATCGTACGCAGGCATGCACACATTGCAACTCCCCCACCAATATTTGGCAAAGTAATATGGAAAAATTTCTGCATCACCCCTGCCCCATCGATTCCTGCCGCCTGATACTGTTCATCCGGCACAGTCTGCAAAAATGCGTAGATTAGGAGAAACACAAACGGCACATTCTGCCAGACATCAATGACCAGGATCGTTCCAAATGCTGTCTTCACATCATAAAACCAGTTATACACTGGGAGTCCAAGCTTTGTAAAAACCTGAGTTATGATCCCGTAATTCGGAGAAAGCATCATCCTGAATATAAGTGCCACCGTTACAGCCGGAAGCAGATACGGCAGCAGAATGAATGTACGCACAATCTTCTTTCCATGACCTAAACTGTTTACAAAAAGGGCGATCAGGAGGCCGATAACGACCTCCAGTGCCACTGCAAGCAATGTAAACACGATCGTGTTTATCACTGACCTCTGGAAATACATATTTCCAAATAATGCCGTGTAATTTGACAGCCCGATAAATTTCTTATCTCTTTTCAGATAGTTATAATCGGTAAAACTGTATACTAATGTAAAGATAACCGGATAAACCGTCATCACGAGCAGGGCAAAAATTGTCGGCGCTGTCATTTTATAAGCAAATAATTTATTTTTCATAAAAAAGCTCCAATTCTGACCGAACAGGTATTTACTGCATCAACGCTTCAAGCTGTGACTGCGCATCTGCAAGTCCATCATCCACACTCTTGCTTCCCGCCATAATATTGCTCATCTCTGCACCTAAAATGTTGGTAAACTCAGACCACTGTGAGATAGTTGGACGATATACTCCGTTTTCCAGTGCCTTGCAGACTGTTGCAAGCTGTGGGTAATCCTTTAAAATATCCTCATTCTGAAGGCAACTGTATCTGCATGGAACGCCGCCGTTAGGAATACTTGCAAGCTGGACATCCGGATCCATGATATATTCAAGCAGTTCAAGCGCAAGATCTGGATGTGGGCTGTTTTTAGGAATACCGAGGCACCATGTTCCGTACTCTGACGTGTTGTATGCCTTGCCACCATCTGTCGCCATACTTGGGCTGACCATATAATCTGCCGCACTGTCAGCAGTTGGAACATACCAGCCTGGCCATCCAATTGCAAGTGCCGAAGAACCGTTGTCTACAGATGCAGTTACATCATCCTTTGACATCGCAGAACCGGTTCCGATAAGATCCATATAGTAGTTCATCGCTGTCTTAAATTCATCGGTATCGACAGTGGGCTTATTATTTTCATCTACGACCCAGCCTCCTTCTGCAAGCAGGATTGGCAGGAAATCAGACACGATATTATCTCCGGTATCACCTCGATATGCAAAGCCATTTACGCCATTCTTCTGTGCAGCCTTTGCAACTTCAAGCATGTCATCCAGAGTCTTTATGTCTTCCGGCTTATATCCTGCAGCTTCTACATCAGCCTTGTTGTACAGCATAACCGTAACATTTCCAAAATATGGAGCCAGGTATATATCATCTCCGACCTTGCATATACTTGTAGTGTTCGAAATAATATCATCATCAAAGCTGTAACCCATGTCTGACAGATTTGCAAGGACATTGTTTTCGGTAAACTCAGACATCCAGCTTCCATCTACCATGCAAAGGTCATAACTTCCTTTTTCATTTGCCGCATCCAGAGCGATTCCCGAATGAAGATCGTCAAATGCCATATCCAGCACATCAATCTTACAGTTGTGCTCCTGCTCAAACTCTGGTAAGGCTGCCTTGATTACATCTGCGTATGTACCACCTCTCAGAATGATCGTCATGTTTGTCGGATCGCTGGATTTTGCTTCCGTATCTGTATTTGCCTCTTTCTGTGTACTGTCTGTACTGCTTGCGCCATCTGTGCTGCCTGCATTATCCGTGTTGTTTCCACATGCTGCAAGTGACATTGCCATTGCAAGGCATACCGCTGCACTTCCGATCTTTCTCAATCTCTTTTTCATCTTCATTTTCCTTTCTTTTCCTAAGCTTGTTTTCTTGTTTTTATTCTTTCACAGCACCACTGGATAAACCACTGATCAGATAGTTCTGTGCAAAGACCACAAATATAAAAATTGGTATAAATGAAACAACCCCACCAGCGGATACAAGTCCGAAATTGGTTACATTATCTTCCGTATTTAAAACGGCCAGCGCCAGCGGTATTGTATAATTTTCTGGAGAACGCGTAAGAATTACGCTGTACGTGTATTCATTCCAGGCATACATAAATGACAACATTGAAATTGCTGCAATTCCAGGCAGAACAAGCGGCAGCACTATTTTTGTGAACAACTGCCATTCATTTGCTCCATCTATTTTTCCACTCTCTTCAATCGCCTCCGGCAATTCTTCAAAGAAAGACACCATGAACCAGATAGTTAGCGGCAGGTTGATCAGAATACAGGATAAGATAACCGGCATCCTTCCGCCCATTAACCCAAGTTTGGTAAATAATGTATAAAGTGGTACAACAAAAGCTACAGGTGGCAATATACGCACAAGGAGTATCCAGAATGTGATCGGCTTGCGCATTCCGAAACGAAAGCGTTTTCTCGCCAGAATGTATGCTGTTGTAAGTCCAAATGCCAGCGACAACACGAGGGCTGATAATGAATTGATCAGACTGTTTTTTAATGCCGTATCAAATCCTTTTTCCACAAAAAGCTGTCTGTAATGTGAAAAATTTACAGCTTTTATATTGAAAGCCAGTCCACTCTGGATATCTTCTGTAGATGCAACTGATGTTTTCACCAGCCAGAGGATTGGAAACAACGTGATAAAAAGTATGATTGCCAAAACAATTCCCTTTAATATAAAGATAAATTTCTTTTTCAACCTTGCCAGACTGTTCTTCCTTGTCATCACAAAATCTCCCTTCTTATATGAAGCTTTACCAGATCTGTATTGATATAATCGAATGAATACATCACAGGTCTGTCCTGGCTGTCAAAATGAAGCTGCTCCATCAAAATGACCGGGCTGTTCAGGAACCGTTCCGCCTCCATATCCCATTCATTTCTATGACTAAGGCCCTTGATCGAACTGTCTGCATATGTGATCTCTACACCACATCTGTCAGATAGCATCTTTAAGATACTGCCGGAAAGCCCATCGTCAAAAATATCGCCCACAAGTTTTTGCGGAAACACATTATAGGAAAAAGCAACCGGATGTCCATCCGCTGTTCTCGCACGGTTTACCACGACTATCTTGTCATCTTCGGATAAGTTCAACTTTCTCTGTATATGCCCCGTCGACAACTCATGTGTTGTGCTCCTGAATATGCTGCCCGCCTGATAGCCGGCATCCTTTATCATTGTTCCAACCGAAGAAAGCAGGAGCAATGGGTTCTCCATGATCTTTTTATTTTCAGTGACATAAGTTCCAGAACCATGACGCTTTTCGATCATGCCTTTCTGCTGAAGGATATTTAAAGTCTCACGCACCGTGGAACGTCCCACTCCATATTCCCTTGCAAGTTCGATTTCACCTGGAATCTTCTGTCCTATATGCCATTCACCATTTCTGATTTTCGCCGCAATGATCTCGGCGACCTGTTCATATCTGTACTGCATATTGTCTGCCCTTTCTTTCGCAAAAGTTGTCTGACATCTTTTATGGTCTTTATTCTAACGATTCATTGTAAAATTCGTCATCAATCGTATGTAATACCCGGGTAAAGCTTTCTTAAAGATGTCTGACAACAAAAACGAGTAGTAAAACTGAATTTTTACAGTTCTACTACTCGTTTCAATAACTCTAACGCTTTTTTAATTTTATATTGACTGTGTAAAATGACACTTTGGATAGCCCGAGCAGCCTATGAATTTGCCGAATTTTCCAGATCTCTCAACCAGCTTTTCCCCGCATTCCGGGCATATCATAGACATCTTTGCAGGTGCAGACTTAGCCTCTTCGGTCTTATCGCCAAGCAGCTCAGCAACCTCTTTATCTGTTAGTATCTCTGCTGTGCACTCTCTCGCAACCCTCACCGGCCTGCAAGTCCATACCGCCTTATCTCCTATCACGTAAAATCTAAACTTCGCCCTTGTCGCTGCAACATTGACGATATTATTGTTCACCCAGTTGACTGCTCCCATAGATTTGCTGTCGCATCCGAGTAGGAATATAACCTCATCCGTTCCCTGGCCCTGGAAAGTGTGCACTGTTCCAATGTTATTGGCATTAAGCCATTTTCTGACTCTTGGCTCTTTTCCATATAACTCCGATTTCTTTATCATCTCCAGCATTCCCTCTTTGACCGATGTAAATGGTGTGATGATAAACAGCCTCGGAATATCGATAGGATCCCGTTCAAATTTTCTCTCCAGTAGTTTCAGAACAAGCTCGCCCTGCGCCTTGACAAAGTGATCCCTCTTGCCCGAATTCTCAGCACCTGCTACATCTATCCAACAGCTCTTGTCCAGGATAAATGTTCTTGCCCTGTCCTCCTTAGGAGCTGCCGTCTGCTGCTTCATAGTTCCATCATATGAAAGCACATTTGAGATTGTGTACATCGGGTCAATGCAACGTCTATGGACTACCAGCGGGCAGCCTACCCACTCTTTCTCCTCGTCCTTTCCAAGATAAGTTCCATACGGATTTATATAGTCAGCAAAAGCCTGCACAGAGATTTTCTTATCCTTGTAACCTGCCAATATCTCCGCGGTAAGCAACTGTTTTATCATGTCAGTCTCTGCGGTAACCACAGGCTCTATCTGCTTTGGATCTCCGACTATGATCGCCTTTCTGCATCTGAACATCGCACCAACTGCCATCTGTGGCTGTGCCTGTCCCGCCTCATCGACGATAAGAGTTCCAAGCACTCCGCTTTTCTTCACATCGCCCAGAAATGTCTGCGCAGAAGCAAATGTTGTGGATATCACAGGGGTCAGCAGGAAAATGCTCTGAAGCATGTACGGCATGGCTTCTTCTCTATCTGCAAGCTTCATCCTCTCACCACAATCATCAAACACATTCCACGCTATCATCAGGTTGATGATATTATGCCGCATACATTTTGAAGAAATGACGAATTCCTTGTGCAGCTTACATGCATACAGGAATAACTTTTCACGCTCTCTATTGTACTGGGCGGTAAACCATGGATTGGTTATCTGTGCTTTTGTTGACAGCCGATCATCCTCGGATACATAACGTTCCATAAATACAGCGTCCACCGGGGTCATCTTCATCTGCCCATGCGAGTATTTTGAAATACACCGCTGGTATTCCTGAAGATTCTGCAGGCCTGATATCCTATTGTTCAAAGAAGTTATCTCTCCATTAAGTTTTGATATTGTTGCTTTCTTCTCCTGAATGAATATATCTCTTGCGGATGTATCCTTACGCCTTGCGAACAATCCCTTCGGTCTGCTTTCCTCAAGCTCGATTAACTCTTTTTGTTCAGCAAATAACTGACGCTCAAGCATCTGCCGCTTTCTTTCCACATCACTTATTTCACATGACAAATCCTCTGGTGCATCTTCCTGCAGTTCCACAGGAACCGAACCTGCCAGAGCACAGATCTGTCCTAATTCTTTTCGTAAGTTTTCAACCAATTTGTACTGAGATAAAAACTTTTTTCTTATCTCCAGATATTTTGCCTTATGCTGCTCCCTGACATCATTTGATCTATAGTCCTCCACAAATGGCTTCAGGACCGAATTGCAATACTTACGGATATTTGCTTTTCTGCCAAATGGAGCGGATATCAATCCCCAGCAGTCAGCTCCGCCTAAAAGTTTATCCGCATAACGCGTAAAATAAATGTCCTTCTCTTCATGGCTCTTACCATATCTGGTTATAGTCTCCACATCACCTGACTTGTTGATATCAAACAAATCATGAACCTCATCCAGACCGCAGCGGATCTCCTCTTCGTCATCCCCAGACGACTCCAGACTGTCAAGTATATCCCTCGCCTTCGGAAGGTCTATCGTGATATTTTCCACCGCCGCATTGTTACATGACGCGACCAGCATACTATAATTGTTGATCTCATCAACATTTATCGAATAATAATGAGGCGCATACTGGTAATAGGCATTCGCATTTGCCTCTAGCGGTCCATGCGAAAATGAATGCATTTCGAATATAGAGTCAGGATCTTCTGCATTCTCAGCGAGGAGTCTGGCACGCTCAACGATATTGCTTGCCACGATTTCCTTGAGCAATGTAGTCTTTCCCGTTCCGGGAGGTCCGTTTACAGAAAAAACTGGAGCATCCCCGTCCTGTCTGATCGCAATATTGACTGCAACCTGCTGCATCAACGCCGGCATATATTTGGCCGGCCATTTTCCCCTTGGCGAATTTGTAACGTTAAGAATTCTGTCAAAGAACAGCTTCATCTCACTTTTTCCCGCATCCGGCGATATGATCGTTCTCAGTAAATCGTCTGGGCCTTTCGACTTTTCGTACCCTGCCAGAATGTACTTGATCACTTTCTTCTCATATTCATTCCCATCGCCAAAGTTCCCGTTCTGAACCAGCTCTGACAACTGAATAATGTCATTCAGAAAGAAGCTTTTACCTAGATCCGCATAGTCAAATGCGTCTTCGTCCGCATCTCTGGCCTGTTCGCTCGCATACCTGTTGTATTCGGCAATTCCCATCGATTCCTGAGGATCGTCTAAGAACCTGTGTTTCACATACTCGTTAAAAATCTTTTCATATATGGTTGAAATGAACTCATCGACATTCTGGTCCTGCAGTTCCTCATCGATCTCTCCAACAAGTTCTTCATACTCACTAGTATCGAGAGAAAAGTCATGACTATTATGTGCTCTTGACTCATCCCACTTGGCAACTGCCCACAGTATCGATGACAGCTGGAAACTGTTCTTAAGATACACACCTTTCGTATCTGTCTTGAATGAGCACCATGCGATCGCACTCTTTTTCGGATAAGCTATCTCAGGATTATCGGATTTATCCTCTATAAACTTCTCAAGATAATCAACTACTGTATTCCGCTCTACCTTCCCCAGACAAAAATAGATCTCATCACCAACCGAAGGAAACTTCGCATAGTCGTCCCTGTCATTTTCCAGGATCATTTCCAGATCAATATCAGAAGCCGACAAAACTGGCAAATCAAAGAAGACCTCGATCTTCTCTGCCTTAACCTCTTTGCCATTCTTAATATTCTTAATTAGCTTTTTGTTCTCTGTACTTTCCTGTGGAATGTCGATCTGACCTAGAAATTCTGTGATTTTCCAGTAGTTTAGGATTTCCAGGACTGCAGTTTTTCGTTTGTTTTCCATTCGGTGTGCTCCTTGTGGTGTAACCCCTAATCTTCTTTCTTGAAATATCTTCCGATCTTTCTTATAACCTCACTTTTGAATCTGTTTTTACATTTGCTTACCCTTTATCTTATCCACCAGTGTCACATCCGCCGGCAGCCAATCGACCGAATCAAGTTCCTCTATAGTGAGCCACTTCGCATCTTCGTGTTCTTTTAATTCTAAATGATCTGCTGCCAGCTCACACAAGAAACAATCCATCGACAAATGAAAAGCTGGATAATCATATTCGATAGTATCAAGCAATTCTCCAACATTTATCCTTGCATCCAGTTCCTCGTTTATCTCCCTGACCAGAGCGTCCTGTGGAGTTTCACCAGCTTCTATTTTTCCTCCAGGGAATTCCCATCCCCCTTTAAGTTCTCCGTATCCTCTCTGGGTTGCAAATATCTGCTTTTGGTTGTTTTTTTCTCTTACAATTACTGCAGCAACTACTCTTATTGTCTTCATAACATCCTCCAATTAAGAATTTACAATGTACTCGTAAATATCTTCACGCACCGGAACATCAAGTATCCATTCAATTTCCACTGCTGTTTTCTCTGTGTTCGCCATTTTGAATTCTTTAGTTTTTCCACTTGCTGTCATATGTCCAAGATAATAAAACTCCTTAGAAATCTTATCATCTTTATTCTTTCTTACAAAAAGCTCTACATGAATCCCTCTTTCCTTCGCTTTAAGGAAATTCTGTACATCCTCTGATTGTAAACTTCTGCCAGACTTCGAAATAGCTATCAATCGATCCCTGTAGCCCGGGACAAAATGATCTTCATATTTCGTGGTGTCACTAATATCCTTTGCCTTATCATAATTGATGAACACAGGAAATGTCTTCGTCTTTCTGTCATATTTATATCCACCAATATTTAACGGAACTTCATTCTGCTCCCAATTGAGAAGACGACACACATCCTCATAAGTGTATTTCTGGTACAAAACAAAGTCCGTCTGATCATATGTATTACTATAATCACGCTCGTATCTGCTAATACCAAATTCAACAAGTTCTTGAAGGATATCATAAAATTCGCCATTTGATAGCATTTGTAAAAATGACTTTGTTGGTCTATAATCGTTTTCTTTTTTCTCAATAAACACGCACTTCGCGTAAGTTTTCTTGCTCGCTCCAGCCGGGAATTCATTAGTCATAACATTTACAATGTTTTCCTTCTGATCCTGACTGACATCTTTTCCATACTTCCTCATGTCCTCTGAAAGGCCGGCAAACAAACCAAATTTAGCTAGGCCCCGGGCATATGTAAGTATTCTCTTCAACATCTGAAGTTCCTGAATTCTTTTTCCATTTGCCAATTTCTTAGAAACAAATTCGATTACTTTTTCTTCATCCTCTGGCAAGCGAGTCTTGTATTCTTTCTCATATTTCACTAAAAACTTATAATACGATCCGAGACTGTTGTTATCAAAGATTCGAATAACATCCATCTCGCCGTATTCATCAAAATCCCTCAATCGGGGAATACGTCCAAGTTTATTCTTGAGGTTCGTATAATTCTCTTTGATAAGCCTTATATCACTAAAGTTTGCGTTATCAACCGACGCAAAAATTCTCTTTCTGCTAACCTCATCAAAATGAACCGTAGATGCACCAGGAATCATCCGTTCACCTTCCATGACATATCTACGGATATTATCTTTGTTATATGTCCTATCTCCTGATAAGGCAATCGGTATCATGAAATTGTTGTTATAGTTTCCAATAAAATCAAGGATTACAACGTATTCTTTCCCCTCTGCTTTTCGAAGGCCTCTTCCCAATTGCTGTATAAAAACAATTGGAGACTGAGTCGGTCTCAACATGATGACCTGATTTACCTCGACAATATCAACACCTTCATTTAAGACATCCACAGAGAAAATATAATCTATAGGAGTCTTATCTGCCGCTGCATTTGTCTCATCCATGGCAAGTCTCTCAAATGCATCCTGCCTAACCATCTCTGAGTCCTCACCACTGAGTGCAACTGTCCTATATCCTAATTCGTTGAACTTCTTTGAAAGTTCCTTACACTCCCGATTACGGCTGCAAAATACCAATCCCTTTACGCGTTCTCCGCTGTAACCATAATAATTCGACTGCTCTATAACATGCTTTACACGCTCGTCACATACCAATTTATTAAAATCTTCTTCTGATAGATTCTTTGACTTGGTATCCTGTACAACGGATAAATCAGTAATTCCAAAATAGTGAAATGGACACAGCAAGTCCTCTTCCATTGCCTGCTGCAGACGAATCTCATAGGCTATCTGATGATTAAATATCTCATAAATATTTTCCCCAGAATCATTGTCATTTCTCTTGTCAGGCGTAGCTGTCATGCCAAGGAATAGACGTGGAGTAAAATAATTCATAACCTTCTGATATGTATTTGCCGAGCTATGGTGGGCCTCGTCCAGAATAATACAATCAAACTCGGCTGGATCATACATTTGCAAATGCTCGTCCCTATTTAACGTCTCCACAGTGGCAAATATATAATCTCTATCGTATTCATGATAGCCAGCACCAACCAACCCTACAGAAATCGTACTGCCGAAAACTCTCTGATACGATTTCTTTGCCTGTACAGCAAGTGACGCTCGATGGACAAGAAATAACACTCTCTTAAATCCAAGTTCACGCATTGCAAATGCCGACGCATAAGTCTTTCCCGTACCAGTGGCACTTATAAGAAGTGCTCTCTTCTCATCATTCTCCAATATAGCTTTAAGGTTAGCAATAAATCTCACCTGCATGCTGTTTGGTTTTAATTTATATCTCTCCAATGAGGTAACATTTCCCTCTGAAGCGATTTTCCTTTGAGCCTTGATTATGTCATATCTCTGCTTATATTCCTCATAAAATACATCATAGTCCAAAGCATACTCTGAATTCCATAACTCATCAAATTCTCTTAATATATCCTCTGACATCTCTCCCTGTGCCGTTGAGACAAGCTTAGTATTCCATTCTCTATTGGTCGTAAGTGCGGCACTGGTAATATTCGAGCTGCCAATTATGATCCTGTATATTTCTTCCTCTCTGAATATATATCCCTTTGTATGAAAGCCATTGTTAGCAGATCTTGTGTCATACATTCTAATCTTTATATTCTTCAGAGAATGCAATTTCTCCAAAGCCAAAGGATCACTAAAATCCAAATAGTTTGAGGTCAATATCTCCCCTGGAACACCTTTTCTCTCAAGCTCTTTCAACGTCTGAAGAAGCGGTGTTACACCGCCCAAAGTAATAAATGCCACACTTATCTGAAACTTATCACATTTTAGAAGTTCACTCTCTATGACTGAAATAACTTTCTTGCCTTCCCTATGATTATTTGAAACAAAGCCCGGCTTATATGATATCTCAGATGCAATATTGCCATCGATATATGCAGTTTCCAATCCGTCACGTACTAACTGCGTTTTGTCCTGAATCATAGTTGTCCTCCATTTCAAATAGTATGATTTATTTTATCATAAAAGATGGGGAATGGGGAGATTTGAAAAAATTATGGAGGGGTTATAAAAGGGATTTTTATTGACTTACATTGTTTAGCTTTTTATTGTTATAACATTTCCCACATGCTATACTCTTTTTTAACAAGCGATATTTCTACAAGAAAAAGTTTTATGGTACTAATCGTTAGTACCACGATTGTTTTCTATTAATGTAATCAGTTCATTTTCCTTTATACTATTTCTGACATTGACCAACGCCTCCCTTTCTGTTTCCAATTGCCCTGCCATATCCGTCTGCACCATTGGAAATAAATGTGCATAATGATAAGTGATATCTACCGCCTCATGTCCGACTCTTTCCCCTATTGCCAATGCTGAAAATCCTAAATTGATTAACAGGGAAATATGCGAGTGTCGTAATCCATGGATTCGGATTCTTTTCACTCCTGCAAGCGTTGCTCCCCTATCCATTTCGTGATGCAGATAGCTTTTTGAAATGGTAAAAATTCTGTCATCTATCTTGATTCCGCATATGCTTTTTATAAAATCCTCCATCTCAATAGTAAGGAAATCCGGCATAACGATTGTCCTGTTACTCTTTGGTGTCTTCGGATCCGTTATCACATCTTCGCCCTCCAGCCTCTGATATGACTTATTTATCCGAAGCGTTTTCTTTTCAAAATTGAAATCTGCAGGTGTCAGGGCAAGTAATTTCCCCTCTCGTATTCCCGTCCAGTAAAGCATTTCAAATGCATAATATGAAATCGGCTTATCTGCCACACACTCCAAAAATTTCTGAAATTCCTCCTGTGTCCAGAACTCCATTTCCTTATTTTCTTCCTTCCCCATAGTTCCTGCTTTTCGTGCCACATTATCCTTTAGGCCATACATATTTACTGCATGATTTAAAATGGCACTAAGCTGGTTGTGAATCGTTTTCAGATAAGTTTGGGAGAACAACTCCCCATTATCCTTTTTCAGTTTCATAATCTCATTTTGCCACTGGATGGCATCCGAAGTACGAATATCATCCAGCTTCCTTTTCCCGAAATATGGCAGAATCTTAGTCTCAATAATGTGCTTCTTTGTCAGAAACGTATTGCGTTTTATTCTCGGCTCTAAATCCGTTAAATAAATATCCACGAAACTTTGAAAGCTCATACTGATACTCTAATTCTCTTTCAGTTTGAAGTTCCGTTCCCATTCGAGGGCTTCGCTTTTCTTAGCAAAGCCCCTCTTTGTCTTCTGCTTCCTTTCTCCGGTCAAATCCTTATAATAGGTCCTAACCTCCCACATTCCGGTCTTTTTGTTCTTGATAACCGCCATCTATCCCACCTCATTGTCTGTGGACAGTCCGTAGATTCGTTCCATAAAAAATACTGCGTGCTGACACGCCCTTTTATTGTCACAAATCCTTCAGCCTCAAGTTCTGCATTCAGCCGCCGTATCAGCTTATAAGCATAGGATAGTGATACGTCCAGCATTTCCATGACATCCTGTGCTGTTAAAAATCGTTTGTTCTCCATAAGCAAATGCCTCATCTCTTTCGTATTATTATCCAGTTCATTTCCGAACGGTTTTGATGCGTTTTATATTAACAGTTCGTTTTTGTACTGTCAATACTTTTCACCAAAAAAACATTTCATTTTTGTACTGTTGATGTTATAATCTCTGTATATGTATAATTTGTGCCTCGTGTTTTCATACAAGCTACAACACTCATTACACTTATAAGGAACAGTTAAAATGGGCGAAAAATTCACCAGCCGGGTAGGCTTTTTAATTAGAAATTTCAGAATTGCAGCAAAAATGACACAAAAGGAATTGGCAGATAAATGCGGACTAAACGAATCCACAATCCGAAATTACGAGCTCGGAAACCGATATCCAGACGAAGCGACTTTACTCAATATCGCCAACAATCTGGGTGTCAGTTTCTATGCATTATCAGACCCGGATGTTGCCAATATCTTCAGTGCGCTCCATGTGCTGTTTGACATCGAATGGGCATACGGACTGCACCCCACAATCAAAGATGGCGAAGTATGCTTCAAATTTGAAGAACGGCTTCCAAGTGCCGGACCACGCCCACAGGAAGACCTTGATAACTTCAAGAAGATGGTGGAATATTGGGCACGCCTACGAGATAAACTGGAGGATGGTGAAATAACCGAAACAGAATATTATTTCAAAGAGATAAAGTTTCCGATGAATCCGATAGATTCGGATAAGGAATATACTGTTTCGTTGAATCTTGATGATGACGACCAACTACTGGTTCAGAATCTGAATGAGGATGAAAAGGCAGCAGAAACTGCTGAGTTGTTAAAAGACTTGTTTCCGAATTTCTCGTATGTGAGGAGGAAGAGGAAACCGAAGAAGGAGTAAATAGTTACATCAAATATTAGCACCGAACTATAAATATACAAAGGAGTACTTATCGAATGAAAAAGTTTAAAATTCAAATTTGTTTACTTGGTTATCAGCGTTATCTCGACAAAATAGAAAAACTACAAAATTATTCAAGCAAATTATTTGAAGTTACAAACTGTATAGTAATTAAACAACTTCCCCCCTGCGACCTTGAATGGGGTTATTCCGATAATTGCATAAATCAACTTCTTACATCAAGCAATATTGATAATAGCAATGTCGACCTCTGCTTATGCTTTATCGATAATCCTATTGAATACAATTATTTCACCAGAGATTTATCAGAATTTGATTCAAAAACGGTTTTATGTTCTTTCTACCAAGTAGAAACAATATTTGATGAACAAAATATTGATATCTTCAACTATATACATGGCATCATTTTAAATGAAATAGTTCAAATTGCTACTTTGCATAAAGTTAATGAAGATTATTTTCTACATGATGATACAAGAAACTGTCTATTTGATATGTGTGGATTAAAAAAAGATATCGCTATAAAATATGGTGTACCTAGTTTATGTCCTTCTTGTATTGCTAAAATCGAATCAACTGCAGTAGATAAAGAATTCGTCCCACTTCTAAACAAGGAATTTAAATCATTTAAAAAAGCACTTTTTTACAGAATTATTGACTTTGTAAAAGAAAGACCTATCTTATCTATTATAATCACTTTCATTAGTACAATTATAATAAATATATTATCATCATTTTTGTATGAATTATTGAATTTTATTTTATAATTTGATAAACATACCAAGTAAGGAAGGGCTATACAAACATATGAGATTTTGTGATTTATTTATCAGCTATAAAATTGGATTGAAGAATATCAAAAGTACAATTCCATTCACCAAACTACCGCTTTACCGCAAGATTTTTGTAATCATTCTTTTTGCCAGTGCCATTACTAGTGGTATACTTTTAATCATTCGACAAACATGGGCTTCATATATTCCAATAGGATTAGGAGTTCTATCATTTATAATCTTTTTTATAATTGATTCTACAAAAAGAAATCTTGAAGTAATGCTTCAACAACATTATGCCCCCTATTCCGAAAAAAGAATAAATATGACCATTAATGTATTAAAAGACTACAGAATAGACATTCAAAATCCTGACTCACTTGATATGCTAATTGAAGAAGCAAAACTTGCACAAATCCAATGCGATTATATAGATCCCTTAAAAATGCCCCTTAAAACTTTAGGTGCAATAATTGTTCCTATAATCGCCTTTGTCGCGCAAAAAATTGGCAATGCTGCCACCACAGATGAGATGATTACCCTGGCAGTTCAAGTTATAATTCTTGTATTATTAACTTTTTCACTTATCTTTTCATTAACACCAATTATAAAAGATATTCTATACAGGGATTATAATAAATATGATGATTTAATATATGATCTACGACAAATAAAACTTTTTTATGCAAAAGAAAATGATACATATACAAATTGAAAAACATACGGAGAATTTTACAAAATTATTGTCATTTAATTGTCACACAACATAAAGCAAGCCAAGAAACGCCGTAAATTGGGAGCATCCCAAAGTTTGTGTAAACCTTCAAACTGATGTAAGATAAAATTACTCAGTTTGGAGGTTATTTTTATGGCAAGAAGAAAAGACAGCCCACAAAAAGCAGCAATGAGAGAAATGATGCGTGACTATCCGAAAAATAATGATATCAGCATCAAAGATGGAACCGATGTAAACAGTATCATGCGCGACATGATGTCTGTCCTTTTGGAAGGTGCCTTGGATGAAGAACTGGATGAGGAGTTAGGATATTCCAAGTATGACTACTGAAACAAAGAAACGGACAATAGTAGGAATGGACATTCCCGTAAAACTATGCATACCAGTTATGGAGATATGGATGTAGTCATTCCAAGGGATCGTAATGGTGATTATGAACCACAGCTGATTAAGAAGTATCAAAATACAGTAACTCAGGACATGGAAGAAAAATACTTTCTATGTATGCCAAAGGAATGACAACCGGCAATATTGAATCTCACATGTGCAAATTATACGATATTGATATTTCTGATAGTACAATCAGCAGGATCACAGACAAAATTCTGCCAATTGTAAAGGAATGGCAGGAGCGTCCTCTGGAAGAAGTGTATGCAGTTGTATTTATGGATGCAATCCACTATCATGTTCGCAACGAATGTCGTATTGTAAAACGTGCGGTTTATATCGCTCTTGGTATCGACATGAATGGGAAAAAGGATGTCCTTGGAATGTACGTAGGCGAAAACGAAAGTGCAAAGTTTTGGCTTTCAATCATGAATGGATTAAAAAACCGCGGAGTTGAAGATATACTTATTGCATGTGTTGATAGTTTGAATGGATTTCCACAGGCAATTGAGGCTGTTTATCCTAAAACAGAGATCCAGCAGTGCATCATCCATCAGATCCGTAATTCAACAAAATTTGTTTCATATAAAGACATCAAAAAACTGATGGCTGATTTGAAACTCGTATATGCTGCACCAACGGAAAAAACAGCATTAAATGAGCTAGAGCTGTTTAGAGATAAATGGGATTCCAAGTATCCTAAGATTTACAAATCTTGGTATGATAACTGGGCAACTCTGTCGACTTATTTCAAGTATCCAGAAGCAGTAAGGCGCCTGATTTACACAACAAACGCCATCGAAGGTTTTAACCGCCAGCTCCGAAAGGTAACAAAAAGCAAGACTGTTTTTCCGTCATATGACAGCCTTTTAAAAATGCTATATTGGGCAACTATGGATATCACGAAAAAATGGACAGATCATAGGCACGACTGGGGTCAGATTCACTCCCAGCTGGAAATCTATTTTGAAGAACGCCTGGCAGGACGGAACCTGTAAAACAGATAGTTTTAGGCAGGTCTTATTGACATACCTAAAAACTCCTGTATAATGCAGATATGAGCAGAACCCGCGAAGTCGGCTCTGCCCATTTGTAACTATTCACAAATCTTATATCGGTTTTTAACGTTTACACAAAACTTGAAACGGTCTCTAAATTCGGCATTTCTTGGCTCATGTACATTATTCAAACTCTTGGGCGGAGAGATTTATCTGGCTGTTTCTCGGTACACATTTGTGCGTTTTATTCTTCATATTCATCTTATTTCGCATTTTTGTGTACCTCATCTAAAATTTTTAGAGCCAAAATGGAGCCAACTATCCTTTGCTCTAATCGTATCAATCAAAGCTATTTTTCTAGTGAATATACTGAACTTGCACATCTTTTTTCCTTTGTAGCAACTGTTGTATAAAATCGCTGTTCTATTCCATATAATAAATTTTTTAAATCTTCCTCACTACTAACTTCAAATGATGTTCCATTAAAATCTAAATTAGGAAAATATTCATTTGTATAGCTAAATATCGTATTCTTTTGTTCATCTGTATATTCACTTAAAGATTTTATAGCCAATGCAATACGTTTCCGATTTGCTTTTTTTACTTTTTCAGTCGAATAATCATTTTTTAGTTGAATAAATTTAGCCCCTAAAAAATCCTCTACTTCATCATCTGTAGCTTCGCAATACAATTCTTCAATTCCTCTAAAAATAGGTGTTATCACTTCAAACTTTTTAAAATACAAACGATCATCATTTTTTACATATATTGCATCAGGAACATTATTTATAATAATTGAATTATTCGTATTTTCTATTTTAACGTCATCACCTATATGAATAAATTTTTTATTTTTTAACACACGACTTTGGAAGACTCTCTGAAAGTAAAAAATATTTTCGTCTTGATAAGATATTAAATATAGAATTTTTTCCGGATCAGCTCTATTCATCTCTAAATAGTCAATAGAATTTATTACTTCTTTCTTTAACAAGTCAATACAATATGATTTTTTTGAAAACTCATTAATATAATACCATTGCTCTTCATCTAATGAATGTGACGGCTGATATTCTATAATATCATTGAATTCAATGCTGTCATAAACAACAACATCTGACAATAAAATTCTATACTTATTTTTTCTATCATTTACCTTTGCAAACAAATGATTCATTTTCATCTCTCCTCATCTATAAATGTAAAATCATTAATTTTTCTCATCTTCTTAAATGTTACATTTTTGCAACCTCTAATATCATTTTTTCTACTTATAACAAATATTTTCATCCCCTCTTTATCATGAACATAATAAAAATTAAATCCTAATAATAAAAACAATGGGTTATAAAATAAGGATTGCGACTTATATGTAAAAACAAAAATAACTATATATGCAACTATAAATATCATCCAATCATTTGGGATTCCTAATGCTACAAAAAAATAGCCCAAATAATTAGCCATATAGCTATCATTGGCTAGCGATATTTCCGTAATATCTCCATCTATACTTCCCTTTTTTAATACAAATTTGCTCCATATACAAAAAACGGTAAAAACTAATATGCACCCAATATAAATAACAATGCTTATTTCCCCTATAGATGGAATCCAAATCTTATTTGTAACCAAATATAAAAAAACAAACATAATCGTAGCATTTATTGTAAGTAAAACTTTATATATAAATTTTATTCGACCCACCTCCCATTCTTTATTCCATACTCCCTATATGTTTAATATAAATGTTAAGTATATTCCAATTTTTATTATCTATGACTACCGTTTTTATTTACTTTTCACGTTATATTTTTATTTTCATGGGCAATAGGTATCATACGGGTATCACGCTTGTATCACCACAACGAAATCTTCTTGATTCCTTCCCATCACCCAAGGGCAGCTCTGAAAATTTGTTTTTTCGCTATTTTTATATTATATTGTAGCGAAATGGTTTGAGGATTCAGCAGTAATACTTACTTCCACCTCATCTATAAGGCTAAACTGGTATCCATTTTTTCGTCGCTTTTTTCAACGCTTTTTTCGACGCTTTTTAGGTGTCAAAAGCGTTGAATTATTTTATCTTGTACATTTTTCCTTTCGTTTTTCCATTGTCAATAGTTTTATCAATTGCACATAACTCTCTCATTATTTCCCTTGCTCTTGTACCTTTGAGCCCCAGTTCATCAGCGATTTCCGAGGTTTTATGCCACTCGCCATCAGCTAACAGCTTTAGGATTATGTCATACTGCTCTTTCTTTTTCTTAGACAATTTTTTCGTCGTTTTTTCATAACTATCTACCGCTGAATCCTCATCATTATTTTCCAAGAATGCCGGATGAATGGGAATCCTAATTCTCATAGCTCGTCTATCATCATCAGTAAAAAACTCAGCTCTCGGCGAACCGTTCTTTTCAAGCTCTTCCTGTATCGTTGGGATACCCGAAGAATGCCCCTCTGACAAGTCCAGTTCTTTTAAGAACTCTCCAAGACGTCTATTTCTATAATATCTGGAAACAAACCGCTTACCTTCTGCTATCGTCTTTTCTGAAATTGACCTGTCTATTCCCGGAAAATTCATGATATTTATGCAATCCGGCTCAATTTCTATTGTCACAGGCTCAAATGACATATAATCTCTGTGATAGAAAGCATTTACCACTGCCTCTTCTATAGCCTGATATGGATAATTGAATATTCGCAATGCCTCCATCTGATTTGGCACCTTGATCACCTTTTCACGAATAATAAGATTACGGAATCTTTCCATAGTTGCCTGTATCATCTGTGGCACTGAACCCGTGATGTTTGGGTAATCTTCACTAATGCTTGGATTTTCAACACTTCCCTTTGGAAAAGATGTCATCTGCACATAAGTATATCCAAAGAATTTCTCTGGATGCTCACAGAACATCATAATGGCTACATTCTGAATATACCTAAGTTCTGGTGGTCCTACAAGGAGCTGCATATCCCCCAGTATCTCCTCAACTCCACGCTCCCTTACCTGTTTCGCAAGTTTGCTTCCTGTTTTTCTCAGATGATCTTCTAACAACACAGGAGAAATATCTTCAAATGTCGCCTTATGATTCGCCCGGCAATCAAATGGAGTTAGATCTGACATATTAATCAGCTCTCTCTCCTGTTCGCTGTTTGCCTTTACAGAACTTGTCTGATAACGAATATAATAATTATACTTTTTATCTTTCTTACTAGTCACATGCTCCGGCGATTTATACGGTCGCTGCTGTCCTGTTCTGGCAACAATTACAAAAATCCATTTCCCATCTACTTCAACAGGTATTCCCTGCGGAAAGTACGGTGGTGAAATCATGTTGTTGTAACCCAGCATATCTTTCTGAATGGAATCCAGCATATACTCCGGCACTCCTTTTACCGGTCGCTTTGCAATGCCATTTTCTTCCTCAACACCTACAACAATATAGCCACCGCCATCATTGTTATAATCATTTGCAAATGCACAGACACTATGGTAGATTTCGTCAGGATTCCATCCTGCCTTAAACTCTATTCGGTCTGATTCCAATTTTCTTTTGTTTAATAAGTCCTCAATACCCATTTCAAGTTCCATCGTGTCATCTCCAATCATTTCAGCAAAATCATAATTTATGTATATTCAATTCCAAGCATATTGCACTTGCCTTTTTCACTTTGTGCAGTACCAAATACTTATGTCCCATATACTAATTTTTTAGTTTATTTCTATTTTATCTTTTCTAGTTTGTCTCATTGATTCATATATCAAACTTTGAATTAACTCAGTACAGAAATCTGTATTTATAATCGTTTCAAACATTATTTTTAATTCCTCCATAGAACCAACATTATAAACATATTGTTTTTTTCCATTATATGCCTCAGCTATATCCTCATTTAACACAACTTCAACAGGATATGAAATAGCACCATACCTTAAAAACATAATACGGTATTTATAATATTCCAACCCTTTAACTGATAAAAATACTTCATATTTCTTATCGACTCCACTTTGTTCTCCCAAAGAATCTTGAATATTTATTGTTTTTTCGGTTTGTTGCATCGCTTCAGCCATGGCTAAAATGTTATTTTTTCTAACATACGATGTTGTTTCTCCTTCATATGAATTAACATTACAACTCACCATATCTCTTGTGCATTCCGCTATTTTTTTTGCGTCTTCAATAATCACTTCTTCAGGTGACATTGTGTCTTTTAAATCAAAATTAAACGTTTCTTTGTTCATAGCTGGTCTCCTTCTATCATATTTTAAACTCACACATAATTGGAAAATGATCACTTATATGGCTATTTGGATATTTATTGCCTGTATATAGCGTATTTTTTCCACATTTCGTAATTATTTTTAATTGTTCTCTAACCATTAATGGTATCATAGACTGGCTCATAATCACTTGATCGAGCATATACCAACACGGATTGTATAATTTAGATTCGGCTCTATAATATGTCCCTGGTGGGTATTTAAAATCTCCAAATAAATTCCACATAGGATTATACATTTTTTCATACTCTTTTCCAAAAACTGATCTAGAACTTTTATCCTCGATTTTTAATGCTGGTAAAGCATGAAATCCATTTGCAGTTAGACATGTCTTTTCATAAGGTGACTCGTTCATATCTCCTATAACAATAACATACTCAGATTGCAAGTCTTGCTTTATCTGTCTTATCGAATTCATAAGTTCTCCCGCCAATACCAGTCTCTCATCATAACGTTCTCTGTTAAGATTTGAATGCATATGCACTCCGCATACAATATATTTATTATTTATAATTTGAACTGAAAAATATTTATTCTGCTCTCCTGGTGTAGCATCAATATAATTACCCCAAATATGTATTCTCTCACATCCAGTAGTGTTCCACTTAAATAACCTTTTTTTACTTTGTTCTAAATTACAATTTAATTCATTAGTATCGGCCTTATACTCAGCTAATACTAATACATCAATTTCGTTTTCATTAACTAAATCCAAAATATAAGAATTTATATTAACATTTCTATGTGTATTCCAAAACAACATTCTCATACATATTCACCCAATTTATCTAGATGTATATAATTCACCTATGTCCATCTCCACTAATGCATCCACAAATAAAAAGTTCCGATAATTCTTTTTATCCCCTATATGGAATTTTACTGTATCTAAATCCAATATTATTATATTTGTATTTTCCACACAGCAGCTGAAAATCGTTCTGTAAAATACGATTGTTTGGTCCAGTTATAAGTTCTTTTATCGGTTCATGCGATATATCCAATAAATCCACTGGGTAATATGGAATTATATCATCGTCTAAAATATTAAAATCAATTTTGCCTCTCATAATCTCCAGCATTTCCTCAACCAAGACAACGTCTTTTCTCTTTTCACCATATATCAATTCCGAATTTTTCAATATAGGATAATTAAAAAACATTCTCCATTCATTTTCCTCTTCAAATGACTTATTTTTATATTTCAAAGATTTCATAAACACGCAACTGAGTATTTGTGAAAATATTAAAAGCATATATTTTTCTGGGCTAATTTTATCAAATCTAAAATTACCTTCAATCCAAGAACGTAGATTCTTCAACTCTGCTAGTAGGGAATCAGCTCTATTTATAATTATGCTATTAATTTCCTCTGCAGTTTTATATTCTACCTTCTCCATTGTCATAATATCTTTATATCTTTCGCTATAACACCTTAATTCCTGTGCAGAGAACCCGATAGATACCCCCTTCCCATTGTCAGCGTATCCTCTCCATTGGCTAAGTTTGTCACCGTCTTCGCAAAAACACACAACAAAATTAGTTACACCACCTTTGTCAAATCGAGTACGAAAATACCCATAAATAAGATGCAGAAATGCCGATATTGCATTCTCACCATACTCACACGCAAATTTGAATTGAAATGGATCTTTTCGATATCTTTCTCGCATAGCGTCTATTATCCCGGGAAAGAACATGAAAACCTCATCATAGTCATTGCTCTTTGTTATATCGCTCATCCTAAGTTGTTTACTTGATAAAATTCCGTACATTTTTTTCGTACTACAATAATGATATAAAAATTTGTCCATTTGTCCCCCGTTTCTATGCATTTACAATTCCATCGGCCTCATCGTTGTTTCAATCATATTTATCTCATCCTCAGACAAATCAAAATATTTATACAAGTCTTCATCCGTCCAGTGTTTTGTAAAATCCATAACAGGTACAAATATAAAATTGCTCTGAGATACATTTACACCTGAATACGTAGTCCTTAACATATACCTTGTAAACTTGCACGTAAGGTAATCTCTTAAATTCTCTGCTTCTGATCTTGTATCAAAAAATCCAACATTCAGATATGAAAATGTATCAACCTCATTTTTGTTTAAAATCTCAGGGGTAGAAATAGATCGATATCCATTTTCTGGTTTTATTCCCACCTCACCACCTTGTGGTATCATTCTTGATATTTTTACCTTATATTTATCAATGAGATCTACATTCTTTTTTATCTTATCCCTTTCTATGTAACTTCTCCCCTGTGAATTAAATGTTGCACTATGAATAAGTACTAAATCATCCTTAATATCCCAATGAAAATCGAAATGATCTCATAAGCCGTCATCGACGCCACCTCTACGCTCCGCTCCGGTCGGCGCTAAGCAAGCACCCCCAGACACTTAACGCCCTGTCATGGGTACTTTCCTTAAAGAGTACCCTAACATAAGAGCTAATGCTTCTGCAAGGATAAATAAAAATTATTGATTATCCCTCTACGTCGCAAAATACTATTTAGCATCGGTTACAATCGGAAAGTTCATTTCAACAATAAACTCTTTTTTTTCTATTTTTGCTTCAATCTCTCCATCCATCTGACTAACCAACTCCTTTGCAATAGATAGTCCCAATCCAGTAGATGTTTTACTTCTGGCAACATCTGCTTTATAAAATCGCTCAAATACCTGATCTATATTAATCTGTTCTGGATGTGTAACCTGATTGCTGATTCTAAGCACCGCCTGATTTTGATCACGTTCCAACACAATACTAATCTTCTTTTCTCCATGATCCAGCCCATTTTTTATCACATTCTGGATAACACGGCAGAGTCCCTGCCTGTTTCCATGTATATACAACTGTTCTTCCGTAATCTGAATATCCGGCTGAATTTCCATTCTTACCCATTCATCATAGTATGAAAAAACTGTTTCTTTCAAAATCCGGTTCATACAGCACAATGTCAATTCCAAACTATAAGATTCGTTTTTTAACTTTGTAAACATAAAAAGTTCTTCCAACATTTCATTAAGACTATGAATTCTTTCGTGGATAATGCTTAAATAACGTTTCTGATCCTCTATATTTTCACATTCTTCCATTAGCTGGAAATATCCGTCCAAAGATGTCAGTGGTGTGCGGATATCATGAGAAAGATTTGTATAAGTGTCCGCAATCAGAGCTTCTTTCTCCTGATAATGCTGCTTCTCTTTTCTTCGCAGTTCCAGAAGCTCATTCAACTTGTCAGAAAGCTTTCCTATTCCACCCACATCAAATTCATGGTTAATCAACATGTTACTGTCATGTTTCATCATAAACGCCAATTGGCGGCAGATGTCTTTCACCTGCCGCTGGTATTTCCACATAATAATAAATTGTAAGATAATAATTCCTGCTAATATCCCAATTACGATATACATCCGTTAAATATCCCTCTTTTGAAAAACAACGCTGCTTACTGATATCATCATAACGATGAACACTATTGCCACACCAAATGCCGCCAAACATTCATTTCCACTCGGATTCATAGGAAGCAGTGATAATTTTCCTGTTATCGTATACTTATAAATCTGGAAATTCTGAATTCCTATTTTTTGAATGGCACTATTGATCACCCCATACACAATGGTCATTACATTCATGCTAAGACAGACAGCAATGACCATGCTGATTACATTATTTTTCAAAATAATTGCAATCGCCATACAAATCAGCACAAGTGCATAATGAAGAGCCAGTTCAGTCACAAAATAAGATAAAATTGCCTTTGTATTTCCCCATTCCAATTCCCCGAAAACAATACCATTCGCCGCTGCCTGAAATAAGAATGCACCTGCCATTGTCAGTACCGTAAAGACAGCCAAGGCAATTGCTCTGGAAAAAATCAGAGTTCCTCTATTTCTAACCTGACCTCCTATATTCTTAATATATCCGCTACTGATATCCGCTGTTGAAAACAGAACAGTAAAAATCACCAAAAGCAGTGCATACAATTTTCCTTGGGAATTGGCAAAAAAGATATCATATACCGTCACCTTTTCTCCCGGCTCCGTAGGCAGCGTTACCATCATTCCCACATTAATATTATCCACAGTAGGTTCAGTAACCTGCTCCTGTTTCATGGCATCCTTTTCAGTCAAAAGCTCATAATCTGTCTTGCATAAAGATGTTGTAATCAATAATATTGCTACCAGTACGATCCAGATTACATACATACTTTTGGTTTTAAGCATCCGGTATAAATCCATTTTTATTATATTAAGCATGATCCGCACCTCCCGTCAGATTCAGAAAATAAGTTTCCAGTTCTTCACTGGTTATGGAAATCCCTTTTACCGGAATTCCTGACTTTGCAAGTTCCATATTCAACGCTGCACTTTCATTCAATCGTTCAAAAATATGAATATGCTCTTTATCTGTTACCTGATAGTTGGTAAATCCCATAGAATCCAGCACCGGAATCGCCTGTTTCGGATGATCCAATGTCAACTCTATCCGTTCACTGCATCTTCTTATTAATTCTTCTCTTGTAATTTCCTGTAATAAACTTCCATTATGAATAATTCCATAATCAGTAGCAATCTTCGATAATTCCTCAAGAATATGACTGGAAATGCATATTGTCATATTCTTCTCTTTCTGAAGTCTCTGAATCGTATCCCGGATCTCTGCAATACCCTGTGGATCCAATCCATTGATTGGCTCATCAAGAACTAATAAATCTGGTTCTCCAACCAAAGCAAGACCAATTCCCAAACGCTGTTTCATTCCAAGTGAAAAATGTTTTGTTTTTTTCTTTCCCACATCCTCCAGACCGATAATTCTCAATATTTCTTCAATATAACTTTTTTTCTTTATTCCAAACAGCTTGCATTTGATATTCAGATTTTCATATGCAGTCATATTTCCATAAAGTCCCGGTGCCTCAATCAGACATCCTATCCGTGATCGAACTTTTTGCAAATCCTTTCCCTTGTATCCGAACATCTCGATTTCTCCACAAGTTGGCTTGGAAAGTCCACTGATAATCTTCAGACAAGTTGTCTTCCCAGCTCCGTTCCGACCGATAAAACCATAAATAGCACCTTTTTTAATATGCATATTGACACTGTCCACAGCTTTATGGTGTCCATATTGCTTAGTCAAATTTCTTGTTTCCAATAACATTTCGCTCAAGTTTTTCATCTCCTTTTTCTTATCTGCATTTATCATAAAGGAATAATCCTAATCAAACGCAAATAAATAGTAAAAAAAGAGTAAAGATTATAGATGAAGACGATAACCGATTCCCCAGACTGTTTCAATATATTCCTCAGATGTAACTGTTTTTATCTTTTTACGAATATTGCTTATATGTACATCCAGAGTTTTTGTTTCACCCATATATGGTTCGTCCCACGCATATTCAAAAATGTCCTCTTTACTGAAAACCTGCTTCGGATTTCTGAGCAGTAATTCTAAAATCGCAAACTCCTGTCTTGTTATCTTAGGAAGTATTTTTCCACCAATGCTGACCTGAAAAGTAGCTTTGTTCAATACCATCTCTCTGAACGAAAGGTTAGATTCTTTTATTTCCTTTTCTTCTGTATGACGAAGCTGTACCTGAATTCTTGCCAGTACCTCTCTGATTTCAAAAGGTTTCGTTATATAATCGTCAGCCCCACTAGTTAAAACCTTTACCTTTTCATCCAAGCTATCTTTCGCAGTCAAAACAATAACCGGAAGATTTCCCTTTTTCCGTATTTCCTCCAGAACTGCTTCTCCTGTAATTCCCGGCAACATCAAATCCAGCAACACCAGTGCATAGCTATGCTCCTGCATATTCAAAAGCAGCTTTGCCTCAGTTCCGGAAAACGCCTGCTCACAGGAATAGCCTGCTTTGGATAATGCTTCCTGAAGCAGATTATTGATATTTGTATCATCTTCTACAATCAGTATTTTCTGCATGATAGTTCTCTCCTCTATTTTACACTGTGAAAACATTATTTTCTTGCATTATACGCTTTTCCCTTTTTTCCCGCAATTACTCCCCACAGATTCCCAGAATTCTCCAGTACATAACATACTTTTTGTTCCAGCTGAACTTATAATTTTCAGTATTCCTGTACTTTCAAGATGCATATATCACTTTTTCCTTACCATTATGCCTTTATTTCTCCATCAGTGCTTTCGCAACCCTTATCCCGCCCACAAATAGAGCCAAACTAGAGCCATTTGATAAAACAAATGCCGGAAGCCCGCATAAATACAGGCTTTCGGCATTCTAATCCGTTATTCAAACTCAATCGTTCCAGGTGGCTTACTAGTCAAATCATACATTACCCTGTTCACACCCTTAACCTCATTGATAATCCTGTTCATAACCTTCTGAAGCACCTCAAATGGTATCTCTGAACAATCTGCTGTCATGAAGTCTGTTGTATTTACAGCACGGAGTGCTACGGCGTAATCGTACGTTCTGAAATCTCCCATACAGCCAACTGAACGCATGTTGGTCAGGGCTGCGAAGTACTGACCGAGGCTTCTGTCGAGGCCTGCCTTTGCGATCTCCTCACGGTAGATGGCGTCGGCATCCTGAACGATCTTGACCTTCTCGGCTGTGACCTCTCCGATGATTCTTATTCCAAGGCCTGGGCCTGGGAATGGCTGACGGAATACCAGGTACTCTGGGATTCCAAGCTCAAGGCCGGCCTTGCGGACCTCGTCCTTGAAGAGAAGGCGGAGTGGCTCCACGATCTCCTTGAAATCTACATAGTCAGGAAGTCCGCCTACGTTGTGGTGGGACTTGATGACCGCTGACTTGTCAAGACCTGACTCGATGACATCAGGATATATGGTTCCCTGTACGAGGAAGTCAACGGCACCGATCTTCTTGGCCTCCTCCTCGAATACACGGATGAATTCCTCGCCTATTATCTTTCTCTTTGCCTCAGGCTCAGTTACTCCGGCAAGCTTGCTGTAGAATCTGTCCTGCGCATTTACTCTGATGAAGTTCAGGTCGTAAGGTCCATCTGGTCCGAATACCGCCTCAACTTCGTCGCCCTCGTTCTTACGGAGAAGACCGTGGTCTACGAACACACATGTGAGCTGCTTGCCTATCGCCTTGGACAGGAGAACTGCAGCTACTGATGAGTCCACACCACCTGACAGGGCGCACAGCACCTTGCCATCGCCTATCTTGGCACGGAGACTCTCTATTGTATCTTTTACAAATGAATCCATCTTCCAGTCGCCTGCACACTGGCATACATCCATGACAAATGCTCTGAGCATCTTCATGCCTTCCTCGGTGTGCATAACCTCTGGGTGGAACTGAGTCGCATACAGCTTCTTCTCAGCATTCTCCATGGCTGCCACTGGGCATACAAGAGTGTAAGCTGTCTTCTTGAAGCCCTCTGGTACCTCTGCAATATAGTCTGTGTGACTCATCCAGCAGATGGTCTTGTCATTCACATCTGCAAACAGCTTGGATGTCTTGTCAACCTCAACCTCTGTTCTTCCATACTCGCTGACAGGGGCCGTGCTGACCTTGCCGCCCAGCAGATGAGCCATGAGCTGTGAACCATAACATATTCCGAGAATAGGAATACCCAGTTCGAATATCTCCTTGCTGCAGCTAGGTGATTCGTCTTTGTATACGCTGTTTGGTCCGCCGGTAAAGATGATTCCCTTAGGGTTCATCTCTTTGATCTTCTCCAGCGGCAATGTGTACGGATGTACTTCGGCATATACATTACACTCTCTTACGCGTCTGGCGATCAGCTGGTTGTACTGTCCGCCAAAGTCCAATACGATAATCAGTTCCTTATCCATGTATATCTCCTTTGTTGCCTTTTATTACTTATAACAGATTCCTGAACATTTCCTAGTATAACACAATATGCAGCACTTTTGTGCTGCATATTATCTAAAAATTATGTTGTTTTAATTATTTATGCATTTTACATATACGATAGCATTCGAACAGATACTTCACTGACAAATTTATATAACGCAGTAACGTCATCTGCCCTGCCCACTCAATATTGAAATCTATTATATAACTATATTTATACCAATCTCTATCTTAATCCCTACTTCAGCTTCTCCTTCAGAACCTCAATACCCTTCTGGTACTGGCTGTCATTCTTGCCCTGGAAATCCTCATAGGTATAATCATCTGGAAGATCCACCTCAATGTCAGGCGCAACACCCTTCTTGTGGATATCGTTGTCATCGTGTGTGAAATACTTCTGTGTCGTGAGCTTGATCGCTGTGCCATCACCAAGTGGTATAACACTCTGCACGATTCCCTTACCATAGGTATTCTTTCCTACAACAGTTGCAGCCCCGAATTCCTTGAGTGCCGATGTAAGTATCTCTGACGCACTGGCACTGTACTCATTTGTCAGGACTACCATAGGCATATCGAGGTATTCATCATCTGTCGATTTATACTCGTCCACAACCTTGCCGGTCTTGTCCTTGATGGACACTATGGTTCCTTCTGGGAGCAGATAGTCGCAAATGTTTACGACCGTGGTGAGCATTCCACCCGGATCACTTCTGACATCGATCATCAGTGCCTGCATGCCCTCATTCTTGAGCTCCTCAACTGCCTTCTGGAAAAGCTCGTCTGTGTTGTCTATGAACTGCGTGATCCTCACATATCCGATCTTGTCGTCTATCATAAATGATGATACCGTACTGTACTCAACGATCTCCCTGGTGATGGTGACATCGTGGTAAGCCTTATCACGCTCCCTGTATATCTTCAGCGTAACATCAGTTCCAGCATCGCCTCTTATGAGTGATACGAGGTAGTCAAGATCATCGTCTGTAGTGATCTCGTGATCATCTATCTGTACAATAATGTCATCAGGCTGTATATCCACCTTCTCAGCCGGTGCACCCTCAAGGATATTTACCGCACGGACATATCCCGTATCCTCATCCTTGCTGACCGTAACTCCGATTCCGGCATACTCACCTGAATCATCCTCCTGCAGCTTGGCATACTCTTCCTTGGTGTAATACTGTGCATACGGATCGTCAAGGGATTCCATTATACCCTTGTATATGCCCTCCCTGATCGTATCATCGTCAATATCATTGTAATAATAATTGTCTATGATACTCTCGATCTTCTCTGTCTTGTCAAGTACGTCCGCATCCAACAGATTGCCATCATAGGTTATCTTGGTGGAACTGCCGGTTTTGCCGCTGAGTGTGCCACTGAACACACCTGATGTACCGCAGCCCGTCAGACCGATCACCGTACTTGCCAGCACCGCTGTCACTACTGTCTTCTTCAACATTTTCCTCATATCATTATCTCCTAACCTTGTATTGCCATCAAATACCTGAATCTCTCCATATCCCCTGCCCGGTCTACTGTCCAAGGAAGTCATGCGGATTGACATACGTTCCGTCTATCGACACGCCAAAATGGCAATGCGGACCTGTCGACACACCCGTACTTCCTGCCTTTGCTATGACCTGACCTTTCACAACCTTGTCGCCAACATTTACACATAGCTGTGAGTTGTGCATATATACCGTACATATTCCGCCGCCGTGGCTGATCATGACCATGTTGCCACCGCCGCCATTGTAGCAGGACATCACGACTGTGCCGGCCTCCGCCGCAACAATATCTGTTCCATAATCACAGCCTATATCAAGTCCCTGATGATATGTACTTGCTCCCGCTGTAGGAGCATCTCGGTAACCAAATTCATCCGTGATAACACCTCCGGTCGATACCGGCCACATGAATTTGCCCTTATATTTGGAGGTGTCGTATACCTTTCCATCTTTCGTATACGCACCCGTACCATTTGCATTTGCCTTGCCCATCTCCTGTCTGGATATCTCCGCGATACGTCTCTCGGCTTCCTCACGGGCCACAGTGAACTTGTTCATCAACGACTTCTGGGCTTCTATATCACCATCATATCTGGTGATCTCTTCCTGCTTCTGATCTATAATGGTCTGCAGTTCAGCCTCGTTACTCTCCAGATCCGTCTTGACCGACTCCACCTGTCTGAGGTCAGATTCAAGCTGCGCCTCATAATTGGCTATATCTGTCTTGGTCTTGATCAGCTTTGCAAGCTGCCTCTGATCGTATTCCGATATCTGGTCTATATACTCTGATTTGTTCAGGAGATCGCTGAATGATATGGATTTGAGCAGGGCATCGACATATTCCGTCTCCCCCTCCTCATACAGATACTGTATTCTCTGCTTCATCGCCTCATACTGCTCATCCTCTGCCTTCTGAGCTTCATCCAGACTTTTCTGAGTTGTGTCTATCTCCGTCTGGAGCTCGTCTGTCTGCTCCTGCAGGCTCGTTATCTGAGTCTGGACGGATGTCATCTTGGCATCCAGATCCGCAACGTCCTGAACGATCTTGTTCTGCTGTTCCTCCAGAGAATCCAGAACGTCCTTGGCATTCTTCTCGTTTTCACTGGCATCATCCTTCTGACGCTCAGCCTCTTCCTTCGTCATGGCATATGCCATATTTCCCCCGGTCTGAGACGCAGCCATGCCCCCCATGACTACACATCCCGCAACAAGCAATGCCATCCTTCTGATATTCCCTTTTACATTGACTTTCTTTTTCATAATCTACTACTCCTTGTTATCCCCATCTAACAATTAACTAGTATATCTTATGTCGTCGTGCGTGAGCGCGATGACCTGCGCACGCATCAGCGTGCTTCATTATATTATATCGCCTGCCGGCTCAATGAGGGCATTCGCATTATGACGTCTTGCGCAAGCGCATCCGTCGCAATGCTCATTATATCATACTCTCAAATGCTTCCTCGTGGTAAGGATACTTCCTACCAGTCCAACACCGATACCAAGCACAAGTCCAACCGGTATCATGGTCTTGAACAGGTCATGCTGGCTCACAAATGCAAACAGCGTTGTGACAACCTTAAACCTTCCGGCAACATATGTCAGTATCTTATCATACATGTAGTACAGAAGGACCAGTGGTATAGCCGAACCGACCGCACCTATGATCACACCCTCTATGATGAACGGCGCCCGTACAAATATATTTGTCGCACCGATCAGCTTCATGATCCCTATCTCTTCCTTTCGCACCGTGATACCTATGGTGATAGTGTTGCTTATAAGGAAGATAGATACCAGCATCAGTATCACAACTATTCCTATGGATGCATATCCGACAAGGGATGACAGTGTCGTGATGCTGTCCGCAGTCACGTCAGAGCTCTTGACCTTTCTGACTCCTGAAAGCCCCTGGGCAAATGCCACGAACTCCGGCTGTCTGGCCACATCCTTGAGCGTAACCTCATATGAGGCCGAATTCTTAAGTGGATTGTCCTCGCCAAATGCATTCTTTGCCGCCTGTGGATCATCGTAGTTCTGCTCAACAAATTTATTCCATGCGTCATCCGCCGACACGTAATCCATCGTGTTTACATAATCCAGAGTTCTTATCTGTGATCCGATAAGCTGTATCGTGTCGTCCGACACATCCTCGTCAAAGAACACGGATATTGTAACTGTATTCTCAAGCTCCTGCATACCGGACTGGAAGTTTACAACCACCGCATATATGATTCCAAAGAGGAACAGACATGATATGATGGTTCCAAGTGATGCAAGTGAGAATAGAATATTTCTTCTTATATTTGCAAAGCCCTGTCTGAGGATATAGAAAAATGTACTAATCTTCATCTATATATCCTCCTTCCTTCTCGTCGCTGATAATTACACCCTTCTTCAGGGTGATAACTCTCTTCTTCATCTCATTGACGATATCCTTGTTGTGGGTTACCACGACAACTGTGGTTCCTCTCTTGTTGATATCCTCAAGGAGGTTCATGATATCCAATGAGTTCTTAGGATCGAGATTTCCTG
>OGMP01000059.1_pt1 | contig 105795 bp, 109 predicted proteins | sample 1573261 | NCBI WGS metagenome assembly OGMP01 (sample SAMEA2581878, study PRJEB24529) | metagenome | biome: Human gut stool | place: China | collected 2011 | reverse complement strand
GTGTTTTCTTCAATGACTGCCAGAAATTTATCATATAGTGAAATACATATGATAAGGAATAAAAATATAATTGAAAAAATAACAATCAAATTATAAGAGTTTGGATTTTCAATGCATATTGAAAGCGTAATGTAGCCAAGCAACATACTTAATCCCAATATAATAATTGTAAATGCATATGAATAAAAATATGCACTGGATTTTCTTTTTATATTGTTGGTATAAAGTATGTAAATATTATAAACAACTATAAAAATGGTTGTGGTTTTATAATTTAAATATTCCTGAGAACTCAGTGCAAAATGTGCATCATTTAATAGTAAAGTTTGTATAGTGGCAATTGGTATAAATAGAAATAATATAGCTATATAATTGAATAAACATTTCAACAGTAGTTTGTTTAATTTTCTAAAAATTATAAGCATGAATAGGATAGGAGCAAAATATGATAATATCCCGATAGCATGTATTGTGGCTGGAAAAACTACAAATACTATAATATAAAATAACTTCATCGGAATGCTGATTTTATTGTGCATATTTTCTTCACATATTCTGAATAGCAAGAATGCATTACAAAGAAGATATAAAAATTCTAAAAAAATATTAATGTAATTATTCATACCGTGTCTCCTTATGTTTAATATTATAACTTAAAAAAACGATAAATTAAACTATAAAGGAGCAGGAACTTAACTATAATTAGGGAGTTCTGCCTTTACGCTAAAATATCCGCTGGCATAAGAGAAATCAATGTGTCCGTTAAGGTTGGAAACGACTTTACGGACATTTTTTATGCCTATTCCATGAGGTAAGACCTTGTCATTTTTGGTAGATGTAAATTCACCATTGTTTTCTATAATATTTCCGGAGTAGGAATTTTCAATAACTATACTCATATATGAGCCGGTCTGGGTGATGGAGAATCTGATCCAGCCATGTTCACACTCAGAGGCTGCTTTTATCGCATTATCAAACAGATTACCTATTATGGTCGTAATTGAAAAATCGTCAATATTAATACCGGGTGTACTTATATTAATTTCGCATCTGATATTTTGTGACTTTGCCTTGTCCTCTTTTTCTGCTATAAGAGCTGAGACGATATGAGAGCCTGAATCTACAGTATTTGTCAGAGAAAGATCCTCAGAAATATTATGAATATATTCATGAATTTTCTTATCATTGTGCTGTGAAGCATAACCATCAATTACTATCAGATGGTTTTTCATATCATGTCTTAAAGAGTGAAGCTGATTTAATTTATCGTCGAGCTTGGCAGAATATACCTGTTCCATTTTATCAAGTTCAAGTTTGAACCGATAATTAGTGTTTTCTTCAATGACTGCCAGAAATTTATCATATAGTGAAATACATATGATAATAAGTACGAAAATAATGGCAAAAATAGCTGAAAGCATATAGGATTTTGGAAGTGAGTAGCAGATGTACAAGGTTATGTAACTTAACAATAAACAAATGCCTAAAATAGTGATATTGAAGAGTAGCAAGTACATGTTTTTGATAGTATTTGATTTGAAAAGATTGCAATACAGGCAATAAACAACGTAAGCTATTATTTCCACAAGAATGGATTTGTAATCCTGATAGATCACATTATCATATAGCAATTGAGCATCAGAAAATAGCAGGCTATGTAAAAAGCATATAATAGCAGATGCTATATGGAGTAATATCTCAAATTTTATAAGAATTATAATACTTTGTTTAAGGTTAAAATCAGACAGGTAATAAAGTGTCAATAAGAAAAAGACGTTAGAAATAATTAAGTCAAATCTTGATAATGGAACGATAGAGTACAGTGAAGCAAGTGTAAAAACTATTATTTTTCTTTTTATGGAAAAGACAGTATGCATATTATTTTCTGAGAAGCGAAATAAAAACAGTACAATTATAAGATTGTTAATTAAGGAAAAGTAAAGTTTGTAAATTAAATACATACTTGCAGCCTCCATAAAGATTATATTTGTATTATAAATAAAATAAATCAAAGATTAAAGTATTTTTACGATTTATTGCTAAATAGCACCGAAATCTTACCAAATAGCATTAAAGTATTGAAATGGTAAATATATGATGATAGGTTTAATTTCGAAAGGAGGCATGTGAAAAATACAAGAGGACAAAAGAATAATTGAGTTTACAAATATTTATCTCGGTTCGTAATAGTTATGATATGGAGAGTATTATAAATCAAAAACAAAAGTTTATTACTACAAAAGAGGATAAGCTGAATCATGGTATTGGCTTAGAAAATGTAAGCAGGACTGTAAAAAAATATGATGGAGATATGAGAATATCTCAGGAAAATGAAAGATTTATTGTATCAATAAATATATAATAATAGGAAAAAAGTTATATAAAAAAGTAATCAATATGTCGTTCATACCTAAAAAGTGTCGTTCATGCCATAGTGATTGCTTTTTTTGTGTATAAAAGAGTATAGTGAATATGCAAAGATAAATAAGGGAATAGCACTGGTACTCATTTATACAGGAGCTCTATTAGGAGGATGGGCATTAGGACATATTGTAGGATATTTTGCTGGTTAAAGAAAGGAAACAAAAATGGACAACTTTAAAAGATTAAGTATGCAAGAATTATATGATGTAGAAGGTGGAATATTTGGTGTAGATGATGCTATATTTTGGACGCTTGTTGCGGCTGGCTTTGCAGGCGGCATAGCCACTGGAGTTAGTCGAAAAAATAGAAAGGAACAATGCTATGAATAAAAAAGTTGGGCTTCCAATGGGTGTTGCAGTAGGAACGGCAATTGGTGTAGCAATTAGTGTTGCAACAAACAATATAGTGATGTTGCCAATTGGAACTTCATTTGGCTGTGCCTTGGGAATAGCATTGGGTTCTAAATCTGATAAAAAAGATTAAGTAAGTGATATTGATATAAATGAAAAAATATTTTGATTACATTATCGTACCAATATGTGCGATAGTATGTTTTATTATGTGTTTGAAAGATCAGAACAATAAAATTGCATTGATTATTGGTGGAGGCTGTATAGGAATGCAGATTGCTCTTTTGATAGAAGGGATTGAAAAGAGCATTAAGGAGCGAAAGAATAAAGATAAATAGCATTTAGCGATAAAAAAAGTAAATGTGTCAAAAATAAAATTGACCGACCGTCTCCACTTTCTTTCGAAGATTAAATGCCGAATGTTAGAAATTGCGGCATGAATGAATTGAAACTGAAATAGCTTGCTTTTTGCAGTGGCGAAAATCTTGGAAGGTTCATATATGTAACATTGCACTAAAACAATTTACTAACCGATTAGTAGAAGAAAGGTAACTTTAACATTGAGATATTTATTATATGTCATATCATTAGTAATTAATGCCTTATCGTGCTATTTTATGATGGGGTTGGCGAGTTCATTGACTGTGGTCTGTACGATAACTGCCATATACTATATTGAATCAAAAAGAGCAGAAGATAATAGAGTATTTTTAGCGATACAGGCTTTTTGTATGATATTTAATATTGCCAGATTAGTGATTAGTAGTATAACGAAAGTTAACTGTGGGGATAGTGTGATTGTGCTGAGTATATTTGTAGTAGGAATAGTTTGTATTGAGAAAATGATAAAAGTTTGCGATAGGGAATAATGAAAATGGATAGTAAAATAAGGAATATATTTTGGATTTTTATTTCTATAGGTGTAGTAGTGATATTTTTGCTCTACAAAGTATTGGTATTGTCGCTTCTTATGAACGGAATACCAATTATGAGAGAACATTATGATATCGCAAATCTTATTGCAAATGTTATAGATATAATATCTATTATTATCATAATGCTTATTGTGGCAATTGTCATATTGCACAGAAATAACAGCAACAAATAGTTGGAATTGTACGAGGAGAATAATCTAAGAATGAAAAAAATTAGCCGAATAAGTGGAGCTTTGCTTATATCTATGTTGTTTTCAAGCATATTGAGCGGTGTAGTATTAGTTATTATGGGAACTTTAAATTTACCACTGGATATGCAATCAATTAAGGTTATCTGTGGTAGCATCGCCAGCGTGGGATATTTTTATTTTTTTAGGATTTTTACTAAAGAAATCGGGAAAATCAATATAAATGAAATATCATTAAATAAAAAATTCTCGGTTTGGGATGGCATCGGATATCTGCTCGTTTTATTGGGTGGCACAACAATATTGTCAGGAATTACGGATATTATACTTGAGTTTATTAAGCGATATCTGGTTCATACACAAAATGTGGGTGTTGTTGAAAATTATATAGGAAATGTACCAGCATGGATACTCCTTGTATGTGTTGTAATCATTTCGCCTGTATTTGAAGAACTATTATTCAGAAAGGTGCTGTTGGAAGAATTACTTCCATATGGCAAGGTTACAGCAATTTTAATAAGCAGTATGCTTTTTGGTCTGCTTCATGCAAATCTGGAACAGTTTTTATATACCATTTTTATGGGAATAGTGTGTGCGAACATTGTACTTATTACCGGTAAAATAAAGTATGCGATTTATCTGCATATGGCATTTAATTTATTTGGAGCGATAATATCGGGTTATATACCGAGCGGGAGATATACAATTTTAACAGAAATTATATTTGTAATAAGTGCTGCCATAATAGTGATACTTAAAGCCAAAACAGTGTTTATTATTAAAGATGAAGCCAATGTTAATAAATTCAACTTCAAAAAGGAATTTTGTGGAATTGGTTTTATTATGTTTATGGTTTATTGGATTATTAGTTGTGTGGATGCAATAGCATATTAAAATTAAATCAGATAGAAATCGGATATGTCTAAGACAGTCTGTTTTATATAAATGGAACTCTGATATAATTTGCGAAAACCATTAGAGCTCCAAACAAGTAAGCACTTTTAAGAAAAGTACATAGGCTGAGTACATTACTTTTTGGGATTAGTGTGAAGAAAAAAATAAAGTATGATAATATATTTAGCCAAAATTTAGGCTAACGTTATGAATTCAAAACATATCATTTTACTTGTGTAAAATATCATATCTGACTGCAGTTCAATATGTATGAACTGCAGTCATTCTAGAAAAGTTACTATTGGTATTAGTTACAAAAAGCAGAAACAGAGGAATAATAAAAGGATGAAATACTATTGTATAAAACAGCACGATATAACCGACTGTGGAGCTGCATGCCTTGCAACCATCTGTAGACAGAATGGATATAAAATAGGTATCAGCAAAATACGTGAAGTTGCCGGTACGGACAAGCAGGGAACAAATGCATATAGTGTTATAAAAGCAGCCGAGCAACTTGGATTTAGCGCCAAAGGAGTAAAATGTTAGAAATTAAAGAAAATCAGGAATTGAATGTAACTAATCTTCTTAGTTACAGAGGGAAATTAAAACAGACAGAACTGGAGAATATAGGGAAAGAAATGGAAAGCTATATTCAGAGTGCAGGTGCAAAACGTGTAGGAAATCCTATAACTGCTACTTACGAACTTGAAGGTGATGAGATTGATATTGAATTGCTTATGCCTATAGATAAGAGCATTGAATCAATGGATAAATTTGATTTCAAGAACCAGATTAAGATAGTAAATGCTGTTGTTGCATCATATATAGGTCATCCAATGGGGTTGCAGGATGCATGCAACCAGTTGAATCAATACATAATGGAGCGTAGATTACAGCCTATAACAGTAGGCTATAATGTTACGAAGAAAACGGACATGTTGAATCCGGAAAACACAGAGATAGATGTATATGTGGGAATTAGCCCAAACATCTTATAAGTTACGTTATAAAATAGTTTTGCTTTAAGTAGACTGTTTTATATAAAAAGAGGACTCTGATAAATTTGCGCAACCATCAGAGTTTAAAAGCACAAGCACTTTTAAGAAAAGTACTCGAGTAAAGTATATCACTTTTCTTAATAGGTGTAAACAAAATTTATTAAAGAAAAGGAGATTTAAAGCAATGGAAATAGTATTAAATAATGGATTTTATGAAATGATGTACGATGAGGTTATGATCGTAGAAGGCGGAATTAATTGGGATTTGGTAGGTGGAACTATTGCAACAGGAGGAGGTGCTTATATAGGAGCTAAAATTGGTGCATCTGTAGGTACAGCCGGAGGTCCTGTTGGGACAGTTGTGGGAGGATTAATAGGCGGTGCGGCAGGCGCTATAATATATTCACTTTGGGATTAAACTAACAGAAGGGAAATATAGTTAATATGAGCCAAATAAAAAATGAGGAGAATACAGTGAAGAATTTTATTGAATTAGAAAAGAATGAATTGAAACAGGTTGATGGAGGATTGTTGGCAGGGGCATTAGCAGGTGCAATTCTTGGTGGAACAGGAGGATTAATTGTTGGTGCTGCAAAGGGTATTGTGACAGGCAATTTGACTGGAAATCAATTATGGAAGTGTTATACAGCGGGAGCAATAGGTGGCGCAACAATCGGAGCATATACACCAGTTTAAAGTGATTATATAATACTTAATTAATTGTGTATAGTATAATTCACCTCTTTTTGTATAAGAGGTGAATTATACTTGATAGGGAGGAAAGCGATAATGAGAACATTTAATAGATATTTTGTTCATTTTATGGGAATAGGAGCAATGATTTTGTTAGTAGCAGTTTTGCTACTGGTGGCAGATGGTGGAGAGCTTTTAGTACCAATTTTTATGATTGCACTTATTTCTGTTGATACGTGCTTTGTTGTATTGATGACAATAATATTTAGTTCGATGGCAAAACCTCAAAAAATAAAATTAAAAACGGAAGATAATATTGTAAAAAAAATTGAACGGATATCTCGAGAAAAATGGGGAAGAAAAATTATTATACAGAAAGAAAATACTACAAGATTTATGTTTGGTAATAAATATAAAGATTGGCTGGCAACACCTATAGAACTAATAGAAGATACGAATGGTTATAGTGTATATTTACCATCAGCATATGTGGAGGATATTAAATATTTATGCGATGATTTGGTTTGTTGAAACAGGGTGAAAACACGAAATATTATTGCATAAAACAACACGACATCACCGACTGTGGTGCAGCCTGTCTTGCTACCATTTGTAAACAGAATGGTTTTAGGAATATTAATACCGGCATTTCTATTAAAAACTGGAAAGAGATTTGAAAGATGAAATATTACTGTATAAAACAACATGATATAACCGACTGCGGAGCTGCATGCCTTGCAACCATCTGTAGACAGAACGGATATAAAATAGGAATAAGTAAAATCCGTGAAGTTGCAGGAACAGATAAGCAGGGAACAAATGCATATGGTGTGATCAAAGCCGCAGAACAGCTTGGATTTAGCGCCAAAGGAGTAAAGGGAGATAAAGAAGCATTTTTCTCGAAGTTTCCATTACCATGTATAGCACATGTTATCGTAGATGGAGCATTACTGCATTATGTTGTTATTCATAAAATAACGAAAAATACGGTTGTGATTGCAGATCCGGGAGAAGGTATTGTAAAACTTACCCCGGAGGAGTTTTTTGGAGAAGTGCATGATGAGGGAAAACCTCCGAAATATCAGTGGAGCGGTATACTTATCCTTCTTGTTAAGAATGAGACATTTGAGAAAAAGGATGAGACAAAAGGAATTTTCTCAAGATTTTTTCATCTGCTCATGCCACAGAAGAAACTTATTTTTCAGATCTTTTTAGCATCTCTTATATATACCGTGCTTGGAATACTGGCGGCATTCTATTTTCAGATATTGATAGACAGTGTTCTTCCGGATGGATTGAAGAAAACGCTCATGACTTTATCAATAGGAGTGATACTTCTCAATCTTTTCAGGGTAATCCTTAATGCATTCAGGTCACATTTACTTTTGTATCTTAGTCAGAAACTGGATATTGCGTTATTATTGGGATATTACAGGCATGTAATGGAACTTCCGATGAACTTTTTCGGAACAAGGAAGGTCGGAGAGATAATTTCACGATTTAATGATGCAGGAAAGGTAAGGGATGCCATATCGGGAGCAACACTTACCATAATGATAGATACACTTATGGCTGTTGCCGGAGCAATTATTTTATACATACAGAATTCAAAATTATTTTTTATCACGATCATAATGATCGTACTGTACGCAGTAATCGTACTTGGATTTAATAAATGGTATGAAAAACTTAATCGAAAAGAAATGGAAGATAATGCCCAGCTTACGTCTTATATGGTCGAGTCTCTTAATGGAATACAGACTGTAAAGGCTTATAATGCGGAGAGAAAAGTAAACAGGGAAACAGAGATAAAATTTGTAAAACTGTTAAGAAGTGTATTCAATCTCACATGGGCTAACAATATACAAGTGTCACTGAAAACTTTCGTAGAACTCATAGGTGGTGTAGTTATCCTGTGGGCAGGCGGTGTCAGTGTTATAAACGGAGACATGACAATAGGTGCACTTATCACATTTAATTCACTGCTGGCATATTTCCTTGATCCTGTAAAAAATCTTGTGGATCTGCAGCCACAGATGCAGACTGCGGTTGTAGCGGCAGACAGACTGGGTGAAATACTCGATCTTGAAGCTGAAAAGCAGGAAAATGAACAAAGAAAAATGGCACCCGAAAGTCTTGCCGGGGATATAAAATTCGAACATGTGAATTTCAGATACGGAACAAGGCAAAGGGTACTTGAGGATATAGATTTTACTATAAAAAAGGGCGAAAAAATTGCCTTTGTTGGAGAAAGCGGTTCAGGAAAAACAACATTATCGAAACTGCTTTTGCACTTATATCAGGCAGAGTCAGGTAATATTCTGATAAATGATAATAATATAGAAGATATACAGATAGAGACACTTAGAGACAAAATCGCATATATACCACAGGAAACATTTTTGTTTAGTGGTTCAATATTTGAAAATCTTACACTGGGACTGGATGATGCAACGATGGATGACATCATCGAGGCATCAAAAAAGGCGCAGGCACATGAATTTATTAATAAACTGCCACTCAGATATGAGACAAGACTGGAGGAAAACGGAGCAAACCTGTCAGGCGGTCAAAGGCAAAGGTTGGCTATAGCAAGAGCCATGCTTAAAAAACCGGATATATTGATATTGGATGAGGCTACGAGTAATCTTGATGCAATAACGGAAAGGGCACTTGACAAGACAATAAGTGAATTTTCAAAAGATGTTACAACTATCTTTATAGCACACAGACTCAGCACCATAAAAAATTGCGATAAGATATATGTGCTGGAAGATGGAAAGATTATAGAAAGCGGTGATCATGCATCATTGACAGCACTGGGTGGAAAATATGCGCAGCTTGTTAAACAACAGTCGCTTGATACTGTGGATGTTAAAGCAACCGCATAACTTCGATTATGAAAAGAGGAAAATAATGAAACCTATAATTGTGGATTTAAAGGATATAAGTGACAGTACGGAAGTATATGATTCTAAGCCAAACAGATTTGTGCCGTACACCATATATATAATATGTGCAATTCTGGCAATAGCCCTGATCTGGATGTATCTTTTCAGAATGGATATAGTTGTAAAAGCCGACAGTGTGTTTAGAGGTGACGATGACAGCACAGCAGTAAGCTGTGCAGTTACAGGAAAGATAACTAAAATGTCGGTAAAGGACGGACAGTATGTGAATGAGGGAGACGAACTGTATGAGGTAGATATTGAAAACCTTGGAAGTACTATCGAAGATTATAAGAGTAAACTTGATAGTGTACAGCAGCGTCTTGACATACTAAATGCATATCAGAAGAGTCTTGACGGAGATAATTCTGAATTTGATGCAATGTCTGATAACCAGTATTATTCAGAATTTAAAGACAGGAAAGAATTATTAAATACTTCAATTGATGCAGGAAAGGAAAAGAATAAAACTGGGGAGGTATACGATGAAAATATTACAGTTATCAATGATTCTATTGATAAGTATAATGAAAAAATTAATAAACTTAACGATGTAAAGCAATGTATCGTATCTCGTAATAACACATTCGATCAAAACGATACATATTACTATTCAATAGTAAAAAGTTATATTTCATCATATGACTATACAGCACTTCAATATGACAATAAAAAGGATGAAACCACAATGGATTCATCACAACTGGCAGAGGTGGATACAGAAAAAAATCAGGCATTGTCTAATCTTGAGTCTAATGAGATTTCAACAATAGAACAGCAGATAGAAACTGCAAATGAACAGATAGAAAGCCTTAAATCTAATATATCCTCTGTAGAACTTCAAAAGAAGCAGACAGAAAATTCTAATAATACAGATGAGTCAGATATAAAGATTCTTACGGAAAAAGGAACTGTGTCGGCTGAAATTCTTACTTATGAGGATAAGAAGCAGGAGTATGAGGCTTATTTAAAAGATTATGATATAAAAAATAATAACTGTACCATAAAGGCAGGATCATCAGGATATTTTTACACAAATAAGGAAATCTCAAATGGAACATATATACAGGAAGGAGATTCCATAGGACAGATATATCCAAAGGAGCAATCAGGTTATTTTGCACAGGTGTATGTGGAAAATTCTGACATAGCAAAAATAAAACCGGATCAGGAAGTAAAATTTGAGATGGCTTCATATCCGTCAAGTGAATATGGATATTTTACAGGAACAGTAAAAGAAATTGCAAAAGATGTGACTGTAGACCAGAATACCGGTAATGCATATTACGTTGTAAAAGTAGAATGTAAAAATATGGAGATAAAGAATAAGGATGGAGAAAAAGGAAATCTGAAAAGTGGAATGGCTGCACAGGCAAAAATTGTTGTTGATGATGACAGTGTGCTACATTTTGTGTTGGACAAGATAAATTTGGTGGATTAGTAAAATAAATAAGGTATATTCCGGGATTACCGGTTTATATATAAATCCTATAAGCGCGCATAGGAAAAAATCAATGGAAGGAGATAGTTGATTTATGGATTCAACATTTACATGTATAAGTAGTGAGGAACTGCTTGTTGTAGAAGGTGGAAAAATTAAAACTGAAGACGTATGCTATTGGGTAGGTGCTGGTGTAGGCTTTGGTTATTCTTGTTTAAAGCTTCTGTTAGGGTATTAATAGTATATTTTCAAAGGAGAGATGATAAAATGGAAAAATTCACTAGTTTATCAAATATAGAACTTATGTATATTGATGGTGGATTTAATGCAAAAGGAGTTTGGCATAAATTTACCAAAAAGATCAAATCATGCTGGGATAGTTTTTATCAGGGATTTTCTGACTATAATTTTTATTAAAAAGTGTATAATAAAAGTATGGCAAATAATTGCCATACTTTTATGTACAGGAGACCAGCTATGAAAATAGAAAACATTAAATGGTATATAGGCTGGATATTCTTTCCGGCCTGGTACTTGATAGGAAAAAAATATATCATATTGCCTGTTATACAATCGGTATTTGAAGCAATGAGTTATTCGGATGCGTATCTGATAACAAACTATTTATGGAATCTTATAGCTATAGTTATTTTATTCAGCCTTTATGGAACTGGGATTTTAAGGGATATAAAACAGATAAGACAGTATGATATCAAATCAATAGCTTCGGGATATATCAAATCATTTGCTGTAATAGTATTGTTTACAATATTAGGCGGTATTATGCAGTTTGTTTTGTCATCCGGAAATAATGAGCAAAGCATAAATGAAATTACGCTCAGAATGACAATGAAAGAACATTATTGGGCTATTATGATTCTTTCTGCATTTATAGGACCCATATTAGAAGAACTGATTTTTAGATGGTTTATATTCAGCTCCATCAATAAAAGTCTGATAATCAAAGTGATTGTATCATCGGTATTATTCGGATTAATGCATTTTATACCATCTATAGGTGCAATAAGTCTAAATGAGCTTTGTCTGCAATCAATACAATATGTATTAGCCGGAATCGCGTTTTGTCTGGTTTATATAAAAAGAGGAAATGTTGTTTTTGGGATAGCAGCTCATATGAGCATCAATTTGCTGCATAATTTAATGTATTTGGTTAATCAATGAATGCCGCATTTTAAAAGCTTGTTTGGTGATGGAAATTTATTAGATATAAATTAGCCATAACAGTAGTTTGTGTCAAATGGCACCGAAATCATACCAAATAGCACATATATATTGTTTGTTTTTCTTATGGTGGTAGTATGTAAAGCAGGATGGTGCATGGGAATGCAAACAATGCTTTTAATAGATGGGGTTAAAAAGTGTGTAAAAGACCATAAAAGATGTCTGTATAAATTTAGTAAAAAATGAGGAGTACCAAGAGATGAAAAAAGAAAACAATTATATATCCACTGATGTGAATCATAAAAAGCTAATATTTGGAGTCGTAATAATTCATATTTGTTTTTTAATTATTAAGAATAGTGGCATTACAGATATTTTAAAAGAAAAGAATATATTTTATGGGGTGCTGATAAATATGATTTATCAGTTGACTTTGATTATCATGATTGGAGTGGCAATGAAGCAATATTTGATCACTTCATTTAAAAAATTCAAAGCTGACAGAATTTCTGTAAATATAAAAAGAGTTTTGGCAGGTGTGGGAATTGCATTCTTGTTAAGCTGCATCGCTGGAATTATTGAAATGACAGTGTGTTCAAATATATCGGTTCCGGCAAATCAGTCAAACGTTAATGGATATTTTGTGGATTATCCTATTTTGGCTGTTATAATGAGTGTAATTATGGCTCCTTTTACAGAAGAGATAATTTATAGAGGTATATTGTTTCGGTTTTTCAGCAAATATGGAGAACTATGTGCGGTATTGGTGACAGGATTTTTGTTTGGAACAATGCATATGCTTTCTTCATTTGGAAACACAAATATACTACTATTTTTGTGTCAATGGTTAGACTATTTTTTGACAGGACTATTTTTGGGATTTATCTATAAAAAATACAAAAATATCTGGACAAATATTTCAATACACGGCACTTGGAATCTGATTGGTGCTGTAATGATATTAACAAAAATAATGTTAGCAAAATAATATGAACAGACCAGAATATTGAAAGGTGGTAATTTACATGCAAGAAATCATTAGCTGGTATATGGAACATAAAACTTATGGAAACATATTAATTATAGGGATAATTGGACTTATGCTATACCATATAGGATATGGAGCAGGTACCAATATATACAGAATTTTTGGCTAATTGGTAATTGGGTAGAAGAATAAAAGAAATATAGAAATAGAACATGAGCTATATAATAATTTTTGGGATTTTGTATAGAAAAGGCAAAATCTAATATGGGAGTCTTAAATTTATTAGATATAAATTTGGCAAAAATGAAAGGAGCAAAAGAAATGAAAAAATGTATTTTAGTATGGCAGGTGCCGGTAATAGAAGGAGAGCCGTATAATCCGGTGGAATATGCTGTCCATGTGAGAAAAGCAAAAAAGTTTGCGGAAGCATTGAATCGGTATTTTGAGGAAAAAAATATGGACTACAATTGCGTGCTGGACAAATCAGCCTGCAGCCTTGATGAGATATTTTCTCCACAATATCAGGCAGTGCTGTTTGCACCGGAGGCTAAAACAAGACAGTGGCTCTATAAAAAAGAAGTGCAGAATGAGATCGTGAAAAAGTATTATCTGGAATATATGGAGTACAATAGTGCGCAGATAGAAAAGGTGGCTGAATTTCTGAGCGAATAAACCGAAAAATAATGCATTTATAGGACCAATATTAGAAGAACCGTAAGGTGGTTATAGGGGAATAACATTACCAAATAGCATTAAAGTATTGAAATGGTAAATGTATGATGATAGGTTTAATTTCTAAAGGGAGACATAATTTATGAATAAAAAGAAAATAATCCTTCTGTTTATATTAACATTAATCGGTATTTTATGTGTTTTTTTAAATGGTAAAGAAGAGCCTGAAATAGGGGTTGGTCAGAATAAGGTGAGTTTTTCAAATAAAACAAATTCATTTTATTATGACCAGCTTGACGAAACCGAAAAAAGAATATGTAACGATATTACAGCATTAGTTGAACAGGGAAATGGTGGAAAAATTGATTTAACAGCTCCGATAAGTACATACCGGTATCTGAGGATAGTAAGAACATTATCATTTGATCCGGAATATCAGAACTGGGCGATTTCATTAATTTTTCCGGTTGGAGAAAATAATAAACTAATTGATCGAAACACAATTAACGATGACTGTAATATTATGAAATTATATGTTCTGGTTAATGATTCAAAAAAGCGCAAGGAGTTGAAGAATTTTAAGCTTGTTTTAAATGATGAGAATATAATTACCAATATAGATGAGCTTGAAAAAATATGTAAAAGCGCTGATTTTTCAACAGAATATTATCAGGAAAAATCAAAAGAAATAGATGCTTGCTATGATGAGATTATAAGAGAAATGCCCAAGAATATGAATGAAAAAGAGGCTGTACAATATTTCTTAAATTGGATAAAAGACAACATGGAATATGATTATTCTGTCTATGAATCAAGTATTGAACCATATTATGACAAATTGTATGAAAATGAAGTATATGCTGATGTCTCAAACAAAGGATGTATTTTGGATAAAAGAGGTATATGCGGTGGAATCTCAATAATATTATCAGAACTATGTAACAGAGTGGGAATAACAGCTTATCCTGTTTTTGGTACAATTAAATCAGATGGTACACTCATACCACATGGATGGGTTGCTATGAGAGTAGATGATTCAACATATTATATAGATCCTACATATGTGTGTCAAACCGGCGAAATGGACAATCTGAAAATGAAAAATGAAATGGAACGCATTGGAGACAGACAGTATCAGCTTGAGGATTCATTTGAGTATTAGGCAAGGAGTTTATAAACAAATAGAATTTTTAAACGTTTGGTTCATCTTGATTAACAAGATGAACCTTTTTTAATACATATATTATGGATGATGAGCTTGGACCTAAACTACAGGATTTGGATTTGCCGGTGAGAAAGCGTATCAGGAAGGAAAAGTAAATATGGATACATTGGTGCCTGACACAAAAGAGCGAATAAACGGGAAAATAACGCATTTAAGAAATGAAACAACAAACATTTTGTGTTTTCGTTAAAAACTCGATATAAACATTTCTGTTTTTCGTTAAAAAATAGGTGTAAACATTTTGCATTTTCATGAAAAATGGTAGGGTTGTAGGTGGGATGCCGCAGGCAGTAGATGCTTATGTTTCAGGGAAAAGTTATGAACAAATTGATTTTGTTAAACGGAATATTCTGAGCCTTTACGAAGAGAATCTGGCAAAATACGATACAGAAAACAGGAAATATCAGTTAAAGTGTGAGAACAGATTCATTATTTATACGAAGGATTTAAAATATCAGGACGGAATTATGTATATACCAATTTATATGACTATGTTACTGTAAGATGATTAGTCGGAATGAACTCATGTTTTTTTATTTTGTCAAGTACAAGCTTGATACCATTAAATTGAAAACAAAATTGTTTGCAGGCAGCAAAAGGGGGACTCTTTTTGCTGCTTTTTTGCAGGATTTTCTAGAATAACTAACTTTTCTATATGCTGAATTGTCATAAAATATAGATTATTAAATTTGAAAGCAGATTGAAGGTGATAAACATGAGAAGTTATAAACGGTATACCAGACGAAAGAGACTTTTGAAGCATATCGTTGTGGTTGCTTTAGTTTTTATATTGGGATTAGTGCTTTTGCGGGCTGTTTCGTATATAGCGATTCAGGATGAAATTCCAATGATTAATAGTTTCAATCTATTTAGAAGAGAAGCAGATACTTCTTTTGGGTGGATTCTGCCATAGAAATGCAGGAAAAAGGATTGTGTCTGGAGGAATATATCGAGTCACTGAGGTGAAAATTATAAAAAATTAAATGAATATTAATTTTCCACTAACTTTTTATCACCTTAAGTTGTCTTATTATTATAGAGGACAAGAGAGGTGATATGAGATGATTGCTGATTTTTTATTAGTTCAGAAAATCAGAAACGGTGACAATCAAGCAGGTAACCAGTTGGTTGAAAAGTATTATTCTTCTATCTATCAATATTGTTATTTACATACTCATAATCAGGAATATGCGGAAGATATGGTACAGGAAACTTTTGAGAGATTCTTCGGAGCACTAATAAGCGGGGCAGAGATCAAGAAGACAAAGAGCTATTTGTATAGCATAGCAGGGAATATTATAAAGAATAATTACAAGAAAAAGAAGGAAATAATGACAGACCAGTTGCCGGATATAGAAGATGAGAATCCGAAAAACATAGAAATCCGGATTGATATAGAGAGGGCTCTGGAGCAGCTTCCGGAAGAAATAAAAGAGATTGTAATCCTGTTTTTCTTTCAGGGATTAAAACAAAAAGAAATTGCTGATTTATTAAATATAAAATTGTCGCTTGTAAAATATCGTGTTTCAAAGGCAAAAGAATTGCTGGCAAAACAGTTGGAGGTGGAAAAATTATGAAGCAATATCAGAGAAAAATCGAGGAGTATAAATCCTTGATACAGAAGGAATATATACGGGAAACGGCTGTTCACACAGTAAAAGAGCGGTGTTCAGACATTATGAACAGACAGGATAACAGACGAGCATCATATTTTGAATTTTTATTTGAGCAGTTCAAATTTATCAAAAAGAGATGGTGGATTCTGCAAGGAGGAATCTTAGTTCTGCTTTGGATTCTGCTTGTGGACTCGGATGGGGGAGCAAATACAGAGAGAACACTGGGGACTATGTCAGTGATGTTTTCGGTAATGATCATACCGGAAATTTGGAAGAATCGGAGTTTTTCAGCAGTGGAAATTGAAAAAACAGCATTCTATTCACTGCGCCAGATCTGTGCTGCAAGGATATTGCTGTTTGCAGTGGTGGATTTACTTATGACTACCTTTTTTTTCGGTGTTTCAGTTTATACATTACAGATTTCGGCATACCGACTCATCATAGATTTCTTAGTGCCGTTTAATGTTTCCTGTTGTATCTGCTTCCGGTTATTGTACAGCAAATGGAATGATATGGAGTATATTGCTGTTTTCCTATGTATAGCATGTATACTTATCTGGACACTGATTGTATCGACAGATTCTATTTATCAGAGGATTTCGATGCCAATATGGGGGAGCTTGTTGATCATATCGTTTGGTTATCTTATTTTTTGTGTTCACAAATCGCAATGTAACTGTGAAATAAACTGGGAGGTGAAGTCGAGTGGAACTGCAATTTAAAAATGTAACAAAAGATTATGGGAATGTACACGCAGTAGAACATGTAACACATTCTATGGGGAAAGGTGTATATGGATTATTGGGAGTAAATGGAGCGGGAAAAACCACTTTAATGCGGATGATATGTACAGCGATAACTCCAACAAGCGGAGAAATCTTGTGGAATGGAAAGGATATCTTTAGTCAGGGGGCATCTTATAGGGAAATACTCGGTTATTTGCCGCAGAGTTATGGGTTTTATCCTGATCTTTCGGTGTATGACTACATGCTGTATATTGCATCTATCAAAGGAATCAGGCCCATCATGGCAAAGAAAAGGGCATTAAAACTGTTGGAGCAGGTCGGAATGGCTGAAAAGAGGAAAAGAAAGATGCGGACTTTATCAGGGGGCATGATCCGGAGGGTCGGAATTGCCCAGGCGATGTTGAATGATCCGCGGATACTTGTGTTGGATGAACCGACAGCAGGTCTTGATCCGAATGAGAGAATCAGGTTCCGTAATCTGATAAGTGAATTGTCGGAAGATCGTCTTGTACTGTTGTCTACGCATATTGTGTCAGATGTTGAATATGTGGCAAATGAGATTATATTAATGAAAGAAGGAAAATTTTTCTATACAGGGACTTCAGATGAGATCATTTTGTCTATGGATATGTTCGTGTGGAATTGCATTATTCCTAAAAGTGAGTTGAACAATTATATGAAAAAATATCTGATTGGAAATGTAAGAACAGTTTCTGATGGAGTAGAGTTGAGAGTCCTTTCAAAGATGCCACCGACCAGAAATGCAGTACAGGTGGAGGCAACATTAGAGGATGCATTTCTTCTGTATTTTGGAGAAAAGGCAGGTGATAAAGATGATGTTCAAATATGAACTGAAAAAGATTTTTTCAAAGAGGATGAATAAGGTTCTGCTTGCGGCAGTACTTGTGATGACGGTTATTTATTCAGGTATGGCAATTGGGAGTATGAGCTATACGGATGCAGACGGACAGAGCCACACAGGTATTGACGCGGGACGGCTTCTGGCTGAAGATGTCAATCAATGGAAAGGGAAACTTACAACGGAGAAAATTTCCGAAGTGATAAATGATTACAAGACATTATCGGCTAAGTATCAAGATGAGATACCTAATACAGAATATGGTAAAACAGTACAGTCATATTACGATATTTATAGTTTTGTAATTGGCGTATTGACTCCGGATTCAGAATGGAATGAAGGTGCAGTGTATCAGCTCTCAGATGAACAATTACAGGACATCTATACAATCTATCAAGATAATATGAAGAAAATGGCAGAAGAGTACGGAACCACACCTGAAAAGAGAAGTTATCTGGAAAACGTTTATAAAAAGATAGAAATACCTTTTACGTTCGAAGCAAAAGGTTCCTGGGCTACGATGACAATGTACGCACAAACTTATGTACTATTAATGGCAGTGATCATAGGTTTTTTGGTAGCCGGTATATTTTCCGGAGAGTTCCGCCCCGGAACAGAGGATGTTTTTTTTGCTACAAAGTACGGGAGATCGAAGGCAATAAAAAACAAGATTATTGCAGGAATCTTCGTGTCAACGGTTATCTATTGGATCGGAGTAGGGATATTGTCTATTATCTCATTTGCAGTAATGGGAACGAGTGGATTTTTCACACCGTATCAGATTGATGATCCATATAGTATTTATGTTATGACATATGGAGAATATTATTTGCTGATACTTGTGGGCGGATATATCGCAACGATGTTTTGTGCTGCACTGACAATGCTGGTGACAGTTAAGATGCATACACCGAATCTGGCGGTTTGTATCCCGTTTTTCCTGCTTTGTATGATACCGTTTATCGCAAGAGTATTACCGGCATTTGATGCTTTTTTCAATTTGTTGCCGACTGTATTGACTAATATTCTTAATGTAGTGAGGTCGCCAATTCTTTTTCAGATTGGTCCGTTTGTATTTCGTCAGATTTCGTTTTTGATGTTCTTATACATTTTACTATTTATTGTACTGTTGCCTTTAATATATAGAGGTTATAGTCGATATGGGTTAAGGAAGAAATAGTATGACAAATGTCTGATATTCTTTCTTGTCAGAGATAGAATTGTAAAATGAAGAAAGCTCCGTGATGTTTGGTTCATCTTGATTAACAAGATGAACCTTTTTTAATACATATATTATATTTGACGAGTGTAAAATAAAAATATATAATAACTGTAAACTATTTAACGAGAGCAATATGATGATATAAATTATATGGGGGAAAAATGGATATAATTAAACAGACACAGGATTTAACCTATTTAAAATGGTCACATATCAGAAGTTCAAGCGGGACAGCAGGCACTTTTTTAAAGTCAGAATCAATAATGGGAGATAAGAAAATATATTATAAGCTGTCAAATTTTGATCCGGTGAATGGAGTTATAGGGCATGAGTGCATAAATGAAATAATTGTCGACAGATTGCTGACAACACTTGGTGTTGAGCATTTGAATTATGAGCTGATTCATGCTGATATAGAGATTGAGGGAAGAATATATAATACTTTTTTATGTGCTTCCAAGGATTTCAAAAAGCGTGGAGAGAGCAAGATCGCATTGGATGATTATTATAGAGCTAACGCGCGGAAAGGAGAATCACATTATGACTTTTGTGTGCGATGTGGCTGGGAAAGATATATTGACCAAATGATAGTCATTGATTATCTGATTTTAAATAGAGATCGACACGGTGCTAATATAGAGATTTTGAGAAATACCAGAGAACATTCGCTTCGAATTGCTCCATTATTTGATCATGGATTATCGCTTATGTATTCATGCATGTCAGATCAGGATATAGACAAATTTGACATTATGGAAGATAAAAGATGTCAGAACTTTATCGGAGGATATTCGTGTTATGATAATTTGCAGATTGTAGGAGGAAAGAAAGAGCTTTTTACAGGAAAACTGCAGGAGAAAGATAAAACATTTATTTTTGATGGACTTCAGGATATTGTTTCGGATAAATTTATCGAAAAAGCTTGGAACATGATATATGAAAGGTACAAAATATATGAAAATCTTTAAGATAATTGATGAGGAAAATGATCTTCTGTCAGGGGTGCTATTATATTATGAAAAATCACGTACCGCCATTATAGAATTACCTGAATATCTTGATGAGTGGAATGCACCATTGCTTTTTACAGGATATATAAAGAAAAAGATATATACTATTCCACGGGATATGAGCTTTTGTTGGATAAAGGAGCGTGTGATTCCCAGCGGAAGACAGAATATAGGTGATATACTGAATACACATCATCTAAAATCATATGACGAAATGCAGTTTCTGGAGATTTCGGATGGACGGTGCTCACAGGATAGCCTTTATATCAGAAAGACAGATGAAGTACCAATGTTTGTTGAGGAAAGACAACAGAGAAATCTGAAAGAATGTGTAATAGTAGGAAATGGTCGGCTTCTGTGCTTTTTTTATGATGGCTGTGTAAAAAAAGTGGATATCGCAACACTTGACAATGTCGATGCAGATGATATCGCAAAGGTAATCAGACATAAAGGTTTATATGAGTCAGGACAGATAGGGGTTGGTGGATATTATATTACATTCAACAATTCCATCGACATTCCGGCATGGGCATTATATGGGGCGAAAGAAACGCTGCCACTTACACTTGAGGATTTCAAGAAATTTACTCAAAAAAATATGCTGGATACAACGGAAGTATGCAATACTCTGGAATGTAGCAGACAAAATATTTCTTATATAGTTAAAAAGAAGCATATATTACCGATTAAGGAGTCAGTAAGAGGAAATCTGTATGACAAATGTGAGATACTGAGGTATAAATGGTAAAGTGTTTAATGGAAATATACTAAAAAAATGTAAAGGAAATATATAAACGTGAAAAAACAAAATCCAATAGCCCTGTTACCAATAGCAGTATTTCTCGTACTGTATCTGGGATTGGGAATACTTTTTGAATATGTAATGAAAATTCCGATGGGATTTTATAATGTGCCCATCATAATAGCATTTCTCGTGGCAATACTAGTGGCTTGTCTGCAGAACCGTAGTGTGAAATTCGACCAAAAGCTAGAGATAATGGCACAGGGACTGGCTGACAAAAATATCATAACAATGCTGCTCATTTTCCTTACCGCGGGAGCATTCGTGGGTGTAGTAGGACGAAGCAGTGCGGAGAGCGTGGCATATTTCATGCTGTCACTGATACCGGCAAGGTTCGCGGTGATGGTGCTTTTTGTCGTGGCATGCTTTGTGTCTATTGCGATGGGTACATCAGTTGGAACCATAACACTGATTGTGCCGATAGCGGCAGCAGTATCGGACGCATCGGGCTTTGGTCTGCCACTTTGTATAGGCTCTGTAATGGGCGGCGCGATGTTCGGAGACAACCTTTCCTTTATATCAGATACGACCATTGCAGCATGTAACGGACAGGGCTGTCAGATGAAGGACAAATTCAGGGAGAATTTTTTTATTGCACTTCCGGCGGCAGTAATGACTCTGGTTGTTATAGCAATTCTGTCATTCAGGACAGATATCGCGGGCGCTGTATCGCAGGAATATCATCTGTTGCAGATAGTACCGTATATTCTCGTGCTGATCGGTGGAATTGCCGGAATAAATGTATTTGTAGTGCTTATAATAGGAATCATATCGGGAACGGTCATAATGCTTGCAACAGGAAATACAGCACCATACGATCTGCTTACCAATATGGGAAGTGGAGCGTCAGGCATGTTTGAAACCTGTATGGTTGCAGTGCTTGTGGCAGCCATGTGTGCGCTGATCCGTGAATATGGTGGCTTTGATGCCCTGCTTTCGGGTATTTACAGGACATTCAGGGGCAAACGAGGTGGACTGCTCGGTATGGGACTTCTGGTAGGACTTATCGATATTGCCACTGCCAACAATACAGTTGCTATAGTTATGGCAAATCCGATAGCAAAGGAAATGGCTCAGAAATATGACATAACTCCACGTAAAACAGCGTCTATACTGGATACATTTTCGTGTATTTTTCAGGGGCTGATACCATATGGAGCGCAGATGCTCGTGGCCATATCGGCTGTGCATGAGCTGGGACATGAGGTGTCAGCCTTTAATATACTGCCGTATCTGTTTTATCCGATGTTTTTGTTGGTAAGCTCGCTGGTGGCGGTTTTACTTGTTGAAAATGGGAGAAAATTTAATTGTAAATGAAGTTTAAAGCGATATTGCAGGGCTGCGATAAAGTGCAATAAAGTGCTTTAAGGTGACCTGATGCGGTAGGGAGGCAAGTAAGCTATGGATGACACATGGTTCATTTATTATTTATTTTTGATTCTTATAATATTGTATTTTCCGTGGAAAAGACGGAAACGATATGCAGCAAAAAGAATTATGAAAAATATGGGTGTTTTTGAAAAAAAGCATAAAAAATGCTGCATACGTGTTATACTACCATATAGAGATATCGTATGAAATATGAACGATAAACACATAAATAAACACAGGATATGAGAAGTAATCGCAATCACAAATATATTTTGTGAAATATAACAATTGCTTTCTCATAGGAAAAGGAGATAAAAATGCCGGAAAACAGTAGCTGTAGCAGCGCGGGAAGCTGCACAAAATCAAGCTGCGAGGGCTGTCCATCACATAATGGCGGACCACAGAGCTTCCTCGTAGAGCAGAATAAATTTTCAAACATCAAGCATGTAATAGGAGTTGTCAGCGGAAAGGGCGGAGTAGGAAAATCATTCGTCACATCCTCACTGGCGGTAAACATGGCAAAGAAGGGCTACAAGGTTGGTATCCTCGATGCCGATATCACAGGTCCGTCAATACCAAAGATGTTTGGCGCACATGACCAGATACTCGGAGATGAAAACGGCCTGATGCATCCGTATGAGACAAAAGAGGGCATCAAGCTCATCTCAGTAAACCTGCTCATGGACAACGAGGAGGATCCGGTTATCTGGAGAGGCCCGGTCATTGCCGGAGTAGTAAAACAGTTCTGGAACGAGACAGCATGGGGCGATATAGACTATCTATTCGTTGATATGCCACCGGGAACAGGGGATGTACCTCTCACCGTATTCCAGTCCCTCCCGGTAGATGGAATCGTAATCGTCACATCACCGCAGGAGCTTGTCAATATGATTGTCAAAAAGGCCTATAACATGGCAGAGGCAATGCATATCACAGTGCTTGGTGTGGTAGAAAACTTCAGCTATCTCAAATGCCCTGACTGCGGCAAGGAGATAAAGCTTTTTGGAGAGAGCCATATAGACGAGATCGCCAAAGAGCTTTCAGTACCGGTACTTGGCAAGCTGCCACTCGATACATCATATGCAGCTATCGCCGATAAGGGTGATTTCTACAGCATAGAAAACGACCACCTCGCAAAAGCAACCGAAGTACTTGAGCGCATTTAAATATTTTGTAACTGTTCAGTATCTATATAGTTACAACATTTCTTTATGAAGCAGGCATATATCCGCCGGGGCGGTATATATGCCTGCACTGCCAAATATTAAACTTTCTTTAAATATGCGATTTCCCTATTTACATTTCATTCCATTGGCTTCATAATCATATTACCCACGGATTAAACAATAGTTTTTATACTCAAAATTTACGAAAACAACCAAAAAAGGAAAAAAGAGTTAATTTTATTATCAATATTTACCCAAAAACAATAATTTTGACGTCAATTTTTATAAAAAAATGCCCTTGTTTTTGTGCATATTTTTGTCTATATTATCATGTAGTAAAGAGAAGGTAAAAGGAAAGGCAAATAGGAGGAAAAGATGAAGAAAATATTTGATGTATTGAATGTCGTTAAACAAAAGCTCTTTGTAAAGAAAGACAAGATTCATTCAGAAAAATATTATCGCAGAATTGATTTTTTAAATAAATATTCGCTTATATTCCATGCAATCATAGCGATGGCTATCGTATTTATAGTGGAGATTATCTCGCGCAGGAGCTTTATCTCTGCATGTAAGTTCGTAGATGCACATACACTTGCGTTCATGTACAACTCATTTTTAGTGTTTGTATCATTTTCACTTGTGTATCTGTTCAGGCGCAGGGCTTTTGCAAGGGTAATAATTACAGGCTTTTGGACTATCCTCGGAATCATCAACGGCTGTGTGCTTTCAAACCGTGTCACACCGTTTGGTTATACTGATTTAAAGTGTATTCCGGAGCTTTTAGCCATGAACAATACCAGCTATTTCACAGCACAGCAGGCTACAATAGTTGTATTTGGACTTGGTACATTTGCACTGTTTCTTGTGGCACTTTTTATCAAGGGACCTAAATATACAGGCAAAATCCGTTATGCAGGTGTTTCAGTGGCATTTTTAGCATTGCTTTTCGTTGCAATCCCTGTCACAACCAATGTGGCACAGAATACCAATGTGGTTGCCAGCTACTATTCAAATATCGCCCAGGGCTATGATGATTATGGCTTTGTATACTCATTCTCATCTACCGTAGTGGATCGTGGAATGAAAAAGCCGGCGGATTACAATAAGCAGAATGTGGAAGAGGTGGAGCAGAAGGTTAATTCACAGAAGCAGACCACCACAGTGGACGGAAAAACCGGTCCAAACATCATCTGTGTGCTTTTAGAGTCATTCTGTGACCCGGACGAGATTAATTTCCTTCATGTGAATGAGGATCCTATTCCTACATTCCATGAGCTTGAGAAAAACTATTCAAGCGGATATCTGACTGTACCTGTAGTCGGAGCAGGAACCGCAAACACAGAGTTTGAGATGCTTACAGGACTCAGTATGCAGTATTTCGGTACAGGAGAGTATCCATACAAGACTATTTTAAAGCAGACAGATTGCGAGAGCCTTGCCTCAGATTTATCAAAAATTGGCTATGCAACACATGTAGTGCACAACAACGGTGGTAATTTCTACAGCCGTACCAATGCATTTTCAAAGATGGGCTTTGATACCTTTACAAGCAAGGAGCTCATGAATATCACAGAGTACACTCCAAACGGAAGCTGGCCTACAGATGATATTCTCGTCAGCGAGACTATGAAGACCTTTGATGCGACACCGGATCAGTCTGATTTTACTTATATCATCACAGTTGGCACTCATGGTGATTATCCAAAGGAGCCTGTTATAGAAAATCCTACATACACTGTGTCAGGTGTTGAGGACGAGGGCATGAAAAATGCCTGGACATATTATGTAAATCAGCTCAACGAGGCTGACCGCTTCATCAAGGAGCTCACAGATGAGCTATCTAAGAGAGATGAGGACACCATTGTTGTTATGTTTGGAGATCACCTTCCTACAATGGGACTTCAGAATTCTGATATGAAGTCAGGTGATATCTACAAGACAAAGTACATCACATGGAACAACATGGGGCTGCCAAAGGAGGATGCTGACCTTTACGCTTATCAGCTTCTTGCCCATACTACAGACACTGTTGGTATCCATGAGGGAACTATCATGAACTATCATCAGACTCAGATGAACAGTACAGATGAGGCATCATATCAGGATGGTCTTGACCTGTTACAGTACGATATCCTTTATGGAAAGCGCTACTGCTACAACGGCACAGATTTATATCCGGCTTCAGATCTTGTCATGGGAATTGACAAGGTGGACATCACAAATGTGTCTGATTCATCGACCGGTGATACAGTATATATTTACGGTCACAACTTTACCAACTGGAGTAAGGTTTACATCAACGACTCCAAGGTGGCTACGACTTATCTCTCAGCTGGTGTGCTTGCTATCAATAAGGAGGCCATCAGTGATGGTGATGAGATAACTGTGTGTCAGGTTGGATCAAGTGATACCATTTTCAGAAAGTCTGAGAATGTGTATACATATGTGGATCCTGCAGTGGAGCACGACAGTGAGTCGGAGACAGATGAACCGACAGAGAACCAGTAGAAAAATATAGTTTATATGCGCCGTCCATGGCGCATATAATTCTTGCCCCGCCGTCCTTGGCGGGGCATTTCTGCGTTTCATGGGCATAATTTCTACAGTATCTAGGGAGCTTCGCTCTTGTAAAATATAGGTATGATGTTTATTAAGATATAATTAATGGGTTGAAAATTGTGTATATTGATGATACAATTTCAACGGTTAATGATTACATTAATTTTAGAATCTAAGTATGGAGGTGAATTTCATGGACAGTAGTGATGGTCTTGGGCGAAGTAAGAACAACATCGGTGCTGATATACAAGTGAGTATTGTATTGGCAGGCATAGTGGATCCTGTCCGTGGAAGGATTCATCACCGGACAGTTTTTAGAGGTACAGTGTAGGCATATTAAGGAATATCGGCTTACGCCGTGCTGTGTTTTGCTGTGCACAAATGCATACTTGTTTATATATCAGAGCACCGTTAGGTGCTTTTTTCGTGCGCAAATTTATGGAGTGCACGGGTTTCGTCCTTTCTATCATGGAATGATTTTTATGCTTCAAAATCCAATGATTTTGGAGACCCGCATATAGTTTTTATGTGGAAAATGCTATCGGAAATGAGAAAGGAGAGAAATGGAGATGAATACAAAGAAATACGAAGAGCTTCTTGTTCTATTGAGAAGCCACAAAACGGATAAGGAAATTCTGGAGGTTTTGTCAGATTATCATGAGAATGATATTGCTGATATGCTTGCAGGAATGAACGAGAAGGAGCGCAAACGTCTTTACAGGCTCCTTGGAACACAGCGGACAGCGGAGATTTTTGCATATCTTGATGAGCCGCAGGCCTATTTTGATGAGCTGTCTGTGGAGCAGGCTGCCAGGGTGGTATCGCTGATGGATTCGGATGATGCTGTCGATTTGCTTGAAAATCTGGAGGATGAGGACAAGAAGGAGATTGTAGAGCATCTGGATGAGGAAGCGGAAAAGGATGTCAGGATGCTTCTGTCATATGACGATGATGAAATCGGCAGCTATATGACAACCAACTACATCTGTATTCCGGGCGGTCTGACAGTGAAGCAGGCGATGAGCCAGCTCGTGAGGCAGGCGGGCGAAAACGACAATATCATGACTATATATGTGGTTGATTCAGATGAATGCTTTGCGGGAGCTATCGATTTAAAGGATTTAATCACAGCCAGGGAGGGCATGAATTTGGAAAGCATTATAGCCCATTCATATCCATATGTGCTAGATCATGAGAAAATCGATGATTGTATCGACACAATCAAGGACTACGCTGAGGATTCAATTCCGGTGCTCTCAAAGGATAAGCATATCCTCGGAGTCATCACATCTGATGATATTGTAGAGATGGTAGACAATGAGATGGGTGAGGACTATGCAAAGCTCGCCGGACTGACATCAGAGGAGGATTTGAAGGAGACCACGCTGCAGAGCATGAAAAAGAGAATGCCATGGCTTATCATCCTGCTTTTTCTGGGAATGATAGTGTCTTCCGTAGTCGGAATATTTGAGAATGTGGTAGCGGCTTTGCCGATAGTCATCTGCTTTCAGTCGCTGGTGCTTGACATGGCAGGAAACGTAGGAACACAGTCACTGGCTGTCACAATCAGAGTGCTCATGGATGAGAATCTAAGCGGTAAGCAGAAGCTTTTGCTTGTAGTAAAAGAGGTAAGAATAGGCCTTGTAAATGGTGGCTTGCTTGGAATAATGGCACTTGTATTTCTGGGAATATATGTGCATCTGTTCAAGGGCTACACATGGTTTGGAGCATTTGCGGTATCAGGCTGTGTAGGAGTTTCACTGCTTGTGGCAATGGCAATTTCAAGCCTTGTGGGCACAGTGATTCCGATGTTTTTCCACAAGATAAAGATTGACCCGGCGGTTGCGTCAGGCCCGCTTATCACGACGGTGAATGATCTGGTGGCGGTTGTGACCTATTATGGACTGGCATTTCTTTTCCTGATTGAATTGTAATATATGACGTGGTGCTTAAATATTTAGAATATATAAAAGCATGGAAAGAGTTGAGTTTTTATTGGCTTTATTTGGTAACTAGTGTATACTATTTGCATATAACAGCTTCGTTAAGCAGATATAAATACACATAAAAGAAAGGTATAATCATGGACATCGTATTAGGAAATTACAAAGGATTAAAGGCAAACATCCCTTATATTGCATATACAGAGGAGGATGTTAATTCACAGATAGCGACACTTCTCTCAGGAAATCCTGTCAGAGAGCAGAAAACAGGCCCGTTAGCGATGGGGGACACGGCAGTAATCGACTACGAGGGCTTTAAGGACGGAGTTGCGTTTGAGGGCGGAAAGGCTGAGAAATATCCTCTGGGGATCGGTTCAGGCTCTTTTATTCCGGGCTTTGAGGAGCAGCTTGTAGGCATGGAAATCGGTGAGGACAGAGACATCAATCTCTCATTCCCTGAGCAGTATCATGCGCCGGAGCTTGCAGGCAAAGCGGTTGTTTTCAAGGTTAAGCTGCACGAGATTTACAATGAGAAGGAAGCAGAGCTGAACGATGAGTTTGCAGCATCTCTCAATTTCCCTGAGGTACAGTCAGTGGAGGATTTAAAGAAATATATCAACGAGTATCTTGAGTACCAGGTAGAGGCAAGAAAGGCTGATGCGGCAAGAGAAAAGCTCTATGACCAGATTCTTGAAAGCAGCTCATGCCTTGTTTCTCCACAGGCAGTAGAGACAGCGGTAAATATGCAGCTTCAGCAGATGGCAGCATCATTTGCACAGCAGGGTGTGGCTATGGAGCAGTATCTTCAGATGACAGGCAAGACTATGGACAGCTTAAAGGATGAGCTCAAGCCGGTAGCACAGAAGCAGGCAAAACTTGAGGCTGTTCTCGATGAAATCATCAGAGTAGAAAATATCACTGTATCTGACGAGGAGATGGATGAGCAGTATGAGCTTATTTCACAGAAGTATGGTCAGCCTGTTGACGTTGTAAAGCAGGTGCTTCCAAAGGCACAGCTCAAGCCGGATTTACTTCGTATGAAGGCATCACAGCTCATCATCGATGCGGCTGAGATTATCATGGAAGAAAGCGTAAAATAATGTATAGAATATTTTTGGTTGAGGATGACGATACCATAGCAAAGCTTGTCAGAAGACATTTGGAAAAATGGGATTATGATGTGCATGTAGTGCAGAAATTTGATGCTGTAATGTCAGAATTTGCAGCATTTGATCCGCAGCTTGTGCTTATGGATATCGGTCTGCCGTTTTACAATGGGTATCACTGGTGTACGGAAATCAGAAGGGTATCAAAGGTTCCTGTGGTTTTCCTGTCATCCGCTGCTGATAATATGAATATAGTGATGGCAGTCAGTATGGGGGCTGATGACTTTATAGCAAAGCCGTTTGATCTTGATGTGCTGACTGTAAAGATACAGGCTATCATCAGGCGCTGCTATGATTTTGGCGCAAACAACAGTGTTTTGGAGCATAATGGCGCCATGCTCAATATATCTGATGCCACCATAACCTATGACGACAAAAGGCTCGAGCTTACAAAGAATGAGCTCAAAATATTGCAGACACTTTTTGACAACAAAGAAAGGATTGTATCACGCAGCCTTCTAATGGAAAAGCTGTGGGAGAGTGATGCGTATGTGGACGAGAATACACTTTCGGTGAATGTCAACAGGCTGCGTAAAAAGCTGGATTCTATAGGGCTTGAGAGCTTTATTGTCACAAAAAAGGGGCTTGGGTACAGGCTGGGGTGAGAGGTCATGGCAAAAACACAAAATAAACCGCATCTGACAAACTTTATAAAACAAAACTATATATGGATTCTGATGATAGTCACAATGTCATGTATCCATTTGCTTTACATGTACCTGATTGGTGCGCGCAAACAGGATGTGGTGTATGCAGCAGTGCTTGATGCAATGATTATTATTATAACAGTGCTGGCTGGCTTTTTGGGATATAGCAGCAAGGTAAAAGCTCTAAGCAATGCTTTAGAGCGTCCGGTTGAGGAACAGGCACAGCTTCCGGAAGCAGCAGATGATGTGGAGATGCTTTATCACAGGCTGCTGGAAAATCAAAGTATTGCAAGAAGTGAGTCAGAAAGCAGTGCTGCAATCAGACAATCACAGATGAGAGATTATTACTCTATGTGGGTGCACCAGATAAAGACTCCGATATCGGCTATGAAACTACTGCTTGAGGCAGAGCGGGAGGAGCTTGGGCAGCTTATATGTGATGATGAACAGAGTCAGTGCCTGCTGTCAGATAACATGGACTCGTTTGAGGACGAATTATTCCGCATAGAGGAATATGTCAGCATGGCTTTACAGTACCAGCGTGTGAGCAGCACCGAAAATGATTTTGTGCTTGAAAAAGTCAGTGTGGATGGTGTCATACGTGATACCATCAAAAAATATGCAAAGATTATGATCCGAAGGCATATTGGGATGAATTATTCAGGAACCGTGCAGGAGGTATATACTGACGGAAAATGGCTTGCATTTATACTGGAACAGCTACTTTCAAATGCCATAAAATATACACCGCAGGGGGTTGTTACAATAGAAACTGCAGAGGAAAAAGACCGGTTTTTTATTACAATAAAGGATACCGGAATAGGAATCAAAGCCGAGGATCTGCCACGCGTTTTTGAAAAGGGCTACACAGGCTACAATGGTCATGCCGATAAGAAGGCTACGGGAATTGGGCTTTATCTGTGCAGGCAGATGGCAGATAAGCTAGGGCATACAATCCGCATGGAGTCAGAGATTGGAAAAGGAACTAAGGTGTGGATAGGGTTTGATTTGGATTATTCAGATGTGAGAGATTAGGATATAATGATATGAGGGGCAAAAGGTAATTTGCCCCTCATTTTTACTACTCCAGATTAAGTTTCTTTGTCATATTGTATATCGAGCCTGCGACATACACCACAGTGAGAATCAGCGATACGGCAAGTGCACCGATGACTGCTCTGTTCATAAGACCTGTAATCTCCTGTGGGCTTAATACATTTAAAATGTAAGTGATAGATCCCTTTGATGACAGCGGAATAAAAAATGTAAAAATCATCACTATAATATTTGCGACCTGACCGATCACATAAAGTATGATGAAAGTAAGCACAGAGTTAGCATCTTTGCTTCCATTTGCCCTGTAGCCGGTAGTAAGGCTGAAAAACAGCATAGAGATCGTGTAGAGCAGGGATATTACTGCAATACTGCCAAACATTACAACAGGACTCATTGTAAATCCGGCATTGGCAAACTCATCAGACATACTTCCTATAATATCTTTAATCCATTCAAAGCCATGGTTCATTATAGAAAATGTTAAAACAGCAACTATCAGATCGAGTATAAAAAGTACAAAAGCTGTCAGAAATTTTGACACATACAGCTTCCATGGCTCGACAGGCAGCGTATTCATGAGGTAGCCTTCGTCTTTTAACAGATTGCGTCTGAAGTAAATAACTATGATCACTAAGCTGCAGATAAACATGGCGATTACTGACAGGGTATGCAGTGCCCAGAAAAATACTGATACAAGATCAAATTCAAAGCTGGCCAAAATTATTTCTGTCAGGGCTGACACAAACACCAGTGCATAAAGTCCGATATGTTCCCTGAATTGCTCCTTGAAATCATATTTAATTAATTTTAACAGCATGCGAACACCTCCCTGAAAAGCTCATCAACACTTTTCTTGTAATTAGTGCGGATATTGTCTACGGAATCGTTTAGGAAAATACCGCCATCTCTGATAAATACCACATCATCGAGCACTTTTTCTATATCACTTATTAGATGAGTTGTGATAAGAATTGTTGAATCTTCATTATAGTTTTCGATTATTGTGCGTAAAATATAGTCTCTTGCGGCAGGATCGACACCGCCCATAGGTTCATCGAGCAGATAAAGCTTTGCATTCCTGCTCATTACAAGCACGATCTGTACTTTTTCACGCATACCTTTAGAGAGACTTTTGATCTTTGCCTGTGGATCAACTCCGAATTTCTCAAGCATGGCATTTGCATGCTCAGGTGAGAAATCAGCATAGAAATCCTTGAAAAATGCAATGATATCACTCACCTTTTTTGACGGATTAAGATATGTCCGCTCAGGAAGATATGATACCATAGCCTTGCTCTTTACTCCGACAGGCTCACCGTCTATCAGTATCTGCCCCTTGTTTGGCTGCAATACTCCGGCAAGCATCTTTATCAGTGTGCTTTTACCGCTGCCGTTAGGGCCGAGGATGCCGATAATCTTTCCACCAGGAAAAGTCACATTCATATTTTCGATAACTTTATGGCTCTTATAGTTTTTGCTTAGATTTTTGATTTCAATACGTTCTGCCATTTACATCACTCCTTTTTTAAACTTTTAAGATAATTTTCATATACCATCAGGGACTGTTCAGGTGTAAAGCCGACCTTTGCCATTCCTTCACAAAACTCACTGCACAGCTTATGTGCCAGATCATTTTTTAGTGAGTCAGCCTGATTTCCCATGTCTGCGACAAATCTGCCTGAGGTACGTCTCGACTCCAGATACCCGTCACGCTCAAGCTCGGATAGAGCCTTTTGCATGGTGTTTGGATTTACACCGGCTGACAATGCCAGCTCTCTTACGGATGGCACTTTGTTACCTGGCTTTAGGCTGCCGTTTGCAATCTCCATCTTGAACCGGTCTATGATCTGTAGGTATATGGGCGTTTCGTTGTTAAAATTCCATTCCATCATTTCACCTGCTTTTGTACTACTGTATTATTTGATTAATACAATAATACATGTAAGGTTATTTGTCAATAACAAATTAATTTCTTACAAAAATGTAAGATACGAGGTCGAAATGTAAGCTGATTCGATAGCATATATTCCGGCATTTTGTTATTATAATTACATGAAGCATCAACAATGTAAGTTGTGAAGCCGATTATGACGTCATATTTAAAATAAATGTAACAAAAATAGAAGTTTAAATAACATTTTGAAATCATCGTAAAGGAGCATTGAAATGGCAATCTTAGAAGTAAGTAACCTCAAAAAAATATATACCACCAGATTTGGTGGAAATCAGGTACAGGCATTGAAAAACATCAATTTCTCTGTAGAGGAAGGTGAGTATGTTGCAATCATGGGAGAGTCCGGTTCAGGAAAGACGACACTTTTAAATATTCTCGCGGCACTTGATAAGCCGACAGCGGGAGAGGTACTCTTAAATGGAAAGAACCTTGTCTCATTGAAGGAAAAGGAAATATCTGCCTTCAGACGTGAGCATCTGGGCTTCGTATTTCAGGATTTTAATCTGCTTGACAATTTTTCACTGAAGGACAATATCTTTTTGCCGCTTGTGCTGTCAGGTGTGGACTATAGGGATATGGAAAAAAGGCTTGCACCTATAGCTTCACTGCTTGGAATTGAAAAGCTGCTTAATAAATATCCATATGAGGTGTCAGGCGGACAGAAACAAAGGGCAGCAGTGGCACGCGCGATAATAACAAATCCTGAATTAATTTTGGCTGATGAGCCAACAGGAGCTCTTGATTCAAAGGCAACAGACAGTCTGCTTAGGCTGTTCAACAGAATAAACGAGGACGGACAGACCATTCTCATGGTGACACACAGCACAAAGGCTGCAAGTCATGCCAACAGGGTGCTTTTCATAAAGGACGGTCAGGTGTTTCATCAGATTTACCGTGGCAATCTTACAAATGACGAGCTCTATGTGAAGATTCAGGATGCACTTATGCTGATTACGACAGGTGGTGAGAAGCATGAATAAAATATATAGCAGGCTGGCATTTACAAATATAAAAAATAATAAGACTCTCTATATGCCTTACATTATATCGGGAATGGTCATGATAGCCATGTTTTATGTGATGATGTTTTTAAACAACTCAAAGGGACTTGGCAAGGTGCCGGGCGCGGATGCACTGGCGTCGATAATGGGGCTTGGATGCGGAACAATAGCGTTTTTTTCATATATATTTCTGTTTTATACAAACAGCTTTATCATCAAAAGGCGCAAGAAAGAGGTCGGAATATACAATATTCTTGGCATGGAAAAACGTCATATCGCGAGAGTTTTGTCAATTGAGACACTTACCGTAGCACTCGCAGCAATAGCATCCGGAATTATAGCAGGGATTTTATTTTCTAAGCTGATGATTATGTTTCTTTATAGGATTATAAATATTAAAGCGCAAATTAATTTCACTGTATCTGCTAGCGCTGTCGTAAATACAATATTAATTTTTGGAGTGTTATATTTTCTCACTCTCATCTATAACCTGATGCAGGTGAAGCTTGCCAATCCGATAGAGCTGCTTCGCGGGGGCAATGTCGGTGAGAAAGAGCCAAAGAGCAAATGGCTTATCGCTATAATCGGACTAGGCTGTCTTGCCGGGGGATATTATATTGCGATTACCACAAAGAACCCTCTCCAGGTGCTTTCACTGTTCTTTGTCGCAGTGCTGCTTGTCATCGTCGGAACGTATCTTTTATTTATTTCAGGAAGCATTGTAATACTTAAGGCACTCAGGAAAAACAAGAAGTTTTACTATAATAAAAAGCATTTTGCGGCAGTTTCAGGCATGATTTACAGAATGAAGCAGAATGCAGGCGGACTAGCGAGTATATGTGTGCTTTCCACAATGGTGCTGGTTGTTGTTTCTACAACCGTGAGCATGTATGTGGGCATGGAGGGAGAGCTTAAGCAGAGATATCCTGCGGATATAAGCGTATATAGCTGGTATAAGGAAATACCGGCAGGGCTTAAGCTGGATGATGCTTTGAAAGAAGCAGAGGCAGAGTCGGATAAGATAATCGATGGCAGTGACTGTGATATTAAGGAAAGCAAAAGCTACACATATTTTAGCTGGACTGTGTGCAGAGAGGGGGAGGAGTTTAAGCCGGTTTTAAATTACAACAATGATATATCCATGTTGTATTTTGTAACGAGAGATGAAATCGAAAAGATGGAGCCAGGTCTGCAGGGCAGATTAAAGAATAAAATACCAAAGCTCGATGCCGGTTCGGTCGCTGTTTATGGAACTGAAAAGTTTAATAATGATATAATTAATTTGTTGAGCAAAGATTTTAAAGTGGCTGCAGCAGAAAAAACTGCTGTAAGTAAAGACAACTATATGTCCTCTATGTATAGTGGTGTGTACTATGTAGTGGTAGACAGCAAGGCAACACTTGCAGAGATATTTAACCTGAACAGTTCTCTGGAAGAGGATAGTGTGCCGACTATGCTCAACAATGAAATTGATTATAATCTGTATGGCAGCAGTGAGGATAAGCTTGCTGTGGCAAAGGCTCTGGATAAGCATTTTGAGGAAAATAGTGTAAAATCAGATGTGTCAGGCTTCTATGAGGAAAGCCGTGATGCAAACAGAGAACAGATTTATGTATTGTATGGTGGCTTGTTCTTTATCGGAATATTCCTTGGAACGATGTTTCTTATGGTTACTGTGATGATTATTTTCTACAAGCAGATTTCAGAGGGCTATGATGACAAAGCACGCTATGAGATTATGGAGAAGGTAGGCATGAGCAATGACGAGGTGAAGAAATCCATTACTTCACAGGTGCGCATGGTGTTTTTCCTGCCGATTATGCTTGCAACGTGTCATCTTGCAGCAGCATTTCCTCTGCTGCGCAGGCTGCTTGCCATGTTTAATCTGACAGATGTTAAGATTATTGCGATCTGTATGGTTGCTACGCTTTGGGTGTTTGTGGCTATATACTATATTGTTTTCAGGATTACTTCGAGAGCATACTACAGGATTGTGGGAAACCAGATTTAGGGGTTTCATATGAATTATTAATGCGCTATAATAGGACATAGCTATGATGCGTAAGAATATAGAGCGAGAGGAACAAGCAGTATGAGTATGACAGAAACAATTAAACTATACGACAGGGATGCATATGCCACGGAATTTGAGGCAGATATTATATCCTGCGAGCCGAACAAGGCAGATGATAAGCGGTTTGATATAATATTAAATCAGACTTTATTTTTCCCAGAGGAGGGCGGACAAAGCCCGGACATGGGAATACTTGGAGGCTTCAGGGTCGTTGATGTGCAGATTAAGAATGGAGTCATTACTCATACGGTGGATATTTCCGCAGGTGATTGCTGCATAATGGGGAAAGAAGAGGTTCAGACAGAAAAGAAGGCTGATGAAAAGATTATAGGTATGGAGTGCGCTTCTGAGAAAGCTGAGCTTGCAGCAGGAGTCCATGTACAGGGTAAAATAGACTGGCAGCATCGTTTTTATAATATGCAGCAGCACAGTGGAGAGCACATTTTTTCGGGAATTGTCCACAGCAGATTTGGATTTGAAAATGTGGGCTTTCATCTGAGTGATTCTGTAGTGACAATGGATTTCAGTGGAGTGATTTCACCGGAGGATATAGCAGAGGTGGAGCATGAGGTAAATGTGGCCATTTCAAAAAATATTCCGATAGAGGTGACATATCCGTCAAGGGATGAGCTTGCGCAGCTGGAGTACAGAAGTAAAATCGAGATTGAAGGACAGGTCAGAATAGTGACAGTGCCAGGATATGATGTGTGTGCATGCTGTGCGCCGCATGTGAAGCGCACCGGCGAGATTGGCATGCTTAAGGTTATGAATTATCAGAATTATAAAGGAGGCGTCAGAATCAGCATCCTTTGTGGTTTCAGGGCACTGGAGGCTTTCAGACAAAAGTGCGACATCATCTCAGAGCTCATGGGGATATTTACCACAAATCAGGAGGCTATTGTGGATAACGTCACAAAGCTTAAGGCAGTAAACCAGTCACTTAAGTCAGAGCTTGGCACTGCAAAGTCAGCTCTTTTGGATTATAAGGTAGCAGAGCTTCCTACAGATACGGACAATGCAGTATTGTTTGAGGACGGCATTGACATGAATACAGCAAGAAATTGCGTCAATGGCCTTGTGGAAAAATATAGTGGCTTTAGTGCATTTTTTACAGGAAATGATGAGGATGGCTACAGCTTTATTATCGGAAGCAGGAATGCAGACTGCAATACAGTTGCCGCAGCACTGAGAAATAAGCTGGGCGCCAGAGGCGGTGGTAAGCCGGTTATGGTGCAGGGCTCTGTCAAGGCGGCAAAGAGAGAGATTGAGGAAGTGCTGAAAGAGGTGCTTTAACCTTTTGGATTTTAGTTTGTGTGACGGATAAGAACATAAAAAGCGGTTTCAGGACATTGCATCCTGAAACCGCTTTTATTGTAAAAATTATATCCAAAATTAATTATCTATTAGATCTTCTCCAAATGTGCATCTTCTCAGCCTCTTTGATGAGCTCATCACGGAAATCAGGATGAGCAACTGAGATGATTGCCTCAGCCTTCTGCCATGTAGAAAGACCCTTTACATTTACCATACCATACTCTGTAACGATATAGTGAGTGTTGGCTCTTGTGTCAGTAACGACAGAACCCTCTACAAGAGTAGGACGGATACGTGAGTGAACTATGCCCTGCTTGTCAGTGAAGGTTGAAGAACAGCAGATAAAGCTCTTTCCACCGTTTGACATATAAGCACCGAGAACGAAATCAAGCTGTCCGCCGGCACCGCTGATGTGCTTTGTGCCTGAGGTCTCTGAGCTGATCTGTCCGAAGAGGTCAAGGTCTACACAGTTATTGATTGAGATGAAATTGTCAAGTGCGGCAATATTCTTGATATCATTTGTGTAGCTTACCGGGGCACTCATGAGCTCAGGATTCTCATCGAGATAATCGTACATCTTCTTGGTTCCGGCACCGAAGCCGTAAGCCTGACGATAACGGTCGATGTTTTTCTTTGCTCCTGTGATTTTTCCGGCCTTTGCGATGTCAACGAATGCGTCAACGTACATCTCTGTGTGGACACCGAGATCCTTGAGGTCTGACTCAGCGATGAGTGAGCCTACTGCGTTTGGCATTCCGCCGATACCGAGCTGGAGACAGGCACCGTTTGGAATCTGGTCAACGATAAGCTCTGCAACCTTCTTGTCTACATCTGTTGCAGGACCACCGGCACCAAGCTCTCCGATTGCAGGGTTGTCACCCTCAACAATGTAAGAAACCTGTGAAATATGTACATTGGCCTCTGAACCGCCGTGACAGCGAGGCATGTTTTCATTGACCTCAACGATGATTTTCTTTGAAGTCTCGCATACAGCACCGAGGTGAGATGCGTTAGGACCAAAGTTGAAGTAACCGTGCGAATCCATCGGTGCAACCTGGAACATAGCGACATCGTCAGGTGTTGTTGAATCTCTATAATAACGAGGAAGCTCTGAGTAACGGATTGGTGAGTAGAAAGAACAGCCTCTCTTGATAAGCTTTCTCTCATAACCGCCCATATGCCATGAGTTCCATGTGAAATGCTCGCCGGCATCCTCACGCTCGAAAATGGCAAGTGGCTTAAGCAAAATACCACCACGTACATTGACATCCTTAAGTTCATCAGTTCTTCTGGCAAGTGCCTTGTCGAGGGCATCAGGTGTGCCTGTGCACCAGCCGTAGTCAACCCAGTCGCCTGATTTGACAATCTTTACTGCCTCATCTGCTGAGACAAGTTTCTGCTTGTACTCTTCTAAAAAGCTCATAAAATCCTCCTTAGATACCTAAAATGATAGTAGCAAAATGCTACGTTAAAAAAATAACAAACCCTATAATCTCTATATTATCACTTTAGAGAGGATTTTACAAGTTGGTAAATACCGGTAGATACTTTTAATGGAAAAGCCTGTGCTAGTCACCCTCCGGAAGCATCCATTCCTCAGCCTGCTTTTGATAATCGGCCGCCTGGCTGCGCAGTGAATCAATCAGCTCCTTATCGCCTTTAAATACATTCCTTGATTTAGGAGGAAGCGAATCAAGCTTTTTCTGCTTCTCATCAGCCCATCTTGAGTAGCACTCAGACAGGGCATGAAGCGCCTTGCCACCGCCGCACTCCACATCGAGTACCGGCTTTGTCTCGAAGGCAGCGTTGTAATACCACAGGCTTGCCTCCTCATAGTCTGCCTTGTCGAAATAGTATGCACCGAGCTCACAGCACACCTCACTGCAGCCATCAACTGCTACATTTTTTAGGGCAACAGAAAAAAATTTGTCATAGTCGCCGTTCATTCGATAGTAGCGGGATAGCACGCAGGTGGATTCGATGTCAGGGCTGTTGCGGTATTCACCCTGAAAATATGGCAGGGCATTGGTAAAATCCTCGGGGTTTCCGCATTTTAAAAGCTCCTTGGCATACATAGTCGCTATACTTTTTGGCAGGGTGCCGTTTTTTTCAAAGGAGCGCTTGAATATGGTGAAATCACGTTTGCCGTGAGTGCCCTGCGGCAGGTGCTGTATACAGATATCGCTGTCATAGACTACAGGCTCTAAGCGCACAGTCTCGTGTACCGGATTAATCCATGTAAACGTGCGAAGCCTCTTGAACAGCTTCGGGCGATACTCTGAGGATGAATTTTGCACTGTGTTGAATTTGCTTGGAGTGATGTATTTCATCTGGACAATCTCAATTTCCGGCAGCAGCGCGGCCTTAAGCATCATGAAACGCCTGCGGTTGGTATCGTCGAGCACCTCGTCGGCATCAGGTGCATATATGTATTCCTGCGTAGCCTTGGAAAACGAAAAATTTCTGGCCGCGGCAAAATCGTCACACCATGAGAAATCATAGATTTTGTCAGTATACCGTGCAGCTATCTCCTTTGTGCTGTCCGTCGAGCCGGTGTCCACTATGATGATTTCATCCATCAGCCCTTTGAGACTGTTCAGACATCGTTCGAGCACCTCTTCTTCATTTTTTACTATCATGCATAAGCTAATTGTAATCATATTTATCTCCATTTACCGGTCGGATGTTATAATTGTATTATAATATATATCGGCATGTTTTGCAGAAATATTTGTGTATTGTAAATATTGCCGGGATTTCATATAATTGAAATGTAATGTCGACAGATAAACTTATTTCTAAAGGCTATAGAATTTCAGATAAACTATATAATCAGATTTTAGCAAGGAATAATGAAGTAAATTAGAAGAGGAACAAACATGGAAAATCATACAATTGTAACACTGAAAAAAGGCGAAGGACGCACTATAAAGGCAGGCGGCGCATGGATTTTTGACAATGAAATAGACACAATCACAGGCACCTTTACGAACGGAGACATTGTTGTGGTACACGATTTTGACGGATATCCGATGGGGCGCGGCTTCATAAACCAGAATTCAAAAATCCGTATCAGAATGATGACAAGAAAAGCAGACCAGCTGATTGATGACAATTTCCTCAGGATGAGAGTGCAAAATGCCTGGGATTATCGCAAGCAGGTGATGGCAGGAGGCAATGATAATGTGTCTGATTTAAACTGCTGTCGTGTGATATTTGGCGAGGCTGATTTCCTGCCGGGTATCACAGTGGACAAATATGCAGATGTGCTTGTGGTGGAGTGTCTTGCACTTGGAATGGAGCAGTTTAAGGTGAAAATCGTTGAACTGTTAAAGGAAGTGCTGGCGGCGGACGGAATAAATATTCGTGGAGTATACGAGCGCAGTGATGCAAATGAGCGCAAAAAAGAAGGTCTTCCTAAGGTAAAAGGCTTTATAGGAGCCGAGTTTGACACAAATGTGGAGATAGTAGAAAACGCAGTTCACTATATGGTCGATGTGGAAAATGGACAGAAAACAGGCTTTTTCTTAGACCAGAAGTATAACAGGCTTGCTATGCAGCGCATCTGCAAGGGGAAAAGAGTGCTCGACTGCTTCACGCACATGGGTACATTTGCTCTCAATGCGGGAATTGCAGGGGCAAGTGAGGTCACAGGACTTGATATATCAGAGTATGCGGTTAAGCAGGCTACAGAAAATGCGAAGAGAAATAATCTCTCAGACACAGTGAAGTTTCGCGTTGCAAATGTGCTGGATGAGCTGCCACGGCTCGCTGCAGATGGTGAAAAATATGATGTGGTCATTCTGGATCCTCCGGCATTTACAAAGTCGCGTGAGGCTACCAAAAATGCGATAAAGGGCTACCGCGAGATTAACATGAAAGGACTTAAGCTTGTTAAGGATGGTGGATTTCTGGCTACCTGCTCATGCTCTCATTTCATGACACAGGAGCTTCTTGCCAAAACGGTCAAGGAAGCAGCAAAGGCAACTCACAAGAGGCTGCGCCAGGTGGAGTTCCGCACACAGGGACCGGATCATCCGATACTGTGGGCCAACTCAGCTAATGTACCGGAGTCGTATTATCTTAAGTTTTTCATTTTCCAGGTCGTTGATGAGAAGTAAGGACTGGAAAGTGGCGGAAATGCTTGATTTACAAGGGCTGGAAGGTCTTTAGTTGTATGTTGTAGTTATTCCTCTTTTATGCTGTGGTCTATACCTCACTATAAAAAAATCAGAAAAGAAGCTATTTGGTATGTCACGGACATATATAGTAATTTGCTTTTGGGTTATCTAGCTGACTTTTTACTGAAGGTGAAAAACACGGTGGAATGTATATTGGATTTGATTCAAAAAAGAAAAAATAGTTTGGGGATATGGTAAATATTAGTGATAAAAATGCAGGGGTGAAGAGTGAAAAAATATATCGTACATTTTATTATATGGGGACTAGGTGTAATTAGTTACTATATATTAGACAAGACAACGGTCGGAGATGAGTTTCAGAATATTAGCGTATTATTAATCGGATGTTTGATGTTTTATGCAGTGTATTATATTTCTATGATATCAGAAATCAAGAAAATTGAATGTGAATTGAATGAATCGGGAATATTTGGCGGACGTGGCATGGGAATTTTAATAAACATGTTTAGCTTGCAGTATATATTTGAACTTTATAAGAAACCATTAGTTTGCATTGTTCTTATAGTAGTTTCTGTTATTGTGCTGATACTATCACGTAAATATATAAAATCTTTTTGGACAAAAAATATATGGAGTAGACAATTTTTACTTATTTTTATTGCATTTAATGTATTGGCGAGTTCTATAGGCAGTGTTCTTGGTTATAAGTGGGATGATATTTTGTTGGTTAATGTAGAAAATGTATCAAACGTAACAAAATTGATTCTTATAATATTTTATATTGTGATTTTTAAAAATACAGAGTTGCCAAACAGTTTTTTTATAAGATTTGCTTCTAAAAATGAGGCTTTGTTAGACAGAAAAAATTAGAAAATAAGCTTTTAATATATAGCATACGAAGGGATAATAATGGAGCAAGATAAGCGCGTAGAAGATAAAAAAGCTAGATTTATATTATTAATAACACAAGTGGTTTTATGGTTTATGGTGATGGTTATGGAAATGGTTGTTTTGATAGTTAAGCAGATAAATGTATCGGAACATATGCTTTTTCTGGTGTCTATAAATTTGATTATAATAGTAACTATTTTAATAAATGTTCACAATTATAGGAAAAACAAAAAGAGGATGTAATTAAGTAGATATCCATACTATACAAGAGGTAAGTGCTATGGAATGTTAATTGGAATCATTCAAAGTGAATGGTGTTATAGAAAAATCAGTGAAGAAACAAATTTGAGTAAAATAGACATATTGTTAAAAAAGGGAAGAATTTTGTTGGGAGCGATATTAATTATTATTGAAATAGTGATTAGAATGTTGTATCCGTCAATGTTTAAACTTTATGCAGCTTTGTTTTCAAAATGACCGGAAGTATATTCATAAATGTGTCCACCAATTCGTTGATTTTTCATCTGAAAGTTCGGTCACATATAATTGTGTGAGCATATGTTCGTGTGTGACCTACTTTATTAATTTTAAAGTACATGAAGGGAGTAATGAATTTGAATAAAGAGATTGTTGAAGGAATGTACATAGCTCTGATTTTTATTGCGGGATACTATTTAGTAAAGACGAAAAGAATTAATATTTTGTGGAAGGTATTGGCAGCTGTGAATATACTTTCATGGGCGTGTTTATTAGTAATATTAGCACTGGATATAAATGTAAGTGCTGATTTTATATCCTTAAATTTAGCAGCATGTATGTTGTTGGCTATTTTTACACCGATAATATGGTTTTCAGATAGAAAAAATATGGATATCTACAGTTTATTTGGAAATATAGGATTTGTATTAGTACTTAACAAGGAAGTAAATCAAATAAAACACAGTGCCAGACTAAAAGAAAACCTTCAGAAAATTCTAGGTCTTGATTGTTATCATAAGACATGGATCACAATATCGAAACCAAAAGATGAAGAAATTACATTGACTATGTTATTTTTCAGTAAAAAGGAATTTGCCTGCTTTGAACGAAAAATTGATAAGAAGTATATAGTAGAAAAGGAAAATGGATTTGGAACATTGGTTACTATGCAAATATAGGAGAGCAGCAATGAACAGAGAAAAATGTATTGTTAAGAAAAATATAATTACCATGTGACATATGAAATGAACGAAGCTGTATACATGAAAACTCTTGTTTTTTAGGATGGCTTAAAAAATAAGTTTGAGAAAATAATGGACTATAACTGGATTTTATAGAAAGGTATGATGTATTATATGGAAACGATAAAAATACAGCACTTATTTGGTAGATTTTCTATATTTTTCTTGGTGTTAATTGTGGCAGTATTTGCTGAGGAATATTCAATTGATAGGTTGTGCTTGAATATAAATGGATTTCCATTTATTTTTATGAATGCATTTATGATTGTAGGAATAGCATATATTTATCAAAAAGCAACAAGGAAATTATTCATAAAGGAATTGGAGTATGAGATATATGAAGATTTCTTCTATATTAATGGGAATAAATATGAATATCAAGATGTAATAAAGTGTGAAATTCATTATTTCGATTATTTTTTTATAAATGTATTGTGTTTGCATATAGACATGAAAAACACTTCTAAAAGCACCCTTTTGTTATATTCAGAAGACTTGGATGAAGGGATAGACTATAAAGCCATTCCATTGTTTAAGTTTTATGAATCAGTTAGCGAAAATTTGAGAATCAGCTAACTATTGACAGATAGGGTTGAAAGAAAATAATAGGCTTGCCAGGATATAATTAGTGAGCCTATTATTTAATGTGGTGTTTTTGCAGGAGTAATATACGCGGATTTTCATAACAATACTGTTACCCTCCTAGATTTTGTTCTAATTTTTCTCTACTCCATTGATAACTTACTTTTTTTAACAATCCATCGTTTTCTACTACTACCTTTGCAATCACCTCCCCCTTTTCACATATGTAATAAATACCATTCGTTTCATATACCACGTCAATTTCACTGAGCTGATATCTTTTGTATATAGAATTATTTTCTTGAACAATTTGTTTAATTAAATCATCTAAATTATCTTCATTTTTTCTGATATAGTATACAAGAGTGAAATCACCTTCATGATTATAATCATGCTCGTCATATATGGACGCCGCCTCAAAATAATCATATTCGCCAAAATTCAATCCATAATAATCCAAAACTCTATCAAATGTATTATTTACACCTGATGCCGAACCCATCATAAGGCAAAACAAACCAAAAAATAATGTCCAAAAAACATATATAAGACAATATATTTTTTTACTCTTTATATTTTCTCTATCACGATGTCTTCCATAACAAATCACATCCGTAATTTGCTTTGGGAAAAATAGCGTGATAAAAATTGAAAATATTGTATATAACAATCCCATAACAGTTTCTCCCATTTCTTATTATTCCATCATTCATTTTAATTATATCATTTATACCATGCTTCGTCCATTTTTATCTAAATACGCTCATATAAAATTTAGGTACAAAACAAACCCAAAAATAATGTCAAATGCTTTGAAAAAGTGTCAATAAAAACATAAAATAATAAAAAAGTTTTGAGCTAATTGACAATTGTTTAATTAATATATCTTGTGATAAAATATCCGCGAAGATAATGGAGTGCCATTATAAGGAGGTATTCAGAAATGAATAAAATAATAAACAAACAAGTTCTTGCTACGTTTGCATTAGTTACTATCATGGCAGGAGTGTTAATAGGTACTAATTGTATTTATGCAGCGCAGGACGGAAAAGAGACAACAACTATCCGGCTTATAAACCAGACATATTTTAATGTTAAGAATATCAGGGTAACCTGGAACGATGGCAAAGAGCAGACTGTCAATACACTTGGCAGCCATGATTCAATTAATATCTCATCAGATGCCGCAAGCGTATACAACATGGATGTTACCGGAACAACCCAGTCCGGAGAGAAATTCACCGGACATTTTAAGGGATTGGTCGGCAAAGATACAAGAGTATTTATAGAGCTTGACGAGAATGCTGATGTTCAGGTTTTTATCCCACAGGGAGAAATTGATTAAGCGTTAATTATTGTTCTTTAAGATCCGCCAGAGTGTGCTTCGGCTTATGCCGAGTCGTCTGGCGGTTTTTTCTTTATTGTCATGTTCTTCGTGTAACACCTGAAGAATGATCTGATAATTTATCTCATCTAGAGTTCCATCAAATTTTACTGAATCATCAAAGACGCGTCCGTAGTCGGGCTCCTGTTTCAGGATAGTTTCTACGGTGTCACAGGAGATATACGGTGTCTTTGTTATTGTGACAAGCTCTTTAAGGACATGCTGCAGCTGGTCGAGATTGTTAGGCCAGTTGTACGAGAGCATTTTTTCCATTGCATCAACGTCAAAGCCTATTATCTGTTTCCCGAGGGAGACATTGAACCGGTGCAGATAGAGCGCGGTTATACCGGAAAAATCGTCAATGCGCTCTCGAAGCGGTGGGAGATTCATGGTAAGGCAGGAAAGATGATTCTCCATGAAAGTACGTATTGTGGCAAATGCAGGCTGATTGGAGTTGTTGGTGGAAAGCGAGACAATGAGCCTCATTCTCGTGCAAAGCTTCGTCTGGTCTATATATTGAAACAAATCACCAATTTGTTCCAGACTAAGAGCATCGGCTTGTTCAAAAAATACTGTACTGTTCACTTCATTGAGAGGGGAATTTTCATTGTTTAGCAGACTGTGCCACTTACGTTCTTTTATCAGAGAGCAGTCGATGCTGTAAAATGGAGCGTGTTTATAGTTGCTTTGCTTGTAAATAAGTGATGCAGCCTTGCCTTTGCCGGTTCCGTTTTCTCCGAGAATAAGCACAGGCAGATGGCTTTTAGCGTATTCTTCTATTATCTGCGCTATTTTGCCTGCTTTACCGGTTCCGTTGTAAGCGTCAGCAAAGTCGTTGGAGGAGGTGTTGTCAATATTGTAAATCTGAAAGCCCGGGTCGTCTTCAGCGGTTATTGCAGGACTCTTACATATGGTTATTGCAGTGTACTTCTGGTCCTCGTAAATCAGGTGGCGGTTATACAGAGTATAGATGTTCTCACGTATCTGATGCGAAACGGTCTGGTTCGGAACTTTCAAAAACGACTTAATGTATGTCTGTACAAAATTCATCAACGATGTATTCATTTCATCTATGGCGATACTTGAAAACCACAGAGTACCTGCAGGCGAGTAAATTAAGAATTCACGGTCGTCCTCGGTCAGAAGCGACTGGAACAGATCCTTCTGCTTGTGGACATAATTGGAAGAGTGCACAAGCTTTACAGCCTCGGCAACGGCGTTTTCTATGCTTTCCCTGCCGGAGGTTACAAGATTATAATTTAATCCTATATCCTTTGCTGCTCTGGCACCGGTCACGTCACATAGGACAAGCGTGCAGCCGTTTTCTTTTGCTTCTTTAAGGCGATTGACTGCATCTGCCGAGTCCTTGAAAGTGATTATGTCAATATCATATTGAAGCAGGTCACACAGCAGATGTGCATTTGCAGTGATTCCGGGAAAACCGGCAATTACAAATTTTCCGTTGTAGCTCTCGGCAAGCTTGATGCTCAGAAGTATATCGTAAACAGAGATGGATATATCTATGACAGGGAGCTCAACAGCGGATTGTATAAGCTCTGCTGTACCGCCTCGCGAAATGATAACATCGTAATTTTTATGTGCAAGCTGCATGGCGATATCACGGCCTGTGAACAGATCACCGGTCTGGACAGTAAGAGCAATGTCATCGCGCGACTGTGCTATATCGGTAAGTATGTCAGCCATGCCCTCGTAAGGGGCAACTGCAAGAATCTTGGTTTTCTGCATATATTTCTCCTTTTGGGATTTGTAAATGTTAAGTAGTTATTTTAGTGTTTAAAAATGAAACGTAAGGATAACGTTAGTGATACTTTGTTGCTATTCAATCATATTGTATTACATATTGTTTCAAAATGCAACAAATAAACATTGCTTATGTTTCAAAATGGAACGAAAATAACAAAGCGACGCGTTGAACGAGGCTTAAAAAACATATATTATATGATTAGTTCAAAGAGATGTTCAAAAATAAAACACAAAAATAACAATATAACAAAGGAGAGGTAATATATGAGTTATCAGATTAAAATTCCGTCATGTATCTTTGGTGGAGCAGGAAGTATTGAGAATGTGAAAGCGGTAATAGAAAAAGAGAATGCAAAGAAAGTAATAGTTTTTACTGATAAAGGAATTCGCGCAACAGGACTTTTAGATCTGCTGACAGATATTCTTGAGGAAAACAAGACAGAGTATCAGGTGTTTGATGATCTTGCCTCCGAACCATCATATCAGGATGTTGAAAAAGTTATGAAGGAAGTGGAGAGCGCATCAGGAGATCTTATCATAGCAATCGGTGGGGGAAGTGTTATGGATGCAGCAAAGCTTTGCTGTGTATTAAAAGATGCAGACTACACTATAAAAGATCTGCTCAATGATCCGACACTTGCAAAGAAACAGATTAAGACAGTTATGATTCCGACAACCTGCGGAACAGGATCTGAGGCAACCTGCAATGCAATCGTTGCGGTTCCGGAGGAACAGTCAAAGAAAGGAATTGTAAATGACAGTATGATTCCGGACTATGTGGTATTGGATTCAAATATGATCCGAAAGCTTCCGAAATCAATTGTGGCAGCAACAGGTGTAGATGCATTGGCTCATGTGGTTGAGTGCTTCACCTCAAAGAAAGCAACACCATTTTCCGATACCTATGCAGCAGCCGGAGCCAAGCTTATTTTTCACAATATCAGGGAAGCTTATAACAATCCGGACAATATGGAAGCAAAAAGCAATATGATGACCGGAGCCTTCTATGGCGGAGTCGCAATTACAGGAAGCGGAACAACAGCAGTTCATGCACTTTCATATCCACTGGGAGGTAAATACCACATTGCTCACGGTGTATCAAATGCCATACTTTTTGCACATGTTATGGAATTTAACAAGGACGCATGCAGCAGGAGACTTGCAATACTTTGCGATGCTGTTTACCCTGAGCTTGCAGGAAAATCTGAGGATGAGAAAGCACAGTACATGATCAATCAGATAGCTGACATTGTAAAGGTTACAAACATTCCAACAGATTTAAAGGAATTCGGTGTTAAGCCGGAGGACCTGGATTTCCTTGTTGATGCCGGAAGCAAACAGCAGAGACTTCTTGTAAACAATATGAAAGAATTAAGCCTTAACGATATCAGAAGCATATATCTTAAGGTATTAAAATAAAGGAGGGACCTATGAAAAAGCCAATTATCGGAATTACAATGGGAGATCCTGCGGGAAACGGTTCTGAGATTTCAGTAAAAGCGTTATCAAGATCGGAAATATATGAGCAGTGTCGTCCGGTGATTATCGGTGATGCCGCATGTATGGAAGAGGCAGTAAAAATCGCAGGAAAAGAGGGACAGATAAAGATTCATGCGATTCACGATATTAAAGAAGCAAAGTTTGAGTACGGAACGATTGATGTGTACGACATGAACCTTGTGAACATGGACAGACACATATTCGGAAAAGTATCAAAGATGTGTGGAGAGGCTGCTTTTCAGTATGTTGTAAAGGTAATAGAGCTTGCGCAGAGCGGCGAGATTGACGCAACTGTCACAAATGCCTTAAATAAAGAGGCAATAAATATGGCAGGACATCATTATTCGGGACATACAGAGATTTATGCAGAGTACACCCATACAGACAAGTACACAATGATGCTTGCACACGAGGATTTGAGGGTTGTACACGTATCGACGCACGTTTCTCTCAGGCAGGCATGTGACAAGGTAAAGAAGGACAGAGTCCTTGAAGTTATAAGAATTGCAAATGATGCCTGCAAGGCGATAGGCATTGAGAATCCAAAGATTGGTGTGGCAGGTCTCAACCCACACTGCGGAGAAAACGGACTGTTTGGAACAGAGGAAATTGAGGAAATCCAGCCGGCAATAGATGAGGCAATGGCAGAAGGAATCAATATTCCTGAGAAAAAACCGACACCGCCTGACAGCATATTCTCTAAAGCAATCGGAGGCTGGTATGATATAGTTGTAGCAATGTACCATGATCAGGGACATATTCCTCTGAAGGTTAAAGGCTTTGTATACAACAAAGAATTAAAGAAATGGGATGCGGTAGCAGGCGTAAATGTAACACTCGGAATCCCTGTAATAAGGGTATCGGTAGACCATGGTACAGGCTTTGACCTCGCAGGAAAAGGCGAATCTAATGAGTTAAGCCTTGTAAATTCAATTGACTATGCGACAAAGCTTGCAGTAAACAAAAAATAGCGGGAGGAAATGCGATGGTAAAGCTGTTGATCATAGCAGATGACTTTACCGGTGCATTGGATACCGGAATCCAGTTTGTGAATAAGGGAATTGCCACCCAGGTATTTACAAAAATGCCGGAAGCTATCTGGGATATAGATGAGTCGACAGAGGTTCTGGTTATAGATTCTGAGACCAGACCAATGCCGGCAGCTAAGGCATATGATACTGTAAAAAATATTACAGGATGGGCAAAAGCAATTAAGATTCCTGTTATTTTCAAAAAAACGGACTCAGCGCTCCGCGGAAATATAGGAAGTGAGCTTCAGGCAGTTTTGGACGGAAGCGGACACGACAAAGTTTATTTCCTGCCGGGGTATCCGAAGATAGACCGCTGTACGGTAAACGGAACTCACTACATACAGGGGCAGCTTCTTGAAAAAAGTGTATTCGGGCAGGATCCGTTTGAACCGGTAAAGCTGTCGTACATACCTGATATTATCGCACAGCAGACAGCTTTGAAATGTGCCTGTGTTAAGCGGAATAAAGCTTTGAATGATATAAAAAGCGATGAACGTATCGTAATCTGCGATGTGGAAAAACACAAAGACATAGAAGAAAGGCTTGATGAATTGCAGGAAAAAGATGAGCTTTGTATTATTGCCGGATGTGCCGCACTTGCGGAAGCGCTTGCCGACAAGCTCAGATTTGATGCAGCGAAGCCGCAAAGCTATAGGAAGAGTGAAAATTTTCTTGTGGAATGTGGCAGCTTGAATATGATTACGCAAAATCAGCTTGACTATGCCGAAGAACACGGATTTTCAAGAATCCATATGACCGTAGAACAAAAATTGCAGAAGGATTATTACAGCACACAGGAGGGCTTGGAGTTTTTGCACAAGATGCAGGAAGAATGTGAAAAAGACAGATGTCTCATCATTGATTCCATAGACCGGGAAGAAGACAAAAAGGGCTTTATGGAAGCAAATAAGCTGACTATGAATGATGTAAGAGCCCTGATTCCAACGGCACATGGACACATAGCCGACTATCTGGCAGCAAATAAGCAGGATACGACAATACTTATGACAGGCGGCGACACTTTGATGGGGTATATGAAGCTGATAGGCTGTACCCAGATTACACCGGTATGTGAGATAGAACAGGGTGTGGTTGTTTCCAATCTGAAAAATCACGGATTTGTGCAGCAGATAATATCCAAATCAGGTGGGTTCGGAACCAAAGATGTACTGGTAAAGATTGCAGACAAAATATTAAATCAAAAATAAACAAGTTTAAAAGGAGAAGAAAAACATGAAACAGACAGAATTAAAAGGAATTATTACACCAATTTTAACACCAATGAACGCAGATGAGAGCATCAACACTGACGAGCTCAGAACACAGATTGACAGACTTATCGATGGCGGTGTGCACGGAATTTTCCCATTTGGAACAAACGGTGAGGGATATATCTTAAATGAAAAAGAAAAATGCGAAGTCCTTGAAGCTGCAATTGATCAGGTAAAAGGAAGAGTACCTGTATATGCCGGCTCAGGCTGCATTTCAACACAGGATACTATCAGAATGAGCAAGGAGGCAGAAAAGCTCGGAGCTGACGTCCTTTCAATAATCACTCCAAGCTTTGCGGTTGCATCACAGAAGGAGTTATACGATCACTATGTAGAGGTTGCCAAGCATGTAGATACTCCAATCGTTCTTTACAATATTCCTGCCCGTACAGGAAACAAGCTGCTTCCTGAGACAGTAAAGAAGCTTGCAAAGGATGTTGACCTTATCATCGGTGCAAAGGATTCAAGCGGAGATTGGGATAACTTAAAGGCATATATCACAGAGACACGTGAACTTGACAAGAAGTTCTATGTATTATCAGGAAATGATTCACTCATTCTTCCTGCATTAAAAGAAGGAGGAGTCGGAGGAATCGCAGGATGCTCAAATGTTTATCCACATGTGCTTTCATCAATCTACAACCTTTTCAAAGAGGGCAAGCTTGAGGAGGCAGAGGCAGCACAGGATTCTATCGCAAGCTTCAGAGCTGTATTCAAATACGGCAATCCTAACACAGTTGTTAAAAAAGCGGTTGCAATGCTCGGATATCCTGTTGGCGATTGCAGACGTCCATTCAACTATCTGTGTGATGAGGGTGTGGAAGCGCTTGCAAAGGTATTAAAAGAGAATGCTGACAAAGGTATGAACTAACTCTGGGGAGGATGAACTAATATGAAGTTTGTAATGACACAGGCTGTATGCCCTGAAGGAATGCAGCTTTTAGATGGAATAGCTGATGTATATGTAGCTGACAATCAGGATCCGAACAATTATCTTGACGAGATGAAGGATGCAGCTGCTCTTATTGTAAGAATTGCAAAATGTGATGCAAATGCTATAGAAAACAGCCCGAAGCTCAAGGTAATCGGACGTACAGGCGTAGGATACGATTCGGTTGATGTAAAAAAAGCAACAGAGCTTGGTATCCCGGTGGTTATCACACCGGGAGCCAACAACAGAAGTGTTGCTGAGCATGCGGTAGCAATGATTTTTGCATTGTCAAAGAATCTTATCGAGGCACAGAATGAGATGTGCAAAGGAAACTGGGAAATCCGTGGAGCAAAGAAGGCTTTCGAGCTTGAGGGAAAGACAGTCGGAATCCTTGGCCTTGGAGCAATTGGAAGAGAAACAGCCAAAATCTGCAAAGGCTGTGGAATGAGAATTGCAGCGTATGATCCTTTTATGACAAAAGAGCAGGTAGAAGGCTATGGTGCTAAATATTATGAGGATTATGTGGAGCTGTTAAAGGACAGCGATGTGGTATCAATCCATGTACCGCTCACAGATCAGACCAGGAACATGATCTCAAAGAAGGAGCTTTCTGTTATGAAACCGACGGCGCTTATAATAAACTGCAGCCGTGGAGGAATCATCAACGAAGCAGATCTCGTAGAAGCATTAAATAACGGAGTTATCGCCGGCGCGGGAACAGATGTATTCTGCAGTGAGCCACCAAAAACAGATGATCCGTTATTAAACTGCAAAAATCTTATCGTAAGTCCGCATTCAGCAGCCCAGACAAGAGAGGCAGTAATCAAGATGGCACAGATGTGTGTCAAGGGCTGTCTGGCAGTAGCAGAAGGTAAAAAGTGGCCATATGTAGCCGACAAGTCAGTATATGAGCACGAGAAATGGAAGGGTGCTGACTGGGCAGAGGTTTAAAATAAAAATATATCGGGGGATATAATATGGATTCTAGTATTATTTCAATTATAATTGTATTAATTACAATGGGCTTGTTTGTCTGGAACAGACTGCCGATAAGCGTGGTTGCTATCCTGGGTTCGGTAGCAATGGCAATGTTTATTCCGGAAATGGAGCTATCCGCAGTATACAGCGGATTCAGCGCAACAGGCTGGCCGATGGTAGTCGGAATGTGTGTTGTAAGTGCCGCACTTTTTGAAACCGGAATAGCAAGAAAGATAGGAGAAAAAATCGGAAATTCTTTTCTTGCCAAGACGGAGAGACGGTTTATAGTAACGGTAAGTGCTGTGTGTTCATTGATGTCAGCATTTATGAGTAACAACGGAACAGTTGCTATCTGGATGCCTATCATCGCAATCGTAGCAGCAAACTCATGTGGAAAAATCCGTTCAAAAATGGTTATTTTCCCAGCCGGAACAGCAGCCGTTATCGGAGGTGCGTGTTCGCTGATCGGCTCAACCTCACAGCTTGCAGCAAACTCAGTATTACAGGGATATGCCGGTTATGAGGAAGGCATGGGAATGTTTGACATGACAAAGATCATGTTTCCGGCAGCAGTTGTACAGATTATTTTTTGGGGAACCATCGGCTACAAGCTCCTCGACAAGGTATTAAAACCGGATAGTCCTGACTTCGACAAGGGAAATATGTATTCAGTTGCAGAGATACATAAGCTTGAGAAGGAACAGGAGTCAGATGCTCCGGCATGGAAGGGCTATGTGGCACTCGGAACCATGATTTTATGCATAGTATTATTTGTATTAAGTGGTTTCCAGCCATTCAAGAGCTATTTTAACATTGGTACAATCGGTCTTATAGGTGCTGCAATGGTACTTGGAACAGGCTGTATCTCGATTAAAAAAGCATATTCGGATCTTCCTTGGGATGTTTTCGTATGTATCGGAACAATATCAGGAATCGGAACAGGACTTGACGTATCAGGTGGCGGAGCATTAATCGCAAACGCTGTACTCAACCTCTTCGGAGGAAAGAACGCATCGGTTGTGCTTCTTACAGTAGTTATCGCAGTGCTTACAAGTGTGCTGACAAACATCATGTCAAACAATGCCACAGCAGCAATGCTTACACCAATCTGTATAGCAATTGCATTATCGCTTGGAATCAGTCCTATTCCATGGGTAATCGTAATCGGTGCCTGCTCAAACCTTGCAATAGCAACATCCTTCGGAACAGCTGTAAACATGCAGATACTTCCGGCAGGATACAAGTTTTCAGATTTCGTAAAAATCGGTGGACCGTTGCTTATTATACTTATTGCAGTTGTTTCCATATGCAGTGTGGCATTCCTGTTCTAAGAATTGAGTGTCCTGAAGCAGCAAATATTTGCCGGTACACCGAATAATAAATCAGATACTAACAATACAAACAGAGCTATCATTTATGATAGCTCTGTTTGTGGATATGAGCATCCCGGGAGCAATTCATTCAATAATACAATAACTGAGAGGAAGAGTGAATGATGAAACAATTTTTAAGGAAAACCATGAAAAACATAGCGACCTACGTGGAACTGGTATTGTCTGCATTTCTCGTATTTGTGATAGCGATACTTATTATAAAGCTTGTAGGACAATGTTTTTTTGATATATGGTATGACAAGCTTGAGTTGGAGTATTACATGGAATATGCCATGTCGCTTGCTATAGGCGTGGAGTTTGTAAAGATGCTCTGTACGCATCAGCCGGGCACCATCATAGAGGTTCTGCTTTTTGCAACAGCCAGACAGATGATAGTCGAGCACCTCAATGTATATGAGACTCTTGTTGGAATTGGCGCGATAGCAGCACTGTTTGCAATCAGAAAATTCCTGTTCTGCAGTTTTGATGAGGCAGATCACATGATATGCCGGGGCAGCCAGACAGTGGCACACGCGAATCTCATAACCGGAGCCAAAATTCCGGAGGAAAAGACAAGAATTCTTCGCAATGTCATAAGCGACAAGCTGAGTGAAGAGGGAAAGACGGTTGCAATAGGTGCCTGCGTGTATTATAAGGATTGTGCACTTAGAGTGGATAGTATGCGCGAAGGCGTGGTAACCAGAGTTGAAGTAATAAAGAACCTGTAATGTATATTTAACCTATATTATAATATTTTTTATTTCTATGCCACCATTACCATTTGTATTTTATTTCTCGCGTAAGCTGTTGTTATGGGGGAAGCGGTATCTTTCTTTGCTTGTAATCGTTTCAAAAGAATTATATAATAGGCATATATGATTTTAGGAGAAGAAAGTATGGCACAGACTATAAGTATCGGAAAACAGGATTTTCTATACCTTCGTGAAAATAATTATTTTTATATAGATAAGACTGATTTTATCAGGCAATGGTGGGAGAGCGCGGATGACATCACGCTTATCACCAGACCACGCCGCTTTGGAAAAACTCTGAATATGAGTATGCTTAATTATTTTTTCTCAAATCATTATTCGGAAAAAAGTGAGATTTTTGAGAAGCTTTCTATATGGAACAGCGAAAAATACCGCAGGCTACAGGGAGCATATCCTGTTATATTTATAAGCTTTGCTGATGTAAAGCAGGGAAATTATAAGGATGCGGTACAGAAGGTTAAGAAGATAATTGCGGATGTATACAGGCAGTATCGTTATCTGATGGATTATCCTGATTTCACAGAAGCTGACAGGCGTAAGCTGTCAGACATGACAGATAGGATTGATGATGTAACAGCCCAGGATTCCATTAAAGATCTGTCATATTTTTTAAGCGAGTACTACAAGAAGAAGGTTATTATTCTACTTGATGAATATGATACCCCTATGCAGGAAGCTTACATTCATGGATATTGGGACGAATTCGTGAATTTTATGAGAGGATTGCTGAACTCTACTTTTAAGACCAATCCATATATGGAAAGTGCAATAATGACAGGAATTACGAGAGTCTCAAAAGAGTCTGTTTTTTCAGATTTGAATAACCTGGTAGTTGTTACGACTACGTCTGAGCAATATGCCGATTGCTTTGGTTTTACTGAGAAAGAGGTTTTTGAGTCGATTGAAAAGTATGGAATGAGTGATAAAAAAGCTGTTGTTAAGCAGTGGTATGATGGATTTACCTTTGGTTCGCTCAAAGATATATATAATCCATGGTCTATTACTAATTTTCTGAAAGAAAAAAAGTTAAAGCCTTATTGGGCTGCTACCAGCTCCAATGCTCTTATAAGCAGACTTATACAGGGATCATCTGCAGAGATAAAGAGCCTCATGGAAAGTCTGGTTAATGGAAAGAGTATTGAGGTGAATTTTGATGAACAGATAGTATTCAACCGGCTCGAAAAAGATGAGAGCGCTATATGGAGCCTTCTTCTGGCGAGTGGGTATCTGAAGGTTGATAGCATTGTCCATAAGGGAATTACTCTTGAGCCCTGGTACAGACTTAGTATAACGAATCTTGAGACTATAAGTATGTTTTCTAATCTTTTCAAAGGATGGTTTGCGGATGTATCATCCAACTATAATGAATTTGTGAAGGCTTTATTTAGTGGGGATGTAAAAGCAATGAACGTGTATATGAATGATGTGGCGATGTCTACTTTTAGTAGTTTTGATACAGGCAATCATCCATCAGACCGTAGTCAGCCGGAGCGTTTTTATCATGGCTTTGTGCTTGGACTTTTGGTGGATATACGTGATAATTATGAAGTCCTTTCAAATCGTGAAAGTGGCTTTGGAAGATATGATGTAGTTCTGGTTCCGAGGGAGAAGGGACGTGACGCATTTGTTATGGAGTTTAAGGTGTTTGATGACAGTGAAGAAAGTGGACTCGAAGATACGGTTGCGTCAGCGCTCAGACAAATTGATGAGAAAAACTATGATACTCAATTGCTGGACAGGGGAATATCTGAGAATAATATCAAGCATTATGGATTTGCATTTTGCGGAAAAAAAGTGTTGATCGGATGTTGAGAGAAATTATGATACGAGAAATTGAAAATATGATTGCCAATACCTGCTTTGCCTATAATGAGTTGATGGATTTAAAGTGTAAATGACCAAGTATTAGTTTAATTTAAAGGAGGATATTGTATGTACAACGAAAATTATTCTATAGTATTCAGTAGTATGACAGGCAACACACGTAAGCTGGCTGATAAAATTCATGAAGTCCTGCCAAAGGAGAGCTGTGATTATTTTGGCACGGCTGATGCACGGGGGATAGAATCAGAATTGCTATACATTGTATTTTGGACGGACAAGGGAAACGCAGATAGCGATACATTAGATTTCTTATCTAAATTGAAAAATAAAAAGATATTTCTGTTCGGAACAGCCGGTTTTGGAGGAAGTGATGCATATTTTCAAAGGATTCTTGGCAATGTTAAAAGCGCCATTGATTCAAGTAACACTATTGTAGGAGAATATATGTGTCAGGGCAAAATGCCACAGTCTGTGAGGGAGCGTTATGTGAAAATGAAAGAAAACCCAGAACATCCGGATAATATTGATGCGCTGATTGAAAATTTTGACAAGGCTTTGTCGCATCCCGATGCAGATGATTTGGAGAGATTAAAAAATATTATTATTTAGCAGGAGGTGTTATATATGTACAATTTCACATTCAACATTCCAACAAAAATTCATTTCGGAAAGGATACCATTTCGAGCTTATCAGAGCTCAAGGCATATGGCAGCAAGGTGCTTTTAGTGTACGGAGGCGGCTCTATAAAGAAAAACGGTCTCTACGATACCGCAATGAAAATCCTTAAGGACTCAGGACTGACCGTCTTTGAGCTTAGCGGAGTGGAGCCAAACCCAAAGATTGAGACTGTCAGAAGGGGAGTTGAAATCTGTAAAAATGAGGGCATCGACATGGTACTTGCAATCGGGGGCGGCAGCACAATCGATTGCTCAAAGGTTGTTGCAGCAGGTGCAAGGTATGATGGTGATGCATGGGATCTGGTGCTTGACGGCTCAAAGGTTAAGGCAGCACTTCCGATATTTGATGTGCTTACTCTTTCTGCAACCGGAACAGAGATGGATCCTTTTGCTGTTATCTCTGATATGTCTAAAAATGAAAAGTGGGGAACAGGATCACCGTATATGGTGCCAACCATGTCAATATTAAATCCTGAATATACTTTTTCGGTATCAAAAAAACAGACAGCAGCTGGAACAGCAGACATGATGAGCCACACAATGGAGAACTATTTCTCTATGGAAAATGCTGACTGCCAGAAATTTATGGCGGAGGGATTGCTACGTACAATGATTAAAAATGGACCGGTTGCCCTTGCACAGCCTGACAACTATGATGCCAGAGCCAACCTGATGTGGGCCGGCACACATGCAATCAACGGTGTTGTGGGCGATGGCTGTTCACCGGCATGGTGCGTACATCCTATGGAGCATGAGCTGAGTGCTTTTTATGATATTACCCACGGAGAGGGACTTGCAATACTCACACCGGCGTGGATGGAGCACATACTAAATGATGACACACTTCCGATGTTTGTGGAGTTTGCAAAAAATGTCTGGGGACTTTCCGGTGATGATGACTATGCACTTGCACACGCAGGTATTGATGCATTGAAGAAATTCTTCTTTGAGACAATGGGCATTCCTGCAAATCTAAGAGCTGTGGGAATCACAGACGACAGGAACTTTGAGGTGATGGCAAAGAAGGCCTGCGAGGGTTCAAAGGGATCGTTTGTACCGCTTAGCAAGGACGATATTGTGGAGATATACAGAGCGGCATTCTAATAAATCGTTCCTGCAAATACCGTGATTAATAATTTGACTGAAATTCTCTTTGATGTATGAGAACAAAATATATTTATCTTTAATAAGCCATGTTACCACCACAGCGGTGAGAACATGGCTTATTTTTATGTGCTATGATATAAATAATCAATTTATAGGGAATGCAACAGATTCTATAATGAACATAATCACAAATAGAGCAAAAATCACTGCCACATCAAGCAGTATTATGCCGACATAGTGCAGGAAGCGGTTTTTGCTCTTGCAAAGTGGCAGTATATTTTGTACATTGAGATAGTTAAAGCCACAGAAAATTGCAAATATGAACATACCAAGGCAAAAAATCCTTTCAAGCCACAGCTTTGCTCCGTAAGTATTTTCTATTTCCAATGTCAGGCAAAGCCATATTATGAACAGATATGCGACTGAGGATAGCAGCATTTTCCATGGAGTTCTCGTGCGAAATCCGGGTGGGAGGAAACGGGAAGCACTGTCGTGGATATCTCGTTTAGCAGTATCGGCATTGGCTGCATTATCATGGTTCTGATGTGCATATTGACTTGAATTACCGGCAGCAGAAGTGCTGTGCTGCGCAGGATAATATGACTGCGATACGGCATTTTTTAACTCTGCCACAGACTGGTATCTTGCGGCTGGTGTCATCTGAGTACATCTTTCTGCAATCAGGTTAAGCCGGTGCAAAATTGGAGCAATGTCGGGAACCGGAGTGATGCTGCCAAGCATTTCGCGCAATACAACGCCGAGGGAATATATGTCTGTTTTTGGAGATGAAGAACCAAAGCCATATTGCTCGGGAGCTGCATATCCGGGAGTGCCAATCAGCACGGTATCAGACTCGTGTTGTCCGGAAAACTGTTTTGCAGCATTGAAATCTAAAAGCATGGCATAGTTATAACTGGTGATTATGATATTTGACGGCTTTATATCGCGATGGATTATAGGCGGAGTCATCGAGTGCAGAGCTTCAAGTATATTGCAGAGCATAATCATGTAGCTTCTGATATCGGAAACACTAAGGTCAGAGTTGTCTATTTTTTCCTGCAGGGAGGTTCCGCTTATATATTCTTCGATTACGATAAGCTGGTTGCTATCTTCATAGTAATTGATAATGCGTGGGATACCGGCCACAGGATTGCGATAAAGGTATTCGTACACGCGGATATTGTATACATCAAGGATTTTTTGGACATAAATATTGCCGGAAAGCGCAGATTGAACCAGATAAACCTTGTGCTCTTCATTTAAGGCTGAGATTATTTTGTAATCGCTCATGGTGCATGTATCCTTTCAGGTATCGCTAATGAGGTAGGAATAGTTACAAGTACAAGTATAACAGATAGGAGAAATTTATGAAGCAAAAAAATACAAAAGAATTGGATGATATCCTTGGAAAAACTCATATATCTGATTTTGATAAATTTTGTGTTGAGCAGAAAGGCAGCATGGATCCGGAGCAAAATGCATTTTCGGAGTACATAAAGGATTTGCTTAAGGAAAAGAGAATAACACAGCAGATGGTGTTTTTGAAGGCTGATATTCCGGAAAAATACGGCTACAAGCTTCTGTCAGGCGAAAAACATACCAGGCAGAGGGATATTATCCTGAGGATATGTTATGCTGCAGAGCTTACATTGGAGCAGACACAGAGAGCCTTGAGAAAATACGAGATGCCGCAGCTCTATGCAAAAATCCCGAGAGATGCTTTTCTTATGCTTATTTTTAAGGAACGTCCGGGTGGAATCATAGAAGTGAACGAATTACTCAGCAAAAATGGTATGGAAATGCTCAGGACAAGTGGTGTGCAGGAGTAGGTTTAGAATATAATTTTACCACCGCTGCGGGGAGAACAGTATTCATACTGTGATGGTATAATAGTCCTACAATTTACAGAGGAGGACTTAACCATGAAAAAAAGAACTAATTTACTGGCTCTTGTACTGAGTATCACAGCAATCACTTTTACATTATTGGGATGCAGCTCGGACACAGGGCCCAAAAAGAGCATAGCTGTACCGGGAAGCGCAACAGAGGCCGGTGGAGGCGCGGAGAGCAGCGGAACTAATGGAGGCGGCGCAGATCAGGCATCAGCAGATGAGAGCATCAATGAGCAGGTGCTTGTAGACCAGGATGGCATCAAAATAACTGCGACTGAATATGTGACGGACAGCATATGGGGAGATGGAATTAAGCTTCTGGTTGAAAATAATTCGGCCAAGGACTATACAATAGGCTGTGATGCACTTATCGTGAACGATTATATGACCACAGATCTGTTCAGCGCGGATGTTGCGGCAGGAAAGAAGTCGAATGAGGTTATGTATTTATCGTCAACAGAGCTCAAAGCTGCCGGAATAGATACAGTAGGACAAATTGAGATGTATTTCCACGCATACGATTCAAACTGGGATAATCTTTTCAAGAATGTATATTCAAAGCTTGAGACCTCCGAATTTGCAAACATGGATACGACACCAAACGATGAGGGACAGGAGCTTTACAATGCAAATGGTGTAAGGATTGTTGGAAAAACAGTTGATGAAAATTCCTTCTGGGGAACAGCAATTTTACTTTACATCGAAAACACCTCAGGTCAGAATGTCGGAATAAACGTGGACAATATGTCTATCAATGGATATATGATGACACCGCTGTTTTCAACCACAGTCTATGACGGAAAGAAGTCTATAGATGATATAACCATTATGTCAAGTGACCTTGAGGCAAACGGAATCACGTCGGTCGATCAGGTGGAGCTTAAATTCCATATATACAATGCTGAGAGCTACGATACAATAGCGGATTCAGATGCGATAACATTTACGGCACAGTAAATAATTTAAACATCTTATGAAAGTTTGATTATTAAACAGTAGAGCTACGCAATATTTAAATAGATAGGAGAAATTCATTATGAAGGTTTGGAAATTAGTTTCAGGTATTTTATCAATAATTTTATTTGTTTTTGTATCATTTCAGTCATGCGCTGCAGGAGTATCTAATGCATTGGAGGCCAATGGTGAGGCATCAGGAAGTGCAGGAATAATTGTGGCAATTCTTATGCTTGCAGGTGGAATTGTTTCAATCGCTACGAGAAAATCGTTAGGCAAGGGTGGGAATATCGCACTCATAGTACTCTTTGGATTGGCAGCAATTATCGGATTTGCGGGTTATGGAAGTTTTTCGGATCTTGCTATATGGGCAGGCTGGTGTCTGATAAATGCAGTTCTTGCGGTAGTTGCGCTTGTTACGGCAAAGAAGAACAATTAAATATTACTATTTGAATTCATATGAGGAAGATTCTAAGGAGAATCTTCCTTTTTTAATATTTAATCTAAGACGAAATATGATACAATTCAATTATTCAGCACTATAAGCTTTATTTCCTAGAGGCTAGGCTTAAAGTTTACATAAGGGAAATTTTAAAGAATTAATGATGAGATGTAACCCCCACCAAACAAAATCCTACATAATATATAGAAGGGAGGTTTGCGGAAAATGTACACACAGGAACAGATACTTGATATGTATTTTGAGCGCAACCAGCAGGCTGTCAGTGCGACCTCGCAGATGTACGGAGCGAAGCTTACCCGGTTTGCAGATACTATGATAGCACATGAGGATGCGCTGGAATGCGTAAATGACACATACATAGCAGCATGGAACAAGATACCACCGGAGCGCCCTATGCGTTTCCTTTCATGGCTTTACAGGGTATGCCGCAATATCGTATGCGACAGGATTGACTGGAATAATGCTTCAAAGAGAAATTCCAACATGAACTGTATGCTTGATGAGCTTGAGGAGTGCCTTGCAGACAGCAATGCAAAATACGAGGGTGAGCTGTCGGACATTGGAAGGTGTTTATCGGATTTTCTGAACGGACTGGAGACAGAAAAGAGAGTGCTTTTCGTGAGACGCTACTGGTATGGCATGACGATTGATGAGCTGGCAGATATGAGCGGCAGGAGCAAGAGCAGCGTAAAGACCACACTGTTCAGGATAAGGGCAGAGCTTAAAAAATATCTGGATGAGGAGGGCGTATATCTATGACGAAAAAGGATTTATTTGATGGTTTAAATTACATCGATGACCAAATAATTGAAGAAGCGCAGCCGACCGGAGAATCGGCCGGGTACAGTGATGAAATTTATGTAAAAAATCATGAAACCCATCACGGCGGAAAAGAAGACAAAAACAGGAAAAAGCACAAAAAATTTGCACGGGCAGCAAAAGCGCTTGCCACAGTGGCGGCAGTCCTTGTTGTTGCAGTCTTAGGCACGGAGGTTGTGCGGCTTAATAACCGTATAGATGAGCTGGAAACCAAAACTGCAAATGTGATTTCACAGAATAATGCGCAGAATAATGTCTATGCAGGGATAAAGAGCGGTGCAAAGCTTGGGGATTATGAAGCGGCCTCTGATTACGGGAAATTGTATGATGTGGCAAAAAAAGCTGAGGCTTCCATAAGGAATACTGCATCTGGAGACTTGCTGGAGAGTGCGGATGCAACAGGAATTACGTCTGATGCATCGTCTGCAAATAAGCAGGAGTCGACAGTTGGTACAGAGTATTCAACCACCAACGTGATGACAGAGGGCGTTGATGAGAGTGATGTGGTAAAGACGGACGGAAAGTACATTTACATGGTCGAGGATGGTCAGATATCCATCACGGATATTTCAAATGGAAAGCCGGGGGAAGAGACGCTGTTTCGTCCTGATTTTGAGGTACCGTCAGATACTGTAGAGGAGCTTTATATCAGTGACGGAAAAATGCTTATCATATCAAACCACGCAGGCGATAAGGATGAGACTATATGCTATAGCTATGATATAGCTGACCCGACGAAACCGGTGCTTATAGGTAAAGCGCGTCAGGATGGATTTTACAATACATCGCGCAAAATCGGCAATACGGTATATGTTTTTTCAGACACATATATAAAGACTTCCGATATGAATAAAAATGTGGCGCTGCAGGAGGATAATCTGGAGAAATGGGTGCCTCAGGTAAATGGCAAAGTGATAAGCTATGACTGCTTTTATATAGGAGAGGATACATACTCAGGCACAGTTGTTTCGAGCTTTGATGTGGATAAACCTGATAAGACGATAGATGCAAAATGCATTATGAATAATAGCGGCGAGGTATACGTTTCTAGCAATGCCATGTATCTGTATCATTCCGATTGGAGTGCAAGCCGTGAGCTTACCAAAATCAGCAAAATTTCGTTTGAGGACGGAGTGATGAAGACCGGGGAGACGACTTCAGTGAATGGTTATCTTAACGATAAATTTGCAATAAATGAGCAGGGAGGGTATCTGTATGTGCTTCCAACCTCAAATACCGGCAGTCAGCCTGTCAATTCGCTTCATGTGCTGGATAAGGATATGAAGGAGGTCGGTGTGATAAATGAGATTGCGCGAGGGGAGAGTATATATGCAGCCCGCTTTGTTGGAAAATACGTATATTTCATCACATACAGGCAGACAGATCCTCTTTTTGTGGCAGATATATCCGATCCGACAGCACCAAAGCTTTTGGGAGAGCTTGAGGTGAGTGGATTCTCTGAGTATCTGCATATGTGGGATGATACGCACGTACTTGGAATAGGCTATGGTGATTCGCAGCAGAGTAAGATAAAGCTTACTATGTTTGATGTGAGTGATCCGACAAAGCCGGTTGAGGTGAACCAGAAGCTTATCGACAGTTCTGAGAGCTGGAGTAATGAGTTTGTATACAACTACAAGGCTATTCTTGCTGACCCGGAGAAAAATCTGATAGGATTTACTGCGAATGACTACTATCTGTTTTCGTATGACAGTGAAAACGGCTTTAGTCTTTTGGAGCAGCAGGCACTGACCTATAAAAATACAGAAGGCTACAGAGGCATTTACAAGGATAATGATTTCTATGTGGCAGGAAACGGAGAGATAAAGCATTTTAAGCTGGCAGAATAGCGTAAATAATAGTGTTACGCAATAAGATATAAAGACAGGCGGCGAATACCCAAAGAGGGTGTTTGCTGCCTGTTTTTGTATAATTTCATATACAAACGAAATGTAACAGCATATTTAAGTATGCAATTCAAGGTAGACGGTGATATAATATCTCTGATTTTTATAAAACGGAGGAATTATTAAATGAATACAGCCTCAAAGACAAGACATGTCTTTATTTTGTTTTTGGCAGATATAGTCTGGGGAATAGCCTTTGTAGCGCAGTCAAAGGGAGGGGATGCAGTTGGAGCATTTTCATTCAACGGCATCCGCTTCCTTATTGGTGCGCTCTGCCTTCTGCCGGTCATAAAAATACTGGATAAGAAAGAGCTGACGGTAAACAGACCTGAAAGCAAAAAGCAAAAGAAAGAGCTTTGGATAGCCGGAACCTGCTGTGGAATAGCACTTTTCTTTGCGAGCAACCTGCAGCAGCTTGGAATCAGCATGGGAGCAGAATCCGGCAAGGCCGGGTTTCTTACAGCTACATATATACTTATGGTGCCGATACTTGGGATATTCCTCAAAAGAAGATGTGGAGCCAAAATATGGATAGGTGTATTTATTGCACTGATAGGCATGTATTTTTTGTGCATGAATGGGGCATTTTCACTTAGCGGCTCGGATTTGCTTCTGCTGGCAGGGGCATTGTGCTTTGCGATACAGATACTTGTGATAGACCATTTCGTATCACAGGTAGATGCGGTCAGGCTCTCATGCATTGAGTTTTTTGTCACCGGGCTTGGCACATGTATAGTGATGATTTTTACTGATATGGGACCCTCTGCCGGTGGTATAGCGCAGTGGGCGCAGTCGCTTTGCACATGGGATGCATGGATTCCGATTCTCTATGCCGGTATTTTTTCAAGCGGAGTGGGCTATACGCTGCAGATTGTCGGACAAAAGGGCTTAAACCCGGCGGTGGCATCGGTGGCGATGAGCCTTGAGTCGGTGGTTTCTGTGATTGCAGGATGGATTCTGCTGGACCAGATGCTAGGTGGCAGAGAAATTTTTGGATGTGTGCTCATGTTTATTGCGATAATTATTGCACAGCTTCCGGATAGGGAGTATACTAAATAGGTTACAGTATAAAATGAAATGTGATTATTCAAGTGCGGTTTTGCGAATGTGCGTGGGATGAATAGTTACAACGAGACAGGGATTGGATATGAGAAATAATAGCAGAAAAAATTACAGACGCCGCAGACGAAATACAGGAGCTTCACAGATTAAGCTTGTAGGAATAGTGGCTGTGATAGTCGTTATAGCGATTATAATAGTTATATCGTGCTTTAATAAAACAAAAAAAGACAGTAATAAGGCAAAAGACACAGGAACAGTCACAGAAAATGTGACCGCTGTGACAGAGCAGGTAAGTGAGACGGAGGAAGCAAAGGAACCCTTTGTACCAAAGGAGTCTGACGCTACAGCAGCAATCGGAGATGAGCTGGAGAGCTCCTATGCCGTAGTGATTGATGAGCAGGACGGCACAGTTGTTGCAGGAAAGAATGCACATGAGAAAATGTACCCGGCTTCCATGACAAAGGTTATGACAGTGCTTGTAGCAGCAGAGCAGGCTGAGAAAAATGCGATAGCTGCAGCAAAGAATGAAAACACTGAAATAGACAGACAGGCTGTGATAGAAAACAAGCTCAACGAGGTTGTTACAATTACAAGAGAAGCCACAGATTATTCATATGTGCATGATTGCAGTACAACAGGCTTTTTAGACGGTGAGCAGGTGCCTCTTCGCGATGTGTTTAACGGAACCATCCTGCCATCAGGTGGAGAATCGGCATATCAGCTTGCGGTTTATACAGCAGGCTCCATGGAAGCATTTGTCGATATGATGAACCAGAAGGCAGCAGAGCTTGGTATAGGCCAGACCACACATTTTGCAAACCCTGTCGGCATATATGATGAGAACAATTACAGCACAGCCTATGATATGGCGGTCATCATGCAGGCAGCGATGCAGGACGACATTTGTAAAACAGTACTTTCAAATCATACATATAGCACGGCTGCAACACCGCAGCATCCTGAGAACCTGAACATATCGAATCTGTTCCTGCGCCGAATAGAGGACAGGATGACAAGTGGCGAGGTAATCGGTGCAAAGACAGGCTTTGTAAATCAGTCCGGCAACTGTGCGGTCAGCTATGAGAAGGCAGCAAGCGGAAAGACATATATATGTGTGACTGCAGGCGCTTCAAGCGGATGGCACTGTATAGATAATCATGTGTATCTATATAATACATACACAAAGTAGTCAGCATAGCTGATTTTAAGGAGCACAGATATGGCGGGAAATCAAGGCAATTACAAGGAAAAACCCACGTGTAATGAGAAGAAATACAAAAAAGCCAACGGACAGCCGAGACTAAAGGAGAAAAGCAGCCGGGCAAAAAGCGATAACGTATGTCCGTATGCGAAGAAATGTGGCGGCTGCGACTATCAGGGCATAGAATATAAGGAACAGTTAAAAACCAAGCAGGCATACATGAAAAAGCTGCTAAAGCCTTTTTGCTTTGTGGAGCCGATTGTAGGCATGAAAAATCCGCTCTATTATCGTCACAAGGTTCATGCAGCGTTTGACTGTACAAGGCGCGGTCAGATTGTGGCGGGAGCCTACAGGAAAAACACACATGATGTGGTGGATATCGAAAGCTGTATGATAGAGGAGCAGGAGTCAGATGAGATAATCAGGGACATAAAGGATATGCTCCGCTCATTCAGGATAAAGACCTATGATGAGGACACCGGCTATGGGCTTCTCAGACATGTGCTTGTGAGAAAGGGCTATGCAACAGGGCAGATAATGGTAGTGCTTGTCCTGGCATCGCCGATACTTCCATCGAAGAATAATTTCGTAAAAGCACTCAGGAAAAAGCATCCCAATATCACGACAGTGGTGCTCAACGTGAATGATAAAAAGACAAGCATGGTGCTTGGAGACAGAAATATCACGATTTATGGCAAGGGCTTCATAGAGGATAAGCTGTGTGGCTGCACCTTCCGCATCTCACCAAACTCGTTTTATCAGGTGAACCCGGTACAGACGGAGCTTTTATATGAAAAAGCCATTCATGAAGCACACCTGACCGGTAAAGAGCGCGTAATCGATGCATACTGCGGCACCGGAACCATAGGCATCATAGCAGCAAAAAATGCAGGTGAAGTCATAGGAGTTGAGCTAAACCGTGATGCAATCCGCGATGCAGTCATCAATGCAAAGCGAAACGACATCAGAAACATCCATTTCTACAATGACGATGCCGGAAAATTCATGGTCGAGATGGCACAAAAGGGTGAGAAGGCGGATGTTGTCATAATGGATCCTCCAAGAACCGGCAGCGACGAGGCATTTTTATCATCGGTTGTCAAGCTGTCGCCGGAGAGAGTGGTGTATGTGTCGTGTGGTCCGGAAACACTGGCGAGGGATTTAAAGTATCTCACAAAGCATGGGTATACAGTGAAGCGTGCCACACCATATGACTGCTTCCCATATACAGAGCACATAGAGACAGTGGTGCTACTTTGCAGGTAAATGGACGATAATAGTATTCCAATTCGCTATCAAATGGTGTAGAATAAAAACTACTTTCCATGTATACTAATGAATGATTACAGCCCATATACGGAGGACAAACATGAGAACGTTATATACATTTGACAAACACAACTATTCCGATGATATGGAGGTATTTGAGCGCTTCGCAGTGCGCGCTGTTATTATCCGGGATGGAAAGCTTGCCATGCAGCAGGCCGGTGAGGGCTACTACAAGATACTGGGCGGAGGCATCGATGCAGGCGAGACCAACGAGGTTGCGCTGGCACGGGAGGTGCGCGAGGAGGCAGGGCTTCTTGTCGTGCCGGAAAGCATCAGGGAGTGCGGCAAGGTCATAGAAAAGAGACGCGATATATTTGAGGCTGACAAGATATATTACTGTCACACCTACGTGTATTTCTGTGATGTGAGGGACGAGCAGGTGGCGACACAGATGACAGACAGCGAGATAAGGCTTGAGTATCACCTGTCATGGGCCACGCCGGATGAGATAATAAAGGCCAACAGCGCCTTTCTGGATAAAGAATGGATAGCGAGAGACACTAAGATTGTTGAGTTGGTAAAAGAAATGTGTTAAAATAATGCCTGGATGAAAATCCGGGCATTTAATATAAGGAGAAGCAGTATAAATGGATAACAATAAAATCAAAAATAAATTAAAGGACGATCCGGCCTTCACTCTCGAGGTGCAAAACCCTGAGGTTGAGGAGCTGATGACACAGTATTCGAGCGACAAAAAGGCTGAGACACTCAATAAGCTCATTGATAAATGCACCAAGAGCAGATTTCTGGTGCCTGCAAATGTCGGAGAGAACAATAAGCCGATTCCGCTATTTATTAAAAATGGTGAGGGAGAGGCTTTCATGCCGGTTTATACCTCAAAGGCGCAGCTTTCTAAGGATCATCCGTCACCATGCATTGTAAATATGCCGTTTCTTGCAGTCGTCAATATGGTGGCAAATAAAGAGTCAAAGCTTGATGGTATCGCATTCAACCCGTTCACTCACAATCTGATTTTCAAAAAGCCTCTTGTAGAAAAGATTGAGGCAGTGGAAAAGGCCAGAAGAGAGGGACATCCTACATCACCGACAAAGGGCAAGACTGTACAGATGACAGCAGAGCAGTATGTCATCTTCGAGCGTATGCAGTATGAGCATATTTTCCTGCCGGCGAAGATGTTTGAGGGCGGAAAAGAGTTCATGGACCGACTAGCCGATGAGAAGGAAAAGCTAATAGATGAGCTGTACGAGGAGGCATATCAGCAGAAGCGTATGTATCCATATATGGAGGAGGATTTCTCTGTTATGTCTATGCAGATTTCTGATACGCTTAATGTCACCAGAGTTGATTTCCCGACAAGAGATATGGCTCCAAACTGCGCAATCCGTGCTTATCTCGTGTGGGATGATGCTGCGTCACAGGGCAGATATTTTGTAATTGATGCGAAGGGGGATAAAACCACTGAGCTGGCTGAGATTACAGAGGATTACAAGCGTCTTGGATATGGAGCTGCACCGGTTGAGGGTGCTGAGCTTCAGACTGTTCTTGACCTGGTTAAGAACAGTGCAGAGGAACAGAATTAGAAAAGTAATGTAGGGCAGGATATATAAAGGAGGTCGTGTATGAAGGAGTTTTTAGGCAGAATAAAGGCTGATTTTCTACTGTCATCAGTGCTTTGCATAGCGCTGGGACTGGTGTTTATCATATGGAGGGCTTCGGTGCTCACGATTGTGGCCAATGTGCTTGCGGTAGTGCTTATCATCATCGGAGTGGTCTATATGTGCAGCTATTTTTTGAATATAGTTACGAATGGTTTTTCAGCGATGCTGGGGCTTGTGGTTTTGGCAGTGGGTATATGGTTTCTGGTACAGCCAAAGGTTGTGGTGAGCCTGATACCTATAGTCATCGGTCTGGTGCTCATTTTTCACAGCATCAGGAGCATTATTGAGGCGGTGGATGCCAGAAAATACGGTTACGGGGGCTGGAGTGTCGGCCTGATTTTTTCAATAATCAGTCTGATTTTTGGAATAATCTGCGTGACAAATGCATTTGATGTAATGAAGACAGCCACTGTTGTTGTCGGAATCATATTGATTTTCAACGGAGTATCAAATATCTGGATTACAAGCCGTGCTACAAAGGCGGAGAGCGCCTACAACAAGCAAAAGGAGTTTGAGGCAACGTTTGTTGAGGACAGAAAAGAGGACAATTAAGCAGTAACAGAAAGGCGACAGAATGCGTCGGATGGAGTTTAAGATGGAGAGACCCGGACTTACCAAGGTCGGTGACCATCTGAAGGTAACAGAGAGCAAGCTTCCGACTTCATATTATTATACGATAGAGCATGCGATTGCCATGTCGGGAAACTACGTGGTCAGCGAGAGGCTCAAAAGCCGCGAGGGCGATGTCGTGGATGTGAGGGAGACTGAGAAGGGCTACTTTGTCACGATGGAGTTTGATGAGTAATGACACAGCAAGGTAAGAATGCAATAGATCTGGTGCTCGCTGAGAGCCTTATAGAGCTTTCAGCGAAAAAGCCAATCGATAAGATTACAATTAAAGAGATAACGGACAAGGCCGGAGTTATCCGCCCCACGTTTTACAATCATTTTCAGGACAAGTACGAGCTGATAGAGTGGATTATCAAAACCGAGCTGCTTGAGCCCATCAAGCCGCTGCTCAATGCCGGAATGATTTTTGAAGCGATTGTGCTGATGCTCAATAATATCACGGCAAACAGTGTTTTTTACAAGAAAGCACTAAAGCTGGAGGGTGCAGTGACGTTTAATCAGATTGCCATGAAGTGCGTCTATGAGATGTTTATGAATATCATAAGCGAAAAGGGCACAGGGAAAAAACCCAAATACCGCTGGCTTACACCGGAGGTGATTTCTACATATTATGCGCAGTCGTTGTGCTTTATCACGGAGGGCTGGATAGCCCAGGGCATGGATGATATTGAGCCGAAGGAGATGGCTGAGGCATACATGTATCTGATTACGCGCTCGATGGATGATATACTAAGTGAGCTGTAGAGGATAATTGTCATGGAAAATGACGGCTTAAGCAAGCTCATAAAGCAGAATCATAAAGAGGCATGTGTTCATATAAATATGAAAATGCTGTGAAACAGTGTCAGAAATCAAATACAATATTATATATGTGTCATATTGGATATACAAATGGATGGATTTGTATATCTCACATGACAAATCGAAGAGATTGAATATTTATTTATTCGGTCTTTTTTTTTATACTTCAAGACGAATAAAAGAAAGAGTGGTGAATCTAATGATTAAATTTGGAAAAGGAGTCGTAAAACATCGTGTGCTGATACTGATAGTTGCATTTGCACTGCTTATACCGTCAGGCATCAGCTTTATCAACACGAGAATCAACTTTGATATCCTTTCTTATCTGCCAAGTCAGATAGAGACTATGAAGGGTCAGGATATCATGGTAGATGAGTTTGGAACCGGAGCGTTGTCATTTGTGATCTTAGAGGATATGAAGGATCAGGACATAGAGACTCTGGCTGATGACATTGAGGACCTTGAGGGTGTTAAGGATGTCATCTGGTACGGAACAATCGCTGATTCCACATTGCCAAGAGAGGCAATTCCGGATGAGGTGTACGACGCATTCAACAACAAGGATGCAAACAGCCAGCTCATGCTCGTCACCTACAGTGACACAATGGGTTCGGATGAGACAATGGAAGCCGTCAACAAGATGGATAAGATGGTGAAAAACCACTGCTTCGTAGCAGGAATGGCAGCGGTCAACGCAGATACAAAGACACTTGTTATGCAGCAGGCTCCTATATATGTCATCATAGCAGCATTGCTTTCAATGCTTGTCATGGGAATTACAATGGATTCAATAATTGTTCCGATGTTATTCCTCCTAAGCATAGGAATGGCTATTATCTATAACCTGGGAACAAACTTTATACAGGGACAGATTTCATATTTGACACTGGCACTGACAGCAGTATTGCAGCTCGCAGTAACAATGGATTATTCGATTTTCCTATGGCACAGCTATCAGGAGCAGATAGACAGATATGACGGAGACAAGAAGCGAGCCATGGCACATGCCATTTCCCACACAATTGTTTCAGTAACAGGAAGCTCAATCACAACAATCGCAGGCTTCGTAGCCCTCTGCTTCATGAGCTTTACACTTGGACTTGACCTGGGAATCGTAATGGCAAAGGGCGTTGTATTCGGAGTTATCGGATGTGTAACAATTCTCCCTGCACTGATTCTTGCATGTGATAAGGCAATCGAGAAGACAAAGCACAAGATCCTCATGCCGGATGTTTCAAGGATTGCGAGCTGGGTAACAAATCATTATAAGATACTTGCAGTAATTTTCATCGTAGTGCTCATCCCGGCAATATACGGATACACTCATGATCAGGTCTATTATGACCTTGCAGGAACCATGCCTGACAGTGCATACAGTAAGCAGGCCAATGAAAGACTCGACAAGGAGTATGCTATGGGTGCCACACATATCATCATCGCGCCGAGCGATATGTCAAAGGCAGACAGCATAAGCATGATAGATGATATAAAGAAGGTCGATGGAGTAAAGCTTGCGGTATCGCTTGACTCAATACTCGGACCTACCATACCGGATGATATGGTGCCGGATGAGGCAAAGGAGATATTCAAAAACGGTGATTACCAGATGATGCTTGTTTCATCAAAATATGAGACAGCATCTGATGAGGTAAACAACCAGATAACAGAGATTAAAAAGATAGTAAAGAATTACAGCGAGGACGCAATGCTTATCGGTGAGGCACCTTGTACAAAGGATCTTATCACTATCACAGATACAGACTTTAAGCGTGTAAGTGCAGTATCAATCGTATTGATATTCCTTATCATCCTCGTAGTATTCAAATCAGTATCGCTTCCAATCATACTTGTAGCGGTCATCGAGTTTGCAATTTTTGTAAATATGGGAATTCCGGGATTTACAGGAACGAAGCTTCCGTTTATTGCGAGCATCGTAATCGGAACCATACAGCTTGGTGCAACGGTTGACTATGCGATACTTATGACCACAAAGTACAGAAAGAACAGATACACCGGAATGGACAAAAAGCCGGCAATCACAAAGGCACTTGCAGATTCGACAAACTCAGTTATAGTCAGTGCGCTCTGCTTCTTCGCCGCAACCTTTGGTGTAGGACTTTATTCAAACATTGATATGATCAGTTCTATCTGTATACTGCTTGCACGAGGCGCAATCATCAGTATGTTTGTAGTAGTATTTATACTTCCGTCAATGTTTATGATTTTTGACAAAGTAATATGTGCCACAAGCGCAGGCTTTAAAAACAAGAACCTGACAGCTAAGTGATCTGATTAATCATAAGTGAGGGACAAAATATTTTTTGACCCTCATAACATAAAAATATAACCTCAAAAATAAAATCAGGAGGAATAAGACATGAAATTACCAGAATTGAAAGAAAAGTTAAAAAGTAAATATATTGTCCGTGTTGTAGCCGGAGTCCTCACAATAGCACTTGTAGGTACAGGAATCGGAGCAACAGCAGTTTTTGCAGAGAAGGACAGCACAGCAGTCACAGCCGAGGCAGACAGCACAACAGGAAGCAACAAGGATGCTGATGACATAGCAGATAAGCTCATGGACAGCGTATCATTAAAGGATAACGATGCAGACAAGGACGAGAGCGTATACCTCATCTCAGATGCAAACGGCAACGTAAACAAAACAATCGTAGTAGATCACCTTAAAAATAAAGACAAAAAGGATACCTTGGAGGATGCTTCAAACCTTTCAGATATCGAGAACGTAAAGGGCAAGGAAAAATTCACACAAAGCGGTGATAAGCTCACATGGCAGGCCGGCGGCAAGGACATTTACTATCAGGGCACAGCAACAGAGGAACCACCTGTAACACAGAAGGTTACATACTACCTCGATGGAAAAGAAATCTCACCTGAGGACCTTGCAGGAAAGTCAGGAAAGGTCAAAATCCGTTTTGACTACAAAAACACCACATCATATACAGAGACAGTAAACGGCGAGAAGCAGACCGTTTCCGTACCATTTGCAGCAATAACAGGACTTGTACTCGGTGATGGCTTCGAGAATATCGAAGTGACAAACGGCAAGGCTGAGGTAAGCGACTCATCAAGCGTAGTGCTCGGCTATGCACTTCCGGGCTTAAAGGACAGCCTCGGAATCAAGGACGGAGATCTCGATGGCGATGTAAATATCCCTGAATACATGGAAATGACAGCAGATGTGGAGAATTTCTCGATGCCTGCAGCCATGACCTTCGTGGTAAACGCATCTGATTATGTAAGCACAGACGGAATTGACACATCAGACCTCGATGACATGATAAATGACTTAAAGGATGCCTCAACACAGCTTCAGGATGGTTCAAAAACACTGGCAGAGGGTACTGACACACTTTCTGACGGACTTTCAACATTGCAGAGCAAGCTCGGCACATTCGCATCAGGAGTTGGCACACTGCAGAGTGGACTTAAGACATATACTGATGGTGTTAGTACATTAAGTGGTGGATTGAATACCCTGAATTCAAATGTACCTACTTTGTCTAATGGTATAACAACATTAAATTCTAGTGCGAAATCACTTAATGATGGGGTGGCTTTACTTAATGCAACTGTTTCAACAAAATTTACTGATTCAGAAAAGCAGACACTTTTAGATCAGGTACACAGTACATTGGCGTCTCAAAAATCGGAAATAGAAAAACAGGCGCAAACAACAGTTGCATCACAGAAAACAGCCATTCAAAAGCAGGCACAAAGTGCAGTAGATGCGCAAAAGTCGGACATACAGAAACAGGCACAGAGTGCGGTGGATGCGCAAAAGTCGAACATACAGAAACAGGCACAGAGTGCGGTAGATGCGCAAAAGTCTGATATACAGAAACAGGCACAGGGTAAAGTAGATGCTCAGAAAGAAGATATTAAGAAACAGGCTCAGGACGCAGTAGACGTTCAGAAGGAGCAGATTAAATCAGTAGCAACTGAGACAGTAAAACAACAGGAAAATGAAATAAAGAATCAAGCAGCAAGCGCTGTTGAACAAGAATTTACATCCGGAAAAACCGACTATATATCAAATGAAGCAAAGAAGCAATTAGCAAGTCTTAAGCCGGTAATTGAAAGTGGTGTGAAAGCACAATTTGTACAGAAGATGGCTGAAAAAAATCCTGCAATCACAGATTATGATACAGCAAAGGCTTTTTATGACAAGTATGTTGGAAAGAAAGACGGAGCGGCTGATGCATATGTTAATGAACAGATTGATACAATAATAAATCAGTTAGCTGGAAGTGTAGCATCAACAGCCAAAGATGCTTCTAAGATTGCAGCAGGAGAGGCAGCTTATACAGCAGCAAGTCAGACAGCAGGAGAGGCAGCCTATACAGGAGCAAGCTTAGCAGCAGGATCGGCAGCGTATTTGGGAGCAAGCCAGGCAGCAACAACAGCAGCCTATACAGGAGCGGTTTCAGGAGCTGAGCAGGCTACTATAACGTCTGCAGAGCAGACAAAAGCGACTGTAGCAGCCTCTATTAATCAAAAGCAGGCAAATGGATACAGTCTTGTAACAGGAATGAAGGCACTTGCAGATGGAACACAGACGTTGTATAGCTCAGTACCAACTCTTACAAGCGGTATCAAGCAGCTTGTAGACGGCTCAAACACACTTGTAGCAAACAATTCACAGCTCAACAGCGGAGCATCACAGCTTGCAGATGGAACAAATCAGATAGTTTCAGGTGTTGACCAGCTCACAACAGGCTCAAAGACACTTTCAGAGGGTGCACATACACTTGCAGATGGTATGGTACAGTTCAATGAGGAAGGAATCAACAAGATTCTCGACGCATACAACGGTGACTTAAAGCCATTCACCAACAAGCTTCAGGCAGTAATTGACGCAGGTGAGGAATATCAGACATATTCAGCAATCGCTGATGGACAGACGGGCAGTGTTAAGTTCATATATAAATTAGCTTCAATAGATGCTAAGGCAGATAGCGACAAATAATTAATTAAAGGATGTTTGTAACATCAGGGGAGGCAAAAATGGGCTGGATAGAATATCTGTTAATCGTGGCGGGAAGTTCGCTTGAGATTTTCGTTGCGATGGAATGTCAGGGATCCCTGATCCAGAAAGTAAATAAGAAACAGCTTACAGCCATTTGCTTCATAGTTGCAGTTTGCCAGTTGTTAGCAATGTACATCGGGTATTTCCTGTCAAGCTTCCTTAATGGGAAATACTCGGTGAAGGATGAAGCACTTTTAGGAGAGATAATTTCTATCGGAATACTGATAGGACTGGGGATCAGGCTTATAGGAAAAGCTATAAGAAACGAAAGGATTGAGGAGCACTGTCAGGCACAGCTTGACATGAAAAGAGTGCTAAGGATAGCAGGAATCACCGCATTTTATACGGTTCTTGCAGGAATAGCATTCGGCTTCCTTGGTACCGGACTTCTCACCATTATGATAATGGTGGCGCTGCTCACTGTTATCTGTATAGTGGCAGGCATTTACACAGGATATCACTTCGGTTTCGAGCAGAAGACAAAGGTATATATCGTGGGGGCGATACTCTTTTGGGCGGCTGGAATTGATGTGATAGTAAGGCTTGTAAGTGCAAAATAATGCATAGGGCTCTGTTCGTAAGGACAGGGCTTTTTTGCTGTCCATTGAAGTATGAAATCCTATGCTTGAAATAAGGTGTAAACTTCTCATGAAAATAGTTTCTCGAAGTTGGTGTATTATCATCATGTCAGTAAAAACTGACATGAAAAAAGTAAACCATAGGTTTATTGAAAAAACAGGATGAAGAAAATAAAATTAACAGTAGACGGAATTGTAAGGTATAATGGAAGGAGAGACAGCTATGGCATAGAAAATGCTGGTAACACAGGCATTTTTTAAAGAAATGGAGAATCATTATGGGAAGAGAAGAAAACGTATTAATATTTCAGGATACAGAGAGATTAAGCAAAACGAATGGAAAGCTTAATGCTGACCTAAAGGCATCTGCAAGTGGACAGAAACTAATATTGGAAACAGATGCTTTGGAGAAACCGAATCTAAATATATATGATGAGCCTGCAAAGGTGATTGTTTCAAAGAAGAGAACGTTTGAGGCTGCAAAGGCATATAGAAATAATAAGGTAGCAGTACACAATTTTGCCTCTGCTTCAAATCCGGGCGGAGGTGTTGTAAGAGGTTCAACAGCCCAGGAGGAGTGTCTGTGCAGGTGTTCATATCTTTATTTCTGTCTGAATTCACCTGATATGTGGGATGGATTTTATACACCTCATAAGCAGGCAAGAAATCCATTACATAACGACGATATCATTTATACACCGGAGGTAACGGTATTTAAAAGCGATACAAATAACCCGGCTTTATTGCCCGAGAATGAGTGGTATAAGGTAAATGTAATCACTTGCGCAGCACCGAATTTAAGAGCCATGCCAAGCAATAAACATAATACAGGCGATGGCAAAAAGGCAGCAAAAATCAGCGATAAGGAAATGCTTGAAATACATGAGAAGAGATTAAGACGCATACTGGATGTTGCCGTTTCTGAAGGAAATGATACAGTAATACTTGGAGCATTTGGATGTGGAGCTTTTATGAATAAAGCAAATATCGTTGCATATGCTGCAAAAAATGTGATTAAAGATTATATGCATGCATTTAAAAATATCGAGTTTGCGATATACTGCAGCCCACAGGACGATACAAACTATAAGACATTCAGATTGATAGAGGGAGACTGATAATGGAGGTGTTTCAGGATTATCGGAATGCCAAAATTCAAACGCAACGATATGGTTGTTTTTAAATCGGTGACAACGAAAAATCTTTACAAATAAAATAAATTGATGTATTATAACACCACACAAAACGTAGCAATCGATAATAATAGCCTTACATCCATAGAAAAACAGCGGTGTCTGATGCGTATGCAGAGGATGTTGTAATTAGTAAGTAACGTACTGAACGAATTTACACAAGGAGGCATTCATATGAATTATCCAGTATTAGACTTTAAAGCTACCGGAGAACGAATCAATCAGCTCCGCAAGGACAATAACCTCAGGGTGATTGATGTTGCGGAGTATATGGGCTTCGAATCAACGCAGGCCGTTTACAAGTGGCAGCGTGGCAGAATGGTGACAACAGAGCAGCATTTGAAGGACAATCTGAATGCGGGAAAGATTACGCAGGAAGAGTATGATGAATATTATCCTCTGGACGGATTGGAAGACAGCTATTACAGCGTATTTGTCAATGTTGACTTAAACAAAGCTACAACAACATCCGGAAGAGCACTTGGAAGTGAGGAGGAGATTGCACAGTATATTGCAGACATGCTTTTACTGGAGTCTGATTCCGTATTTAACATCTGCTATACCGGAACTACCAAAACATCAGGCGAGACTTTCTATGAGTTCCGTTGCTACAGATAATAAAATACAGACTACATCAACAGAGTAGGTATAAGCCAATAACTTATGCCTGCTCTTTTTTTGTGTCTAGAAATTAGGAGGAATATCGAATGAAACAGAAATTAAGACGATTTATGGCTGGTTTTCTTGCCATATTAACCATGTTTACCACACTGTTTACGAATGGTACTACAGCTTTCGCTGCCAGTTCAAGTGCGAATATTGCATTCTGGGTTGCATCATCGAAAGACCATGGGGTAATCAGTGAATTTAACAGTAAGCATACCGGCAGCATTTTGTATGCAATGATTGATGGTCATTCGGCATACTGCATGAACTTTGGATTGTCTGCAAAGGGCGGACAGCTAATGAACAGTGACAGTAATCCGAATACGAACCTTTCAGCAGCTCAGGAGAAGCTTCTTGCCTATTGTATGTACTATGGTTATTCCACAACAGAGGCAAAAGCACCGACAAATGATCAGTGCAATAAATATATTGCCACCCAGTCCATGGTATGGATTATTGTAAATGGTATATTTGGAACGAGCAGTGCGGATTCGGCAGCAAGCAAACTTTGTGCCTGTGCACCGGATTCATCATCTTCTTATTCGTATTATGAGACATTGAGAGATAAGATCAATGCTTCATACAATGCCACAAGACCAAGTTTTGCATCAAAGACCAAGAGTGATGCCACAACTTATGAGCTTAAGTGGAATGAAAGCAATAAGAGATTTGAGTACACCTTTACCGATACTAACGGAGTGCTTGGAAACTTTGATTTTTCCATTGACGGATTCAGCGTATCAAAGAGTGGAAATTCCATGACAGTTTACACCAAGTCTGTAAATACCACAGCTACACTTGGCTCATTCAAGTCAACTATCGGAGCAGTAGATACTACTTCAAGCTGTGTATTCTGGCTTACAGGAAATTCCGGAGATCAGGAATTCGTTTCAGAACAGCCATCCGCTGACCTAATCTCTGCCTATATCAAGGTAAAGACGGAAAATATCGGCTATGTTGAAATCACGAAAACAGACAAATCCAGCGGTGTGCATTTGAAGGGTGCTGTATATGGAATCTATTCAGACAGTAACTGCAAAAAACTTGTAGATACCATGACAACTGATAAGAACGGATACGCCAAGTCAAAGGCTCTTACAGCAGGAACTTATTATGTGCAGGAGATTACAGCCCCAGCCGGATATGTAAGAAGTGACAAGATTCATACTCTTACCGTAAAGGCGAGTAAGACAACAGGCATTTCACTTACTGATGTGGAACAGCTTGGTTCTATCACAATCTACAAAGAGGGAGAAGTTCTTGTTGGATGGAATGGCAGCAACTTCACTTATGAGACAAGGAAGCTTCCGGGAGCCACATTTAAGGTAACTGCCGGAGCAGACATTTATAAGGCAGACGGAACAAAGGTTTATAACGAAGGTGATGTGATTGCTGAGAATCTTGTATCCGGAAGTGACGGTCAGGCAGTGTTATCAGACCTTCATCTTGGAACTTATGTGGTTACAGAGACAAAGAGTATTGACGGATTGGTGATATTTCTGAACTAGCTGATTTACTCTGACACACTAGATTAGAAACTACATGGATTTACACTAAGACCACTTCTGAGGAGAAAAGAGTCCGACTGGAACACTTGGATTTATGAGTTGATATAATACGACATTATATCAACTTATATTTATCTTTTATATACTGAAAGATCCTGTTTATCCTACATAGTGCATAACATACAAACGTTCTCACTTCGATTTTTTTGCATAATCTATCATTTTTTTTGTATAATTTATCATTTTTTTGTTGACAAAGTCGATGTAGTGTCATACTATATAGTCGTATTTTACTTCGCACATGAATTTCAGTTATGAAACTGATATATACATGCATTTTTAAACTGGGATTGGAACTATAGATAAAAGTTAGTGACTATTACTCGACTTTCAGGGTGTTAATCAAGATAAATATTTAACAAATAGAGAGGCATATTAAATGATAATTGATGGAATGAAATTACATCATATTGGTTATGTAGTTGATAATTGTACGGTTGCAGCGAAAACATACTGTAATATTTTTTGTGAAAGAGAAATCTATACTGAAAACGTAAAGTCACAAGTAGTTAATATAGCGCTAGTTAAAGAAGGTGAAACATGGATAGAGTTCATAGAACCAGCATCACCTGACTCACCTGTATATGAGTTCGCATGTCGTGGAGGTGGATTCCATCATTTGTGTTATGAAGTTGATGATATTAATAGTTATATAGAACAATTAAAGAGTGATTGGAAGGTTATTGTGCCTCCGGTAATAGGATTTATGGGGAGGTGGACTTGTTTTTTATTTGCGAAAAACAATAATCAAACCAATTCTTTAATAGAATTAGTTCAAAGATAGGAGAAAATTATGTGTGGTATTGCGGGATGTATAGCTTTCCGAGAAAGAATAGATGAAGAAAAGATAAATAGAATGCTAAATGCAATAGCACATAGAGGTCCAAATTCTGAAAAAATTATATGCAAAGATAAAATTGCTTTTGCGCATGCACGATTAGCAATTGTTGATAAAACAGAAACCGCAATACAACCAATGTTTAATATTCATGAAAATATAATGGTTTCATTTAATGGAGAAATATACAATTCACAGGAATTAAGAAAAGAGTTACAAAGTCGAGGATATATTTTTAAAACTGAGTGCAGCGATACAGAAGTTATATTAAACGCATATGAAGAATGGAACGAAAATTTTGTTGATAAGATTAACGGTATGTATGCAATAGCAATTGCTGATTTTCGATATCACAAGGTTGTTCTAGTAAGAGATAGAATTGGTATTAAACCTTTATATTACGCTTTTAATGAATCTGTTTTTGTGTTTGGTAGTGAGATAAAGAGCTTACATGCATATGGTATTTCAAAAAAGATAAGTTCAGAAGCAGTTTATCATTATTTGACTTTTTTAGGAACTGTTTTAAATAAAACGATGTACGAAAATATATATAAAGTATATCCAGGTGAAATGATAATAATACATGATAACAAAAATATTGAGAAAAAAATTTATTGGGAACCAAAAACTTTCTTAAATGATCCCTTGGATTTAAGTGATAAACAAGCACATGAAATATTCAATAATTTGTTATACGATTCCGTAAAGAAGAATTTTAATTATATTGGAAAAAAGATGATTTCACTAAGTGGTGGGACAGATAGTAATTTGATTGCTGCTTTAGCAAAATCTCAAGGAATTGATTTTGACATAATTTGTATGGATTATGACAAGAATTCCAAATACAGTGAAAGCGAAATAGCTTTGAAAAATGCTAAAACACTGAATGTTTCTAATGGAATTAAATGTAGTGTGTCAAAAGATTATTTTTTAGATGCAACACAGAGATTAATGATGAATAGTACTGATGTTCCGATTGCAACTCCGGATATGGTTTTGATTAATATAATGTCAAATACAATTAAAGAAAATGGATATGACGTTTATATATCTGGTGAGGGAGCTGATGAATTAGGTGGATATCCTTCATATTTGAAAATGTTGGTGGAAACTTATAATCCAAATGAACATAATTTGTACAAGGGGAAATTTATTTCAACTAGACATGTTCAATCTTTTTTTGAAGAAGAAAAATGTAGGTTTTGGGTAGGTACTAAATGTACATCAAGCTATGAATACATTTTAGAAGAGATGAATAAAATCAGTACCAGTACAAAAGATGAATTTATAAGAAAAGTTCAGAATGTTGAATTTGCACATAGACTTCCAAACTTTATGCTCCCTAGAGTAGATTATACAAGTATGGATAGAGCAGTAGAAGTAAGAGTTCCGTTTCTAGAACATAGACTAGTTGAGTTTTTGTTGCAACTTAATAAAAAACATATGATGGATGAAAAAAAAGTAAAAATAATGATTTCAGAACTGTTGAACAAAACAAATAATCAATTAGAAGTGAAAAAGAAGAAACTTGGATTTGGAAAGGTTATGATCCCGTTCTTAGAAGAAACAATGAATGAGCTGTTTAAAGAACAAGTGATTAATAGAAAGAATCATCCATTATATGAATTTGTAGATAAAAAATGTCTAATTGAACAACTTAGTAAGGCAAATGATAAACAAGCATTCAAAATATGGAATATTTATGCATTAGCAAAATGGTTAGAAATAAATATGTTAGATTAGGAGTGAATGATGAAAAGAGAAAAATTAGCAGTTGAACAAGAATTAATCATTTTATTAGGAAGATATACACTATCAGAGAGAGATGAAACAGCAGTCGTTGAGCTATTAGAGAATCAAATTAATTGGTATCTAGTTTTGCAATATGCAATAAAGAACAAAATTGTTGGCTTGGTTTATTTCAATTTGAAAAAAATTGGAAAACTATCAAAGGTAGAACACTTAGTTTTGGGTGTGTTTAAAGCATATTATGAATTTAATAAAGAAAAAAATATAGTTTTGTTATCTGAAAGAAAGAATATTGAAGAAAATTTCAAAGATGTAGTAACAATTTTACCTTTGAAAGGAGCAGTTCTATTAAAGAACTTATATAGTGATTTAGGAAGCAGAAGTTTGAATGATTTAGATTATATGATCGACATTGATGATATTGGTAAAGCACGTGAAGTAATGAGAAATATTGGCTACTCACAAGGAGATTATGATGTTGATTCAAAAAAAATCACTCCATTTTCACGTGAGAAAAAAATGGTTTGGCAAATGAATTTAAATACAGTTCCAATTTTTTTGAAAAATGTAGACTCTGTTTTTTGTGATTTAGTGCAAGTTGATTTTAGCTACAGTCTTGATCTTAAAAAAGATGCAATTCCCGTAAAGGAAATTATTCAAGAATCAAAAGCAGATGGAATGAGTAAAGCACATTTTTTTGTGCATCTGTGCAGTCATTTATACAAAGAAGCAGGAGGTGCAATTTGGATTTATTCAAATGCAGACTTGAGCTTAATTAAATTCTGTGATGTAAGAGAATATTTATTAAAATTTATGTCAGAAGAGAATTTTATTGAAGCTTATAATTTTGCAAAAAAACATAATGTAGTAGATGCAATTTTCTATTGTTTATATTATATCAAATTGATTTATAACGATGAATTCGTTGACAAATACTTAACTAGAATTGAATGTAAAAATAACGAGATTTTAAATAGGTTTGGTGAAGATGACCTCGGAAAAGTTATTCAATGGAAATCATCTTTTTTTGAAAGAATGTTTGCAATTTCAAATAGAGAAGAGTTAGAACAAAATAGTGATTTTATTTATAAACATAAGAAATTTATTGATATGTAAAGGAAAAATCAAGAATTATCATAGGAGGAAATGTAAAGGAATATGAAAGAAGAAATAAAATCATTAATTGAAGAGATATTAAATATTAAATTTGATAAGGAAAATGAGTCGTTAAAAGAGAATGGTGTTGATTCTTTAATGTTGATAAAAATCATAATCGGCCTGGAAGAAAAATATAATATTATTTTTGAAGACAATGATTTATATATAAAAAAATTTGATACATTAGATGATCTTGTGGCTTGTGTGGTGAAAAAAACAGATGAAAAATATCACGATTAATTATTATAAAGAAAAAGATGTTGATGAATTAAATACTAACGAAGAATTAAGAAATTATATTGGATATTTAGGAGTAATCACAGCAAACAAAAGTATTCAAAGCATTGAAATAATTCTTAAAAAAATCACGTCAAGATTGCAAAAATGTGATGAAGTTACAAGATGTTTTTCACTAGATACATTAGTGAATTATATAGAGAATTGTGATTCGGTATCACAAGAAATCATTATTGACATGTATACATCATTAGTAAAATGTCACCAATGTAACAAATGCTGTAAAAATAATTATGATATAGCAAAATCCCTAGTTAAAATGGCTCATCAAGTAACATATCAAAATCAGCTAAAAATACGTGAGTATTTATATAGTCAGAAATGTGATTATGAAAATAATGAAGATATTTTTGAAGAACTGATAAAGTATGTGGATAATGCAATTGAGGATAATAGTATCCAAAATGAAGTGATTAATAGTCAATTTGATTTAACTAAATTAGTTGGTAAAAAGTTAAAAATTGGATTACTAGTTCCTGAGTTTTTATCAGCAAGTTCTTTTTTGCAGCCTCCGATTGATATGTTAACTTTAGCTTCTAATATTCGAAAAAGTGGACATGAAATTGTATTTTTAGATAATCGAGTAAATCATTACTCGTTAACTCGTATATCAAAATATTTTAATGTTGCTGATGTTATTGTTGTAACATCAACCCCATATGATCATATTCAAAACTATTTTGTTGATTATCGATTGAAATATACGTTTAAAACAATAAATGCAATTAAAAAGGTTCAAAAAGATAAACTAATAATTGCTTGTGGTGCTCACAGTTCATTAAGACCAGATATTGTTTTTAAAGAATCGTCTGCAGACATTGTTATTAGGTGGGAATATGATTTTCTAATCGCTGATATGATCGAATGGATTTGTGAAAATAAAGATATTAATAATCTGGATAATGTTTGTATACGCGGTAAGAATTATGAAAGTGAAATGATACCTAAACATCCAAATTATGATTTGAATTCTGATACATTACCTGCATATGATTTGATTGATTTTGATAAATATTACGGTGATGTGTATAAAAATAATATTTTGACAAGAAAAAAGAATTGGTCGGTTATGCTTGGTTCAAGAGGATGTCAGTTCAATTGTGCATTCTGTTTTAACTTTTGGGGAAACAAAGTTAGATTTAGAACCCCAGAGCATGTTGTAAAAGAACTTTTGTATCTATATGAAAAAACAAAAGTTAGGGATATATTTTTTATTGATTTCAATTTTACATTTGACAAGAACTGGGCAAAGAAAGTATGTGAACTAATTGTTGAGAATAATATTCATATGAACTTTTCGGCTCAAGTACGATGTGACACGGTTGATTTAGAGTTGCTTCAGACTATGGCAACGGCCAATTTCAAGTCACTTTGGTTTGGTGTTGAATCCTTTGAAGATGATGTGAGAATTAATTCCAAAAAATATAAAAACTCAGATATCATAATTAATGCAATTGAAAATTGTAAAGAAGTTGGAATTCAACCACAGCAATTTATTATTGTTGGTTTACCAGGTGAAACTAGAGAAAGTATGAAGAAAACACTTAATAAAGTTCAGCAATTGAATATCCCATATAGTGAAAATGTACTTGTTTTTACTCCACGAATGGGAAGCGAGTTTTATAATCTTGCAAAAGAAGAATTTGAATTCTTGGGTGATGATTTTTATTCATTAGGATTAGTTAAAACGCTAGTTGATAATAATATAACACCAAAAGAAATACAAGACACACAAATGATTTATAGGAATAGAGAATTCACTTCATAGGAACATTTTAATATATAGAAGATAAAGGAGATAAAGGAGATAAAATGAATTTCGAATTAGTAACAAGAGAAGAAAAGATTGAAAAAGGTATTAGTCCATATGTGACTTTTCCTATTACTAAGGCATGTACATTAAAATGCCAGTACTGTGGTGATGGCGGTGAGATGTCATTATGTGACAAGGAACAATTTAAGAAAGAAGATTTATTTGAGTGGCACAAAGAAGCAAGAAAACTTGGTATTGAAAAGTTTAGAATTACTGGTGGGGAACCATTATTACATAAAGACTTTACAGAAATTGTAGAAACAATTGCTAAAGACGCAAGTTATGTATTAGTAAATTCTAATGGTACATTAATTAAGAAATATAAAGAAAAATGGATTAATTTACCAAGAAATGTTCATTTTGTAGTAAATTACCATGCAAATGATGAAGAAACATATAACAAGGTTACTTGTACAGAGAACTATTATAAAGATGTAAAAGAAGGCATTAAATTATTAGTCAAAGAAGGTATGTTACACAGAGTAAATACTGTATATTGTGATAACACTAAAGAGCAGATTTATGACATTATCGACTTTTGTAGAGGTTTAGGAATTGGTTTGAAAATTCAGGATGTAGTTTCAGTGCCTTGGCAGTTCGATGAATGGGAAGATATTTATGTTGATACTACAGACTTGGAAAAAGAATTTACAGAAAAAGCCTCTTTGATTGTAGATCATAAATATGCAAAAGGATTTGGAACACCATCTAAAATTTTCACAATTGATGGCGTAAATGTTACATTAAAAAGTGTTAGAAATGGTTCACATTACGAAATGAATGATGTTTGTAGCAAATGTGAATATTATCCTTGTCATGAAGGAATTTATGATTTATTTGTATTCCCAGATAATACTGCAGCGGCATGTAACTGGGTTGATGTAAGTAGAGCTCCATTTACCGATAAACATGAACAGTTAGAATGGCTAATTGACAAATTTAGAAAATCAGAATATGTAGAAGCATCTGACAGAATAAAAGGTATGTACAAAAAAGAGAATAAAGCAATCTAATATGATATTAAAAGACTTCAAACCCATATTATTTTGATAGAGGTTTGAAATCTTATATATTATAGAAAGAATATATGGCTCTTCTGGGGTGATGGTGGGCTAAAAGTGCCATCAACCCCAGTGTTTTCATAGATTAAGCGACTTTCGTTTTTCTATTAGGAAGTGGAATCTTAATATCAGAGCATACAAGGTATACCATATCAAGCATGTTTTGGATATTTCTAAAACCATATGCTTTCCTAATGATTAACTTGATCTTGTTGTTAGTTGCCTCGATTCTGGCATTGCTCATGCCATATCGTATTGTATTTAAGATATGCTCCTTGTGGCGCTTAATCTTTTTATACAGCTCTTTGAAAGCTGGGATTGCTTGTATTCATCATAAGCATCATGCCAGACATCGCGTCTGACCTCATCAAGTGCCTCCATAGCCCATTCAACTACATGGAATGGATCCACACAACGGGCAGATTCAGGAGTGTATTGATTTACACATTCAGTAATCCATTTGGCACCATCACCTGTAACCACTTTGATAGATTCTAATTGTTCTTCTGGTATTCGATTTCAACCAATAGTCGCCACAATCCAGACCTCTCCATACAGTTGGAGAAGCAGAATGCTTATCATAGGAAGAACATGTTTTGTGGCAGAAAGGGCAGTCATTTTGGTGCCATTTATTAGGACGAGCTTTTATTCTGAGGTGCTTAACATTATCCTTATCCGAATAAATATAGCAGTTCTCGATAACTGAGTTCTTGACATTTAGAATATTTTTGCATAATGTATTAATTGAAACCACTTGTGGATACTCCTTAAGTTTTGATGTCGCAATTAATACATTAAGGGACACGGGTGGTTTTTTCAATATAAAAATGTTAATTGGCTCAGGTTAGGTACCCAACATTATGCCTGATGCCTCGAATATATGTATAAATAACAGTCAAAAATTATTTTTCAATAATTTCAGTGACAAAAAGAGTGGTATCATCTATGTAAAAGAAATTTGGAGGAATTAAATTGAAAACTGAAAGTGTAAGATTAACCTTATTTAATAAATTATTGGAGAATGAGAGAATATGCAATTTATTGGTTGATGGATTTTGTATTCCTTATACTGCTTATGAAATGATTGATAATCATAAAGAATTATCATCGTTTTTATATAGACAAATAAGAGCTCATTTTGGTAATTTAGAAAACGTACTAATTCATTCTTGTCCAGTTGATGAAAAAATGAGAGAAGATCTTTCATTTGCAGGTACGTATTCCTCTTATAAACCACGAAGACGATTATCTTTAGAAGAAAATGTAGAACTTGCAATACAAAAACTATTTGTAAAATCAGGAACAAACTATACGGACTATTATTACTTGTCACATGGAATTAATACAAAACGACAATTTTCTCTTTTTATTTCAAAACCTGTTGATAATGCAGCAATGTATGGAACGGCATATTGTTGTAAAGGGAATTGTATGGTTTCGTATTTTGATACACCTCTTTCTATATATAAAAATGATCCTGTTAGATTCTGTTCTTTTCAAAAAAGACAAAATAATAAATATGAAAAGAATTTAATCCATTTATTGAGAGAGATAGAGACTTTTTTAAGATGCCCAATTGATGTTGAATTCATCATATCGCGTGATGAAAAAATATGGGTTACAGAAGTAAGACCAATATCACAAGCCCATCTTACAAATTGGTCATCTTTAGACGAGAAAGAGATGAAATACATTGAAGCAAAACATGTTAAGTCAAATGTATTAAATAGAGTAGGTGAATTCACTGGTAAAGCAATTGATTTAAGAAAAATTACTAAAGAAGAATTAAGAATAACAAATTCTAATGATATTTATGTGATAAATCACCATAGCAAGGACATGATTGATACAATATCATTTCTAAAATATATTGTAACGAATGATTTAACAGAAATTAATTTGCTAGTTGATCATGGAGAGGAAAGAATCGATGATCATTTACAATATATCACATATGAAGAAAAGAGAATAAATTGTTTATTTCATGTAACGACTAATGAATTAAAAAATTTAGAACAAAATAATATGAAAATAAAATGTAATCATTTTGAGATAGATATTATTTAAAATTACCATGAAAAATGGGAATAAATGAAGGGGCAATACTATGCTTGAAAAGAATATAAGAAAACATAATTTAATGATGAAACTAGACAATACATTAAGAAACTTATTAGAAGAGGAGGTTATTGATATTCATTTTTCTTCTATAGTTGATCATGAATTATTGGATAAGTGTAATTATTTTACGGATTTTCCAAATTATTTAGTTCAGTTATCTACTTTATTGGATTGTAATGATTTAGATGATACAAAAAAAATGCAGAAGAAAAATACAAAAATGTTAGATAAATATTTAACTCCTGCTGTGTGTTTGAGTTTTTATCCTCAATTGAAAAATCAAAATATCCAAAATGATTTTATTGTTTCTTCAATATCTAATGCATTTCGAAATGAAGCTGAATATGTTGATGGTATAAGACAATTAGAATACACAATAAGAGAGTTCGTATTTGTAGGTGACAAACAATTTGTACAGAACAAACTAGATACTCTTTGTTACAAAGCACTTCGGTATGCAAAAACTATTTCACCACTAGTTGAGGTGAAAAGTGCAACTGATTGTTTTTTTCCCTCTGAAACAAGTAAATATAGAGAAAGAATGCAGTTGGTAAATAAAACAAAACAAGAATTGGTAGCCTCTATTAATGGGAAAGAAGTAGCCTTAGCTTCATTTAATTTTCATGGTAATCATTTTAGTGCAAAGTTTAATTTTGAAGGAGACAGAAATATCGTTACCGGTTGTGTTGGGTTTGGACTAGAGAGATGGATCTCGTTTTTAGAACAGAATAACAAATAAAAAAGGAAACAATATGGAAAAAATAATTAGCGTAGAACACATTGTAAAAGATTTTGTAATTTATGAACATAAACAGGGTATAAAGAATTCGTTCAAAGAATTAATATCGCGTGATAAAAAAATTGTTAGAGCAGTAGATGATATTTCATTTGAGGTAAATAGAGGAGATATAGTAGGTTATTTAGGAACAAATGGTGCCGGAAAGTCAACTACAATTAAAATGATGACAGGAATTTTAAAACCTACATCAGGAAATATAAAGGTAAACGGTTTATCTCCAAATAAAGATAGAGTCAACTTAGCTAAGAATATTGGGGTAGTATTTGGTCAAAAATGTCAGTTGTGGTGGGACATTCCATTAATTGAATCTCTTAATCTAACAAAGTATATGTATAATATTTCAACTGATGAATATAAAAAAAATCTTGACAAATTTATTGAATTATTAGATATGAAAGATTTTATCAATGTTCCAGTGCGACAGTTAAGTTTGGGACAAAGAATACGAGGTGAGATCTGTTGTGCTTTAATACATAACCCTCAAATTCTATTTTTGGATGAACCAACAATTGGATTAGATGTTGTAGTTAAAAAAAATATTAGAGATTTTATACATGAGATAAATAAAGAAAAAGACATTACAGTCATTTTGACAACTCATGATATGGATGATGTAGAAAAATTATGTAACAATATTATCATTATTGATGAAGGAAAAAAAATATTCGATAATTCAATTGATGTGTTGAAAAAGGAATATGCTGACTACGGATTAATCACATATTATTTTGCATCATCTTTTTTAAGTGATTTTAGTTCAATAAAATCAATGGATGGTATTCAAAAAATTGAATCTCAGGGGAATAAGGTCAATGTATATTTTGATAAGAAAAAAACTAATACAACAATTCTTTCTCAAAAGTTTTTTGAATTTGGTAATGTCGTTGATTTTCAAACTAACAACATTGAACTAAGTGCGATTCTTAGAAATATTTTTGATAAGAATAAAGAATAGGTGACAAATGATGAGTGCACGAATTAAGTTAAGAATTAAAATAATAGAAAATGCAATTTTAAGATTGAACGAATACAAAGTTAATACAATATCAAAAATATTGTATAGTTTGTTGTGCTATTTAATACAAATTGCAATTTGGAAATCATTACTACATAGTAAGGCTGATATTTATCCTAATATGGTACAGTATGTTTTTTTTAGCATGTGTTTATCCGTTTTTGTTTGTTATGATACAAATTATGTACCTGTTATTGGTGGTAGAGTAGTATATGGCGATATTGCAGGAGATTTATTAAGGCCTGTTAGTTTTCGAACATTTTATTTTTTTGATTTTTTAGGAACTGTTGTTTTTCGATTTTTTTTAAACCTAATACCTTTAATATTGATTTCAAGATTTATTATGCATATTAATGTGACAGTATATAGACCACTCGAATCTATATTATCCTTTTTTCTGGCATGCATTTTATATTTCCTCATTAGTTATACTATGGGGGTATTATCCTTTTGGTATGTATCAATAGGTCAACTACATATTTTATTGGATAGCTCCATAACTCTTTTTTCAGGTTCAAATATACCATTATGGATCATTCCAAAATGGTTAATGCCAGTTTATAAATTATTACCATTTAGATATTTATATTATGAACCAATTAATATTATTTTGGGAAAAAATGATTCACCAGCAGAAATCATTTTGGGACAAATCATATGGATAATATTTTTTCTTATTTTATCCCAAATTTTATTTAGAGCTGGCATAAATAAAATCGAAGTTCAAGGAGGCTAAAATGACATGAAAACAGTTATGAAAATGATTTCGTTAGCATTTAAAAAGCGAATGGAGTACAGATTTGCGTTTTATACAGACATTCTTGTACAGTTATTTGCTTATATGGTAACTTACATTAACATAAGAATTTTATTAAGCAATTATGGTGATATTGCGGGGTGGTCATTTAAAGAGATTTTATTATTATGGGCACTAAATGTTTTTTCTTATGGAATATCTGGTTTTTTTGTATGTGGTGGTGCATTCTCATTGGAACAATACATAGTAAAAGGAGAATTCGATTTACTATTAACCAAACCATTTAGTTGTTTTTTTCATTTGTTACTAAAAAACCTTTCATTAGAATTTTTGATGCATATTGTGTTTTCAACAATAATTTTGATAACTACTTTTTTATCTAATTCTGTACACTTAAATTTAAAACAAATATTGTATTTGATCTTGTTATTGATTTCTATTGTATTAATTCAATCATGCATTATTTTACTATTAGCATTTACTTCATTTTGGATTGTTAAATCAAATGGATTTATTGATACTGCTATATACGGCTTAAGAAATTTTACAACATATCCTATAGATATTTATCCTAAATTAGTAAGAATTGTAATTACATTTGTTATTCCATATGTATTTGTTAGTTATATTCCGGCTTCGTATTTGTTAGGAAAAACGCAAACTATTTTCCCAGAATGGATTGTTTTTTGCCCACCAATTGTAGCATTTGTATTAGTTGTTTTATCAATTATTGTATGGAAAAAAGGTATAAGCTGTTATACAAGTACTGGAAATTAGAGAGGATTTTACATGAATTTAGAAATCAAGCAGTTGGAACATAGAATAAGTAATTGTTTAGTTAACGCCTGCTCACTTGTAGCAAACTGGAAAACTGGAAAATACGAACACTTGTTAATTTCGGAATCGTATTTGTCTATTAAAGATATTAATAAAGGTTACATAAATAATGAAAATATTTCTGTTATAAATGAAAATCAATTATTGGATATTTTTCGGAATGAATATCATCTTGACTACAAATGGAAACGTTCTTTTTGTGAAAATGATCTTGAATTAATTAAGAATAAGTTGGATGAAGGTTATCCGGTTGGTATTACAACTAATTTGTATTATTGTAATTGGTCTTCTCTATATAATAAGGATAAATCTGATTATCATTTTATATTGTTAACAGGCTACGAAAATGATTATTTCTATTGCCTAGATAATATCTCGTTGAAAATGGAGATAATCTCTTTCCAAGAAGTACTCCGTAGTTGTACTGAATATGTTACATTTTCACCATTTCTAGATGCTATCACAAACTATTTAGATGACAATTATAATGCAATGATATTATTTAATCGAAACACTTTTTTGAATAGTATTAATTCATATATAAATCAAATTGAAAAATTTTTAGTTAGTAATGAAGATGGAAACAGTTTTACTTTGGAAAGTGTACCTTTAGCTAGACGATGCAAATCAATGGATGATAACCATAAGGATATGATTTTCTATTTGCATCAAAAAGAATGTTATGATTTAGATTCTTTATTGGAAGAAATATGTAAAGAATGGAACATGACAAAAAATGGACTTATCAAAGTAGGTTTTTCCTCAAATAAAAAGGGGAATATGCAAAATATTCTAAATCATTTTATTAAGATAAAAGAATTAGAAGAAGAGTTATTTTCTAATTTGCTTAATATAAAATAAATCTATTATATTTGAGGAAATTTAATTATGAGTAATACAATTTTTGACAATTTACAAAAGACTCCAATAATTCAACTACAGTATTTTGAGCAGAAAGGCTTAACGGTTTACGGGAAATTAGAATATTATAATCCTACAGGAAGTATTAAAGATAGAGCTGCAAAGTATATTATTGATAAATTGGAACAAACAAGAGAAATTAATAAAGAAACAACAATTATTGAATCATCTTCAGGCAATTTTGGAATCGCACTTAGTGCTTATTGCAAATATAAAGGCTATAATTTTGTATGTGTAATTGATCCAAAGATAAATTTTATGACTGAAGTTGCTATTTCTAAAATGGCTTCTAAAGTTATTAAAGTTGATAATAAAGACGATAATGGAGGCTATTTATTAGAACGCTTACGAGTTGTGAATGAAATTGTTTACCAGGATGAAAATGTTTATTGGATAAATCAATACGGAAATAAACTAAATAGAGAAGCATATTATAATACAATTGGTAATGAAATTATAGAACAAATGCCAAATGTGAAATATGTGTTTGTAGCTGTTAGCTCTGGTGGAACAATTGCTGGTATCTCAACAAGAATAAAAGAATATAATTCTAATATTAAGATCATTGCAGTTGATGTTCAGGGTTCTGTCGTATTCGGTCAAGAACCAAAAGATAGAATCATTTCTGGATTAGGATCGAGTATTAGACCACAAAACTTAGATTATTCACAAATTGATGAAGTTGTAATAGTTTCAACAGAAGAAATAATAGAAGCATGCAATCGCTTATTGGAATCAGATTATATTATGGTTGGAGGATCGTCTGGTGCGATAGTTGCTGCGATTGATAAATATAAGGAAAATAATAATATTATTGATAAAGAAATACTTGCGATTTTTCCAGACAAAGGGGATCGTTATGGTAGTGTAATATTTGGAAAGGAATAAAAAATGAGATATTTAAATGAAAATGATATGAACAATATTAATATCGATTGGGTACAATTGATTGATTATATAAAAAAAGCTGTTTTATGTATTCAACAAAACGATTATTCACAACCATTAAAACCATATTTACGTTTCGGTGATCCCAAAAACAGAATTATTGCAATGCCTGCATTTGTAGGAGGAGAAATAAATGCTTCTGGTATTAAATGGATTGCAAGTTTTCCAGATAATATTCACAAAGGAAAGAAAAGAGCAAATTGTGTAGTAATATTAAACTCTGTTCAAACGGGAGAACCTATTTTTTCAATTGACTCGGGAATAGTAAGCGCGATGAGAACAGCTGCAGTAAGTGGTATGATCATAGAAAAATATCTCCAAACGGACAGAATGAAAAATCGACAAATCAAAATAGGAGTTATTGGTTTAGGTCCAATTGGATTGATGCATATAGCAATGATAAACCAATTCTTATCTTCTTATAATATTTCATTATTTGTATATGATTTGAATACTGCAAAAAAAGAAATAATCGACTCAAATTCTAGTTGGGTAGATACGTATGAATCAATTGTTCAAAATTGTGATATTGTACTAACAACAACTGTTTCTGAGAATCGTTATATAAATACTAAACCAAAAGATGGCGCATTGTTACTTAACGTTTCTTTGAGAGATTACTGTGACTCAATGTATCAGTATATTAAAGGCGGAATTGTAGTTGATGATTGGGAAGAGGTATGTCGAGAAAATACAGATATCGAATTGTTTCACAAAATGAATGATTTATCAAAACAAGATGTTATAGATATAGTTGAATATATGTATGGAAATTGGATTGAAACAATTCCAGCAAAACAAACAATTATGGTAAATCCTATGGGAATGGCTATATTTGATATTACCAGTGCTAAGTATATATATCAAGTAGCGAATGATAAATCTATCGGAATAGAATATTAATTTGGTTTTGTTACTTCAATATAAATCATTAGATAAACAATTCATTCAGTCAATGATTGTATGAATCTAACAGTAAAAAAATATATATTTTATAGTAGAAAATAATTTTATTGTATTCTGATTAAGATGATCAATATTCTATATTTTAATAAATATTGTGGTGTGTTTATAACATTTAGTGTATATTTAATGCATCATCAGGAGGGAAAAATGAAAGAGAATTATATTTCTTTATTTGAAAGAACAGTATCTTTGTATAAAGATGACATTGCATTACAATTTCAAAATCAATCAATAACATATTATGATTTAAATCATAAAGCTGATATATTAGCCTCATATTTGGTGTCAGAGTGTGATATAAAAAATGGTGAAATTGTTGGAGTAGCATTAGAGCGTGGAATCGATTTAGTGATTTCATATTTGGCTTTATTTAAAATAGGTGCAGCATTTTTACCTATTGATTTAACCTGGCCAAAAGATAGATCTGATTATATAATTTTCAATAGTAAGATAAAATCAATAATCTGTAAAAATTATGAAAAAGATTTCAAAAATATTATAATATTAGATGATAAAATTTTTAGCAATGAAAAAAAAGAATACAAATGTGACAGCAATCCTGATGATATAGCATATGTAATATATACCTCTGGTACTACAGGTAATCCTAAAGGTGTAATTATTGAACAAAAAGGGATGCTAAACCATATCATGGCCAAAATAGAGGATTTTAATATAGATAAAAACTCTATAGTAGCACAAAATAGTTCACATTGTTTTGATATTTCAGTTTGGCAATTATTGACAGCTTTATTAGTAGGTGGAAAAGTTGTAATTTATCCACGAAAAATAATAATGAATGTAAAAAAATTTATTAACTGTTTAGTTGATGACAAAATAACAGTTTTAGAAGTAGTTCCATCATACTTAAATATATTAATTGATACTATTACTGAAGATGAAATTGTTACTTCGAAATTAAAGTATGTTATTTCAACAGGTGAACCTTTAAAATATCACACAGTTGATAGATTTTTTTCAAAGATAAAAAATATTACTTTAGCAAATGCTTATGGACCAACAGAAGCCTCTGATGATATTACTCATGCTTTTTTTAATAGTACACCATCATGTAATAGTATAACTGTTGGAAAACCTATTAGAAATGCAGAGATAAGGATTTATAAGCACAATAACGAACTTTGTGATGTAAATGAAGAAGGTGAAATATGGGTTTCTGGAATTTGTGTTGGTAAAGGATATTTATTTGATGAAAAGAAAAATAATGAAAGATTTCTAATTGATAGTGTAACTGGAGATAGAATTTATAAAACAGGTGATGTTGGATATTTTGATGAAAACGGATTCTTATTTGTTAATGGAAGAATCGATAATCAGATCAAATTATCTGGTCATCGAATTGAGTTAGAAGATATAGAAAACAATATTTCAAGATTAGAATATATTAAGGATAACGTTGTTGTCATTACTGAGAATAATAATTTGGTATGTTTTTATGTATCATCAGATGATTTTCAGGAAGATATCCAATTCATTAAAAATGAACTAAAGAAATATATTCCTTCTTATATGATTCCACATCAATTTAAAAAAGTTTTTGACTTAAAAGTTACAGATAATGGAAAGATTAACCGTTCTTTCTATCAAAACTTGGTGATTAATGAAAATTCTAATGATGCTAACATTATTGAAATTCTGGAAGAAAAGATGAACTTACAAATTAGTGAAGAGATAAAGACTAGACCAATTGAAGAATTAGGAATTGATTCGCTCAAATATATAGAGATGTTGGTAGAATTAGAAGAAGCATTTTTAATTGAATTTGATGAAAATGATATTAATATTGAGAATCAAATTACAATTGAAAAATTAATTCAGATGATCTCGAAAAAATTGTAAAATATGCGAAAATTATTTATGAAGAGAGGGTAATCTTAGTAGGTTTGATTATGATGAATAAAGAAACAAAAATAATAAATTGTAATTTAAATGAAAATGATGATTCTTTTTCATGGAAAGAATTGAGTTGCGTGTTCAAACCCTGGGCAATTGTATTAAAAAGTATAAGTGATAGTTATTTTGATTCATTTCTTTGTATTTCGAGTTTCGTTCAAGTATATTTAAAAAGTAAAAATGAAAACTTTTATTTAATGATGGATATTTATGATGAATTTATTGAAAAATTTCTGAATGTAAAAATCATAAAAAACAAATTTACAAGTAAAGAAGATTTGGTAACAAAAATTGTTTATATATTAAAAGAAGAAAAGCCAGTTCTTGTTAATACTGATTTATATGGTCTATGTTACTATCCAAATTATCAAGCGGAACATTATTCACATCTTCTCATCATTAAAGGCATAGATGTGGAGAAAGAAGTGGTCTATATTCTTGATAATATTCATGTTAATGGTGGAACAAGTACAATATATAAAGATTTTACTTTGAAAATACGTGATTTATATGAAATGATTGAAATCTATAATGAAAATTTTGAAGTTGACCAAAATATATTTTATACATTAGAAGCTAACAATATTAGAAAAATTTCCAATATTGAAACATTTCAGTATATAAATCATATTATTTCTATGAATAGCGGAAGGATTGTTAATTGGGAAAGAAAGATATTTGAAAGCAATGGAGCAGAAGAAAAAATTGTTAGTTACTATCAAATTTTAAACTTTAGAAATGTGTTTCAATTTTATTTTGAAGAATTATTTAATAACTATAATGAGAAAAAATATATTATAGAATATGAAACAATAAATAAGGAATGGAAAGAAATTCTAAATCAAGTATATTATTGTCGCTTGAAAAAGAAAAAAAGAGATTATATTGAGAAAGATTGCGAATTGGACAATAGAATTATTGAAAATGAAAAAAGATTTATCGCATTTCTAAAAGATTTATCAAGTAAAATTGATGTATATATTTCTACAACAAAAGAACAAAATTCAGATTATAATATTAAAAATAAGAAAAAAGCAGTATATAATATCTGTGAAAATTCTATAAGTGTATGTCATAGTAAAGAAAATGTTTATGATACATGGCTGACTTCAAATGATGCTTTTCAATTATTGTTTGATGGACGACACATAAATTGTTTTGAAACAAAAGTTCACACTGATACAGGAAGATTTAATTATTATCATGCAGGTATAATTATTTATACCCAAGATAATAGTAAATATTTATTAGGTTTACATAGAGGTAACGATTTTTCTGTTTTTTGTCCAATGAGGGATGATTTTTGTTTATTAACAAAGGATATCGATGATTCACAATCTTTGAAAATAAAGCTTAAGATAGAATCTCAAAATTTATATGTACAGATTAATGATGACGATGAAGTAAATGAAATAATTCTTGATAGTACAATTAGCAAAATTGGTATTTTCTCTAAAACATGGTTACAATTTGAACACAAAATGACTTTCGATTATATTAGAATTAATGATGCAGTTAAAGAATTGTGATGAAAATAAATTACTTAAACTTCCCACACAATAAGGTGTGTGCCCAGATTTTCTACTTTACAAGTTCTGGCTTATACGAATGGAAGTTGCTTAGTCCGATTGCATACTTCAGCTTATGGAAAGAAGATGCAATGCCCCTTATATCGATGTTTTATTAATGCCAATTTTTTATTGAAACTGCATAAGTTGTCGATGTGGTATTAAAAATATCTGAATATTCTGATTCTCAGAAATCAGTGTTCTGGTACACGGAAATCATCTTATTTGTGCTTAACTATTAGTTCATTTCTATAAGAATATTTGTCAAGGCCTTGCCGCATCAGCGGTGCGTAACAGCCTTTATGAATATTCTTATAGAAATATAATTTAGCATGTACAAATAAGCATATTAAACGTGATTTCCAAATCACCGGACAGCTGATGGAAAGTCATCCGGAATATTCATATCGGCATTAATCTCTATTATGAAGATGTAACTATTTAATTCATGATAAGGTTCTTATGGAACGAGCAAAAAAAGAGTTAAATATTTCCTAAGTGATGCTCTCTTGAAAACTATACGAGAGCATGGCATTAAAGAGATAAGCATTGAACAGTATAAAACGGATTTGAAAAAGATAGTTTGCTTTGCAGATGAGCATGGATTTAGCAGTTATTATCCTGAACTTAAAGATGATTTTGATGCTTTTATAAATTCATTCAAATGTCGAGAAAAACAGTCTGTTTTGAATATGCGAGATTTCAGCAGCTTAAGCGCTAATCTACCCACGGGTAGATACATAAATAAAATACGTCATAATTGGAGTAGCTAAAATTAAAGACGATTACTCCAACAATCCTGAAGTTCTTTTTCAATGTTGGAGACGTTTACTACAACATTGATGAGGTTGCCAAATGTCCAACAAACGATTAGAGTTTGATAAAGTTTACAAACTTGTCACGGAGTGTCGTAAAAGAGGGCAGCCTGACAGACCGTGATGTATTAATTTATGGCATCGTTTCCAGTACCTTTTATTATTAGGTTCGCAGGTTGCAGGAAAGAGCCTGTTATGATAATCCTGGCAATTCAGGTTTTTATAATGACACCCCAGCGGTTGCTGAAAAACAGGATGTTGTATGCATAAACATACAATCGGAACTTGTTGAAGTAACACATACCGTGCAGGAATCGTTATGTAAGGACTGTGCATCAGTTAAGTTGCAATATAAGGATGTAAATATATTCCTGACAGATGATTTTAATGAAAAAATACTAAAGCGTATACTTCTTACACTGCAGGAGACCTTATGTTCGACGATATTGAATATTCTCGTGTGTTCGGACAGTACTTTTTATAAATAAAATGAAGGAAGAGGATTTGTGATGAAATTTTCTATTTTTTTTGATCATCTAAAAGAGATAAATGAAAAAGAAAATGTTAAGTATTCTGAATTATTTAATTTTCTAAAAAATCATGGGATTAATGCTGTAGATATTGATTATAAGCTAGTATTAAACAAAAATGATTTGGTTGAGAAAATACTGTTAAGTAGTATTAAGATTAGTTCTGCATTTTTTATGATTAATGGACGATTAGAATCAGATAGGTCGCAAATCAAAGAACTAATTTTTTGGGCAAATAAAATGAAAGTAACAAAAATTCTTTTGCTGTTTCCAGATCTTTCAATTGAAGAGGCAAATTGGCTAAACATAAATAAAGATAATAAGGTTAAAATTTGGGATTATTTTAATAATAATATCATTATCCAAAATATAATAGAAGTACTTCAATATGCAGTTAATGAAGGAAAGAAAAAAGATGTTCAAATAATGATTGAAAATTATGATTCTATAAAATCAGTTTTTGCTTATTCAAATGAAATAGATTATTTCTTAAATAAAGTACAAGGATTATTTTTATGTTTGGACACTGGAAATTCTATCCTATTTGATGAAAATATTACTAATTTTATTGATGCATATAGTAATAAAATTATCCATGTTCATTTGAAAAATCGAAAAAAAGACAAAAATGATAATCTCAAAATTTGTTCTATTGGAAATGGGATAATAAACGTGCAATTAGTAATAGATGCATTAGAAAAATTAACTTATTCTGGTTTCTATTCAATTGAGCATTATGATGTTTCGAATCAAACTCTTGCTGTAAAAGAATCAGTAAAATTCTGTAATAAATTAAATAAATAGGAAGGAAAACTAATACCGTATGAATTCAAATATAAACAATTGTAAGATTAATGCATTTCAAGTATATTGGACTACACCAATGAAAAAGGCAGAAATTCCTATATTTTATCTGTTTACACTAGTTTTATCTGCATTGATGTGGAAAACAAATAATGGGGAGAGTATCACGTTATATACTGATAAAAATTTCTATAAATTACTCTCTGATAAGAATTTATTATCAGTATGGGATAAGTATGAGATCATAACTGAAGAAAGATTAACAGATATAGATATTTATAAATATTGGTCTATTGGGAAATTTTATGCATATTCTAAAGAAAAAGCTCCGTGTATATGTATAGATACGGATTTGATTATCTGGGAAAATATTACTAGCAAATTGGTTGGGAAAAAGGTTCTAGTATCACATTGGGAAAGCGTGGAAGGTAACGAATATTATTTCAATAAAGATGATAGTTTAGTCTCAAGTTCTGAATTTGCAGGAGATGAATGGGATTGGGATATTAATGCAGTTAATACTTCAATATGCTATTTCAGAGATCAAAAATTCAAAGACTTTTATGTAGATAAAGTATTGAGTTATATGAAAAAAGCAAGCGATAATTTACCGGATGAAAAAAATCGTGAATTATTATTTGCAGAGCAAAGATTATTTTCGATGTGTTATAAAAATTTTTATAACGATGATAAGTTGGATGTTCTATTTAATGCTACTTGGAGACCAGAAGGAGGCTTTTTTGTAGATTCAAAAGGAAGTAGATTTAAATGGGATTTTTGTAATATTGAAAATAATGATATAGCTACACATGTATGGGTGGAAAAAAGATGGATAGCAACTGATGAAGAACGTAGAAATAGTTTTTGCGAAAAAGTATTATTAAAGCTTAAAGAAATTGATGATAATATTTATTCAACATGTTTTTCACTTTACGAAAATGAAACATGTAAATTGAATATTTCCGTGCGGTAGGGTTTTTCACAATTATGATATTGTCGATATCGCTTTACACTTTTTTATCAAGAATGTTCGGCCTTATTGTAGATTTCGTTTCATTTGAATCGCTTACAATGAAATCGATATCCAAGAGTTGTAAGTGTCCAAAAGTCTGGTAATTTTGTTTTAAAGGAACATCAGGCAGCAACGTGGTTGACAATGGAAACTTTGAACACAGTCGAATGACTTCCGGCAGACAAAGGTGTAGTTGAAAAATTAAAAAGTATCATATACCGTCAACTTTTATGGAAAGGTGACGGTATATTCCATCGCCATAATTGAACCTCTTTCCTAAATTCTATTATAGCAGATATGCACTTAAATTGCGAATATCTCTCGTTTCATGGTTCGTCATATTGCCTATAACTGTAAGGCTTTTAGAGACGATTTCAGTGGCTGTATGATAGCCCCTTTTGAAATGATTGATATAATTATAACTACATAAAAGCTAAATAACGCACTTACAATGCGGGATAATGGACTTACAGATGATTGCAAACACCTTATTTTATTGCAGGATTTGTGTTCGAAAAATTCTACTTTTTGCACAATCATCATGCCATATGTTCCGGCGGCGGGGGCTCTTGAACTGTATTTTGCAACCCCAAAGTGTAACAAAATGCAAAGCAAAAATGTAACACCCTAGAGAGTTATTTAGTTGCTGAATCCTTCATTAGGGAATGTTCAAATCTCCAGCTTTCTCTGTCGAAGACAATCAGATGACTGTGATGAACCAGGCGGTCAATTAACGCCGCTGTTAGCTGGTCGTCATAAAAGATTCCATTCCATTTACTGAATTCTATATTTGTTGTAAGTATCAGGCTGCGTTTTTCATAACAGTCTGCAATTACCTGAAATAACAGCTGGGAACCTTCCGATTTTGCATCGGTCAGTTCATTTACCAGTGTTGCAGTTTTATAAAATCTGACTTTCTTTCCCTGCATACACGCTTCTACACCAATCGCAGTAGCCATATGGCTCTTTCCGGCTCCATTACGTCCATACAGGATAAGATTTTCATTCCTATCCATGAAATCCAGAGATTTTATTCCATCTATGCTTGTGGTGTTCGGAATTATAATCTTATTGAAATCATACCCTTCAAAAGTTTTTATGTTGTCAAATCCTGCCTGTTTTAAATGGTAAGCGCCCAATAGTAGTCGGCACCTCTTGTGATGCCGTGTGCTTTGTGTGTGGTCTTTGTATCAGTTGTTTCTGGTACAAGCTTTTCAGAGCCGGTTACAAGGATGTTTTTAACACTCTTGTAACTTGGTGATGCTGTATAGGATAAAGCCTTTTTACAGGCCGCTTCCAGCAATGCATCCGAGTATTTCTCGGCAAGCTTCAGAAGTCCCATACAACTTCGATAAGTTTGTTGTTCCACACCTTTGGAGGTTAATATCGCATTAACCACAGTGTACGTATTTATGCCAATCCGCTCAGCCCACTTACGGAAGCGGTCACCGTTCCATTCCAGATATTTCTGATGGTCTTCCGGCATATGCTCGGTAATGGTGCTGTACTGCCCGGTACGTCCTTTCAGACGGCGATGGGAAGCAATGCGGTTATGGTTGTAGAAAATTTCAATAGTGGTATCTGTTACCCTTACATCAACTTTCTTTTTGATGTATTCATACGGAACTGAGTATAGCATTCCGTCCACAGATATGTGATAATTGAATTGAACAGTGGCTGTTTTCCAGTCGCACAGTTCAAAACGGGTAGCAGGTAATGGTGCCAGCAATGGTTTTTCTTCCTCAAGAAATAAGCTTAGCCGACTACCCTCTTTCTTCTGAAAGAGCCTTTGGTTGAACAGTTCGAGTTTATCCCTGATTGCACGGTTTAATTCGGCAAGGGAGAAGAACTGTTCATCCCGAAGTGCTGCTGTAATCCAGGTAGATATATTTCCTACCGTTCATTCAGCATTCGGCTTATCCTTGGGAGCCCTGACACGCACCGGAATAATAGCTGTGCCATAGTGTTCAGCCATTTCCTGATAGGTTTCATTAATCTGCTGGTCTTTAAATCCACCATTGTGAATAACTGCGGTTTTACAGTTATCTGGTACGAGAATCCTGGCAACACCGCCAAAATATTCGTACATGTGGATATGAGCATTAATCCATGATTTCTGTTTCATATCCAAAAAGGCTTCAACATAAGCATACTGGCTGTAGGTCATGACACCCACAAAGATATATGCTTTGATGATTTCCCCGGTATCCGGGTCAATGATTGTTGCAGGATTACCTGCCCAATCCACTTCAACCTGTTCACCGGGTTTACGATTGATATGCATGGTAGCACGTCGTTTCTGCTCATCCTGTTGGATGTGATAACAGAACTGGGAATACATGAGGGGTTCTTCGCCATTGGCACGGCAGTCCTCCATGTATTCGGTCCATAGGAGTTTTTTGCTGACTCCATTACGGAGCAACTCCTTGCGGATGTAATCGTAGTCAGGCATCCTTTTATTGGATTTGCCTTGCTTTGCAAAAGGGAAGAACTTTTCCGCAAGGACAGCATCGGTGTCGTTTTCATCAAGTGGCCAGGAAATTCTTAATTCCTCAGCACGCTTTGCTCATTTTGGAATTACCGTCAAGACAGCAAAAGAAGATATGGATGAGTATTATGATGCGCTTGACTGTGAGGAAAATTGTGGTTGTGAAGAATGTAACGTGGATGATTCCGAAATCATCAGAGAGTTAGACAGAATTAAGGAGGCAGTTATGGAACAGACAGGAACAAATCAGTGCCTTGTATTTGTGGGCAGCATGGAAAATCATGTTGCCGACAGAATGGAAGCCTACGCAAAGCAGAATGACTTGAAGGTTGTTGAAACTATTTTCAAGGACGACAGAGCCATAGATAAGCTCACTTACTATATAGAAAGAGAAGGAATCATCTGTATTCTTGTTAGAAGTATCTGGGATATTTCAACGGATAGAGAAACGGTAAAAAGCATTATGAAGCTGGCATCAGAGCACAATGTCAGCATCAATGAAGAAAATCGAGGCTTTGAACCTGCTACGCTTGTCTGGGACGGTGGTGCCGAGTGCTAGGCTGTATCATTTATCCATCAGAGACCACAGTGGTCGATGAGAAAGGCAGTCGTGTGGTCTCTTGTCCTACAGAGGACGAAGCAAGGGAATATATTCTTCTTTGTTACTCGTCCAGAATTGAGGAAAATTCTCCATGCAAAAACAACAGGGTGGAAATTGCCAAGGTTGAAGATGCAATCATGAAAACTGTAAATATG
>OGMP01000057.1_pt1 | contig 106851 bp, 88 predicted proteins | sample 1573261 | NCBI WGS metagenome assembly OGMP01 (sample SAMEA2581878, study PRJEB24529) | metagenome | biome: Human gut stool | place: China | collected 2011 | reverse complement strand
TATCCAGGTTTCCGGTCGGTTCATCCGCCAGGATGATGGACGGAGAATTGAGTACGGCACGTGCAATCACAATGCGCTGCTGTTCGCCACCGGAAAGTTCGTTCGGCAGTTTGTATCCTTTATTGGACATTCCTACCAAATTGAGCACTTCTTCAATACGTTCCTTGATTTCCTGTTTGTTCTTCCAGCCTGTGGCACGAAGTACAAATTCCAGGTTATTGTAAACGGTACGGTCCGTCAGTAACTGAAAATCCTGGAATACAATGCCTAACTTGCGGCGCAGTTGCGGGATATGCTTACGTTTGATAGACCGCATATTATAATCCAGTACTTTAGCCTCACCGTCAATTACATCCAGTTCGCCATAAAGGGTCTTGAGCAGACTCGTCTTTCCCGAACCTACTTTTCCGATCAGATAGACAAACTCTCCTTTGTGCAATTCCAGATTTACATCACTCAGCACACAGAGTTCCTGTTGATGGATTTCTACGTTCTTATATCGTATCAACGCCCCGTCATCCATGCCGACTCCCGCTTTAATTTTTAATTATTAATTCTTATTTATTTAATGCTTCTTCCATGTACTGCTATGCCTTTCCTGCAATTCACGAGCAAGATCTTCAATACGATAGCCTTTTGAAGTCAGCAATACAATCATGTGATAAATAAGGTCGGCTCCTTCGTAGATCAGGCGTTCGTCAGTGCCGTTGGTTGCTTCGATCACTGTCTCGACTGCTTCTTCACCTACTTTCTGCGCCATCTTATTGATTCCGGACTCAAACAGGCTGGTTGTATAAGAGCCTGCGGGCATTTCTTCGTGACGTTTGTCGATAAAGTCTTGCAATGCTTTCAGGAACATCACAGGTTCTTCATTCTTCTCGCCCCAACAGGTATCTGTACCTGTATGGCACACAGGACCTGCCGGATTAACCTGAATGAGCAACGTATCATTGTCGCAATCGGCCTTGATAGAAACAACATGAAGGAAATTACCGCTTTCTTCGCCTTTTGTCCACAGACGATTCTTTGTACGGCTAAAGAATGTCACTTTTCCGGTTTCTACCGTTTTATCATAGGCTTCCTTATTCATGAAGCCCAACATCAAGACTTTGCGCGTCTCATTGTCTTGTATGATAGCCGGAACAAGTCCGTTCATTTTCTCGAAATCCAATTCCATTTTATTCAATATCTTAATTTACTATTTACGCATTATAATACCTTCGCCGCAAAGATACGATTTTAAATCGGGAATTTTAATTTCTCCGAAATGAAAAACGCTGGCTGCCAATGCCGCATCCGCTTTTCCTTGCAAAAAGACGTCACGGAAGTGTTCTTTACTGCCTGCTCCACCCGATGCAATGATAGGAATAGAAAGCTGTCCAGCCAAAACGGCAAGTGCTTCGTTCGCATAACCGGTCTTCACACCATCATGATTCATACTCGTGAAGAGTATCTCTCCCGCTCCGCGTTCCTGCGCTTCCTTAGTCCACTCGAACAGGTCTTTATCCGTTTCGATGCGTCCTCCGTTCAAGTAACATTTCCAACCGTTCTCGGTCTGTTTCGCATCTACCGCCAACACACAGACCTGTGAGCCGAAATTCTTTGCAATCTCATCAACCAATCGGGGATTACGGATAGCGGAAGAATTGATGGAAATCTTATCCGCTCCCGCATTCAGCAGACGGTCCACATCACTCAATTCATTGATTCCTCCCCCTACGGTAAACGGGATATTGATATTAGCAGCAATCCGTTTTACCAATTCCGTAAAAGTCTTACGTCCCTCATGGCTTGCAGTAATGTCCAGGAAAACAAGTTCATCTGCTCCCTGTTCACTGTAAGCACGACCCAGCTCCACCGGATCACCGGCTTGGCGCAAGTTGACAAAATTCGTTCCTTTCACGGTTTGTCCGTCTTTTATATCCAGACAAGGTACTATTCTTTTTGCTAACACAATCTTATTTTATTTACTATTCAACAATTTACAATCTATATGCCTAAGCTTGCTTCTTAAATTTTTCTTATTACATCAAATCCTCTTATATAACTTCTCCTTATTATATAAGGTATATTCTGATATGCGAATTATAAAAAGATTCTCAAATCTTGTAAGGTGATATGGCCTTCATACAATGCCTTACCGAAAATAACTCCGGGAACACCGGCCTCATCCAAAGCAACAATATCATCCACCTTGCTTACCCCGCCACTGGCCATCAGATAGAGATCGGGGAATTTAGCCAACATCTCTTTATACAAATCGATAGAAGGACCACTCAGCATTCCATCACAGCTAATATCCGTACAGATTACTTTTCGTATACCTTTATCCATATAATTTTCCAGAAACGGAAAAAGCTCACAGGCGCTTTCGTCTTTCCAACCATTGACGGCTATCTTATGATCTTTTACATCTGCTCCCAAAATGATCTTCTCACTGCCGTATATTTCCAGCCAATGACAGAATAATTCCGGGTCTTTCACCGCAATGCTTCCTCCGGTTACCATCTGCGCACCGCTCTCAAAAGCAATTTTCAAATCTTCATCGCTCTTTACTCCACCGCCAAAATCTATAACGAGAGAAGTACGTGTCGCAATCTGTTCCAACACCCGATAGTTAACGACATGATGAGAAGCAGCGCCGTCCAAGTCTACCACATGAAGCCTGCGAACACCGTTCGCTTCAAACTCTTTAGCTACTTCCACCGGGTTCTCATTATATACCTTTTTACTATCATAATCTCCCTGGGAAAGACGTACGCACTTTCCATCAATAATATCAATGGCTGGAATAATTTCTATCATCTATTTATTTACTATTTGACGATTCACTAAATATTTATTTCAAACATCGAAATGTTTTTCATGACACATCATCCATACTGTTACCGGCAGAGGTTCAAGAAATTTGTCAGAATCTTCTCTCCTGTCTTGCCGCTTTTCTCCGGATGGAACTGGGTAGCATAAAAGTTATCTTTATGCAACGCAGCACTGAACGGATGAATATAGTCAGTTGTAGCAGCAGTAAAGTCGCAGGTCGGCACATAGAAGCTATGCACAAAATAGACAAACTCCTCTTCGGTGAAGCCTTCAAACAATTTGCTATTCGTTTGCCCAATGGTGTTCCATCCCATGTGAGGCACTTTATCTTCATGTTCCTGCGGGACAAAACGTTTTACGTCCACATCGAAGATATTCAAACAATCGACTTCTCCTTCTTCGGAATACCGGCACATCAACTGCATACCGAGACAAATTCCCAATACAGGTTGACGGAGATTCTTTATCAGTTCGTCCAGTCCCGTAGCTTTCAAGTGGTTCATGGTAGTTTCCGCCTCTCCCACTCCGGGAAAAATAACTTTATCAGCCGATTGGAGTTCTTCTTTATCAGCAGTAATCACCGCTTCTACACCTAACCGCTTTAAGGCATAATCTACAGAACGAATATTGCCGGCATTGTATTTTACAACTGCTACTTTCATCAGCTAAATATTACAGTTTTATTTTTGTAAGTCAAGACTTTGCGCTCGATGTGCTTCTGCACTGCACGCGAAAGAACGATTTTCTCCAAATCCTTTCCTTTATTTACGAGGTCTTCAATGGCGTCTTTATGAGTGATGCGCACTACATCCTGTTCAATAATCGGTCCGGCATCCAGCTCGGTCGTTACATAATGACTGGTTGCACCAATAATTTTTACTCCTCTCTGGAAAGCTGCATGGTAAGGCTTCGCCCCTACAAACGCGGGAAGGAAAGAGTGATGAATATTGATAATCTTATTCGGATAAGCGTTAATCATCTGTTCGGAGATCACCTGCATATAGCGTGCCAATACGATAAATGTAATCTTATGTTTGGCAAGCAGTTCCATCTCTTTGCGCTCCTGTTCTTCTTTCGTCTCCTTGGTGATAGGGAACAGATAGAAAGGAATTCCGAAACGTTCTGCCACGTGCTGCAAATCCGGATGGTTACTTATAATAAGAGGTATCTCTACATTCCACTCTCCTGCCGTATACCGGGCCAGCATATCGAAAAGGCAGTGCGACAGCTTGGATACGAAAATAGCCATACGTGGTTTTACATCAGAGAAATAAAGACGAAAATCCATTTCATATTTTTGCCCGTAGAGTGTTCTGAAATAATCTTCAATTTTTTCCTGTGGAACCAGAAAATCTTTCAGTTCCCATTCAATACGCATGAAGAAGATGTTCTCTACATGATCTACATACTGATCCAGATAGATAATATTTCCTTTGTTTACCGTAATAAAGTCTGTCACTTCCGCAAGGATTCCCGGTTTGTCGGGACAGTGCAATAACAGTTTGGCTGTTGTCATCATTCTTTTTACTAATTAACGATTCCAGGCAGAATCTTTTCTACCTTTTTAATTTTAGTCCGCAAAAATAACGATTTATTGCAAAATTACGAATTAATCAAGCAGAAAGTTGATATAAAAACGGTGATTTCTTACAGATAGAAAGATATCGGGAGCCATTTTATTTGAAAAGAATGTCCAACTTTAGGATAGTGACACCATTGCCTTCGGATAGTGGCGGCATTTCATCGCAATAGTATCACTATAAAGATCGGTTCTCCTTACTATTCGATCTGAAGGAAAACGAATATTTTTTTTCATTACAAAAGCACTCAAAATGAGACACTAAGCATTTTTCTCTTTTTTTATTGAAAAAATCTTTTCTCAAAACGCTTGCAGGTTTACAAAAAACAACTACCTTTGCACCCGCAATCGAGAGAGATGCAGATTAATAAATTGAAATTCTGGTGCGTTAGTTCAGTTGGTTAGAATACATGCCTGTCACGCATGGGGTCACGGGTTCGAGTCCCGTACGCACCGCATTAAGAGCAGTCCTTGAAAGAATTTTCTTTCAGGGATTTTTTTATTTATTATTCTCTCCAATGCCTTTCCTCTGTTTAAGGAAATAATCTATGGTCATCATTGAATTATTCATTTTTTTAGACCTCCTATCATCTATCTTTGCGAAATTCAAACAAACAAAAAAGATATGATCATACGGAAATGTTTATTGGGAGGAATATTGGGAGTCTTCTCCATCTCCATCTGGGCCCAAAACGCCCGTCTGAACTTACTGCACGAAAAGAATCGGCTTTCTTTTGAGGTTCGCTTTCATGAAAAGATTGTCATTCCATCTTCGCCTTTAGGACTGAATATAGATAACCGTGTCTTAGGACAGGAACTGGCCAGTGCTCCATCCTTGATTTCTTCAGACAACGGTATCAAATGTTATGAAATAAAACATAAAGACGGTTCCACTCTTTATCTGGATATCAGAGAGTCTGATGATGGCATCGCTTTCCGATACCGGATTCCGGCAAACGGTCCGCGGTGTGTTTACGAGGAAAAAACTGCTTTTACCTTTCCTCAGGACACCAAGGTATGGTACGCCAGCAGTCCCTTTCAATATGGCTGGATTCAAGCATACCAGGAACGGCCGGTAAATCAGATTGCCGGTGAATTGCTGGCTCCGCCTGCAACCTTCCGTTTGCCTGACGGTACTTATGCAGCTGTCACTGAAGCAAATCTGTTTCACTATCATGGAGCGGTATTGTTTGGCGAACCGGAAAACAGAGTACGCTTTGGCTATGTAGAGAACAAAGGACATCTGGAAACGGGAACTATGACAGGACTTCCGGCCGGACGTTACTATCATGAAGCGGTAAGAAACGTACCTTGGATCGTTTATCCGGATTCCGAGAAAGGAGAAATCAGAACTCCCTGGAGAATCCTGATGCTGGCAGAAAACCTGAATAATCTGGTGAATAATAAAATCATAGCCAATGTATCCGACCAGCCGAATCCGGAATTATTCCCTAATGGAGCCGATACAGAATGGATCAAACCTGGACGCTCCATATTTACCTGGCTGGTAGAAGGCCCAAACCGGCTCAGCGTTGCCAACCACAAGAAATATGTAGACGGTGCAGCGGAACTGGGTTTGCAATCGGTCGTGGTAGACGACGGTTGGGAATGGTGGCCGGAAACGGAGCCTAACGGAAAAGGCAAAACCAAATGGGATTTTCTGTCGGAACTGGTGAACTATGCCCGAAGCAAAAATATAGATATATGGGTATGGAGACCATCGTCTCCACGTACTGGAAATGCTAAAGATATTGGTTTGAATGATCCGGTGGAACGTAAGAATTTCATGAAGAAGTGTGCAGAAATCGGCGTTAAGGGACTGAAAATTGATTTCTTTCATACAGAAAACCTGTATACCGTGAATCTGATGGAAAAAATCTTGCAGGATGCCGCCCGAGAAAAACTGATGGTTGTCTTCCACGGAGTCAATAAGCCTACCGGAGATTCCTATACCTATCCCAACCTGCTGGCAAAAGAAGCTGTCCGAGGGTTGGAATGCGTCGGAGGCGAACAGTCCTGGGCTCCGGGACCAGCCTGGCCATACCACAACACAGTACTTCCCTTTACCCGATGGCTGGCCGGACCGGCGGATTATACTCCTCTGAATTTTAGAGGTTTCTGCCCGCCATCAGTTACCTTCACCCATCAATTGGCATCTATATATATGTTTACCTCCCCCATGCTGATTATGGCAGCCGACATGGAAGATATGTTGGCATGCCCCGGACGGCAGTTCATCGAAGAAGTACCGGTAGAATGGGACGAAAGTTATGTCTTGCCACAAAGTGAGATTGGCAAACTGGCCGCCATAGCCCGTCGCAAAGGGGATGTATGGTATCTGGCCATCCTGAATGGAGAAGAAGAAAAACAACTGTCCTGCAAGCTGGATTTTTTAGAAAAAGGCACTTATCAGGTCACCTTTGCCACCGACAAAGGACGGAAGGAAATTGTCATGAATGAACAGAAAACAAAGTCAGACCGCAACCTGAAAATTCATCTGCTTTCAGGAGGTGGATATCTGGCCAAATTTGTGAAGGTCAAGAAATAAACAAAAAACAAATGGCGTTCCGGCTGGATTCACATCCCACACGGGCGCCATTTGTTCATTTAATAGATTTAATAGATTTATGTATGTTTGCTTGCTTGAGCCATTAGACACTGCCCCCACCCAGGGCTTTATAAAGATTGATCACCGATTGGCAATACGTAAACTGATCCTGTACCACATTCAAGCGGGCGGACAACAAGGACTGGCGTGCAGTAAGCACTTCCAGATAGGTGGCATTGTTTGTCTTGTAAAGCATTTCCGCTGTCTGCACGCTTCGGTTCAGTTCCTCACATTGTCTGCTGTGCTTGTCCAAAGAGATTTTGGCCGAACTGACAGCATAAAGTGCATCGTTCACCTCCTGACCGGCCTGTAACAAGGCCTGTTTGTAATTCAACAAAGCGATCTGTTCTTCGTCTTTCGAGACACGCAGATTGGAGATCAGTTTTCCACGATTAAAGATTGGCTGTGTCAACGAGGCCAGGGCTGAGAGAATCCACCCACCGGGATTCCGGACTGCCTCACCCAGCGAGTTAGTCCATCCGGCACTGCCCGAAAGCGTCAGATTCGGATAAAAAGCCGAACGGGCCTGATTGGTTGTATAGTAAGCATTGGCCAAGGTCATTTCAGCCTGGACAACATCGGGACGATGGGAAAGCAAACGCAAAGGCACTCCCGTTTGCAGACTGTCCGGAAAGGATTGCATCTCCAGTTTGGTACGCTCAACAGAACGATAAGTCGTACCCAACAAAGTGCATAAGGCATTCTCGGCTTCGCGCTGCTGACGCAGCAAATCATTGTAACTGGCTTCCAGTTCGTAAAGACTGGCCCGGGCCTGAGTCACCGCATTCTCGGTCTCCTCTCCCACTTGCAGACGAAGTTCCATGGTACGTACCTGCTCCTGCCATACCTTCAAGGTTTCCTTGCTGATGAGAATCTGCTCATCCAGCATCAGCAGCGTATAATAATCATTGGCTATGGTAGAAATCAGTTCCGAACGGACGGCCTGCCGATAGGCTTCCTGTTGCAGAAGAGTAGCCTTAGTGGCCTGTTTGGCATTACGCAGATTGCCGAACAAATCCACCTCCCAACTGGCCTGCAACGGCAATTCATAGGTCTTCACCGTAGCTCCACCGTCTGTACGGTTCACCGCACCCTGAGGCGACAGAGTAAGCGACGGAAGGAAAGACAAGCGGGCCGCCTTGAGCTGGCTCTGTGCCTGATCCACCCGAAGCAGAGCCGTCTGCATATCTGTGTTATGCTCCAGTCCATAAGTAATCAGTTCCTGAAGTTTGGCATCCTGAAACAACTCTTCCCACGGCAAATCTCCCAAAGAAACCGTATCGTTTTGCGCCACCGGTTCGCGATAAAGACTGTCAACGGGCAATCCTTCCGGACGCTCATAGTTCCGGTAGATGTGACAGCTGCCCAGCAGCAACGGACACATCAGCATATAAATGATTTTTCTCATCATGTTCTATCTTGTTTTCGTTTACCCATTACCCGCTCCTCAATGTATTGGAACACAATGAAGAAAGCAGGTGTTACAAACAGCAGAGCTATAGTACCGATAATCATTCCTCCTACAGCACCGACACCCAGCGAGCGGTTTCCGTTAGCTCCGACTCCCGAAGCAAACATCAGCGGCAACAATCCGAAGACCATGGTCAAGGCGGTCATCAGAATCGGGCGCAAACGTACGGAAGCGGCACTCATGGCTGCCTGCGACAAGGACATTCCTGCCTTGCGCCGCTCACTGGCATATTCCGTAAGCAAAATGGCGGTCTTCGACAACAGACCGATCAGCATGATCAGTCCCGTTTGCAGATAGATATTGTTCTCAATTCCCCACATGCGGGCAAAGAAGAAACTGCCCATAAGTCCGAACGGAACCGACAGGATAACTGCCATCGGAATGAACAGACTTTCATATAGAGCACATAGAATCAGATAAATAAACAGAATACAGATGCTGTAGATAATCACCGTATCGTGAGAATTGGCCATCTGCTCTTCCTCACGGGTCATACCCGAAAACTCATAACCGTATCCGGTAGGCAAGGTCTGTTGGGCCACTTCGTTCACGGCATTGATCACATCGCCCGAACTGTATCCCTCGGCAGGCATACCCTGCACGTTGATTGAGGTAAACATATTGAATCGGGTCAATGACTCAGAACCATAGGTCTTGGTCAGCTTCACAAACTGGCTTACCGGTGTCATGCCACCGTTTGTCTTGACATAAATATTATCCAGAGCCTGCATATCCTTTCGCTCATCGGAAGATGCTTGGATAATTACCCGATAAAGTTTTGTGAACCGGTTGAAGTTCGAAGCATAGATACTGCCGAAATAGCCTGAAAGCACATTCAACACTTCTTCGGTAGTTGTCCCGGCACGCTGGCACTGAGCCTCATCCACATCCACACGGTACTGTGGGAAGTTGGCACTGAACGAAGTAAAGGCTCTCTGTATCTCCGGACGTTTGTTCAGGGCATCCAAAAAGTCATTGGTTACCTGACTCAGAGCTTCAATACCCTTACCGCCACGGTCCTGCAAATAGAGTTCGAAGCTGTTACCCGTACCATATCCGGAAATCATTGGCGGGGAAAACACGAAAATACTGGCATTCTTAATATGGGCCGTACGACGGTAAATCTCTTCGGAAACCGCATCTACGCTATTTTCTTCGCCTGGGCGCTCGTCCCAATGCTTGAGTTTGACAATGAACATACCGTGTGACGCGCCACTACCGGAGCCCATACCGAAACCGGCCACTTTGTTAAAGTTCTCTATTTGCGGAATTTCCTGAAGTTCTTTTTCTACCTTACCCATGATTTCCGCTGTTTCAGAAAGCGTACTACCTGCTGGAGCATCCAGACTGATAAATATAGAACCGGTATCTTCTGACGGTACCAGACTCGTTTTGGAAGTATTCATCAAATAGAAAAGGGCAAAAGCCGCCAAACCGAGCGAAGCCCAAGCCAGCCATTTATGCTTTACAAAGACTTTTACTCCGGACTTGTATTTATTGACGATTCGCTTGAAGGCACTGTCAAAAGCCATACGTAAGCGGGTTGAAAATTCCGGCTTCTTGCCATCTACCAGAATCTCGTTAGGCCTCAGAATCAGGGCACACAAGGCAGGAGAAAGTGTCAGCGCATTGATTGCCGAGATACCGACTGCCACGGCCATAGTAATACCGAACTGAGTGTAGAACACTCCAGAGGTTCCGCCCATAAAGGATACGGGCACGAATACGGCCATAAACACCAATGTAGAACTGACGATGGCCGAGGTAATGCCGCTCATGGCATCAATGGTCGCCTTATAAGGAGAGCGGTATCCTTCGTCAAACCTCGTCTGTACCGCCTCCACCACAATGATGGCATCATCCACAATCGTTCCGATAGCCAACACTAATGCGAACAAGGTCAACAGATTGATACTGAAGCCGGCAATATAGAGCACGGCAAACGTTCCGATCAGCGACACGAAGATACTGATGGTCGGAATCAGCGTAGACCGTGGATTCTGCAAGAAGATGTATACCACCAGCACCACCAGGATAATGGCCTCGATGAGTGTTTTGATCACCTCATTGATGGAAGCATCCAGAAAGTTCTTGGTACTCATCAGTTCCACAATCTCCATATCTTCCGGCAAATCCTTTTTCAGTTCTTCCAGATAAGAGTTGATGTCGGTAATAATCTCATTGGCATTTGTTCCGGCCATCTGATTGATCATACAGGTGGTTCCGGGTGCTCCGTTCACACTTCCCGTATAGGAATAACTTTGTGCTCCCAGTTCCACATCGGCCACATCCTTGAGTTTCAGTACTCGTCCGTCACTGAATGACTTGATAACTATTTCCTCAAACTCTTCTTCTGTTTCCAATCGTCCACGGTATTTCAGTGTATACTGATACACATTTTTCGAATCTTCGCCGATGGATCCGGTAGAGGCCTCAATATTCTGGCTAGCCAAAGCCGCCTCCACATCCGACGGTTCCAACTCATATTGTGCCATCACATCAGGCTTCAGCCAGATACGCATGGCGTAGTCGCCACCCATGACGTTTACTTCTCCCACACCGCTAATACGTTGAATCTGCGGCTTCACATTAATGGTCAGATAATTGGTCAGGAAATTTTCATCATACGTCCCGTTCGGACTATACAGGCCAAAGATCATCAACGTACTGCTCTGACGCTTCATGGTGGTTACTCCCACCTTGGTTACCTCAGCCGGCAGCAGAGAAGTGGCCGTAGAAACCTTGTTCTGCACGTTCACCGCAGCCATGTCGGGATCGGTTCCCTGCTTGAAATATACCGTAATCTCGGCGCTACCGGTATTGCTGGCCGTAGAGGTCATGTAAGTCATGTTCTCCACACCATTGATCGCCTCTTCCAGAGGAACAATCACACTCTTCTGCACCGCTTCGGCATTGGCACCGCTATAGGTGGTAGAAACACGGATGGTAGGCGGGGCAATATCAGGATACTGCTCTACGGACAAGGCATAGAGTCCAATCAGTCCGGCAACCAGAATCACCACGGAAATCACGATGGACAGGATCGGCCGGTCAATAAAATGTTTCAGATTCATAACGTGCCCTCCTATTTCTTTTCATTCTTGTTGTCAGCAGTTCCCGCTCCGGAAGTAACCGGCATACCGTCTTTCAGCAGACCGGCTCCTTCGGCTACAATCACATCTCCGGCCTTCAGTCCGGATTCCACCACATATTCCTTTCCGTCATTGATGCGGAACACTTCTATCGGAGTAGAGACAGCCTTTCCGTCTACCACTTTAAAAGCAAAAATTCGGTCCTGAATCTCATAAGTGGCCTCCTGAGGAATAATTAGGCTCTGTTTCCGTTCATAAGGCACTATCACATTGGCTTGTCCGCCGCTCAACAAACGCTTGCCGGGATTGGCAAACACAGCACGCAGACGCACAGTTCCGGTTGTCTTGTCCACAATGCCGCTGATTACATCCACCCGGCCTTTCTGTTCGTATACCGAACCGTCGTTCAACTCCAGCGAAACATCAGGAAATGATTTCAGGGCTTCGGTGAGGGAACCATATTCAGCAGTCAGGGAAAGCACCTGCTTTTCTGTCAGTGAGAAATAAGCATACATTTCCGAATTGTCGGACACTGTAATCAGCGGATCGGTCATCGAAGCGCTGACCAAAGCCCCCACACGGTAAGAAGTCATGCCGGCATAGCCGTCCACCGGACTTTTTACCTCTGTATAAGACAGATTATTCCGGGCATCATCCAGTTCAGCCTTTGCCTGTTTCAAAGAAGCCACAGCACTTTTGTATTCATTCCGGGCGGTACGCAACTCAAAATCAGAAACGACCTTGCCCTGATACAGAAGTTCCTTACCCTCCAGATTCTGTTTGGCAGTGGCCACATTGGCCTCAGCCGTAGCAACAGATGCCTCAGCCTTCTGAAGAGCAGCCCGATAAGGTACCTGATCGATGATAAACAGCACTTGTCCTTTACGCACTTGTGCTCCCTCATCCACGCACACCTTGGTTATCGTTCCCGAAACCTGTGGACGTACCTCTACATCCTGACGTCCTTCAATCACCGCAGAATATTTCACGGAAAGTTGACGATCTTCCTTTTTTAAAGTCATCAGTGGATAATCCCCCGTCGCAGCCTGCTGCTGGACTTTTTGCTGACATCCGGAAAACAATAGTCCTCCGCATAAGCCGGATACAAGAATAAATGTTTTGATCTTCATTTTATTTTGATTTTGCTTTGTTGTGGCGCAAAATTACCCCATGTATCAAAGACATATCTTGTCCAAAAGAGCCAAACATTTGTTTAAAAGGAATCCTGTTAGCAAATGTTAGCATATCATCTGTATAATAGTCACATTGTTTTGTCAATAAGAGACATTTTTATATTTTTGCATCGTAACACAACAAAAACAACACAGAATGACACAAACAGAATTATCAAATCTATTTCCGTCCACCTGTTCTTTGGGCGATTGGGTGCTTTTGGTTTCTCCTTCCGATTTCTTTCGTCTGAAAGGAATCACCATTGAAAAAAGCAGATTGTTTCTGCTTGTATGCCAGGGAAGTCTGTCCGTAACCATTAACGGTAAAAACTTTGAACTGACGCAGGGACTTGTCGACCTTCTGGACACCTCCACACTCCTGGTAGGTTCTTGCAGCAATGATCTGGAGGCATGGGCCTTATTTGCCACCTTTGAGTTTGCCAGCGCTTCCCTGAAAAACTTACGGCCGGGCCCCATGATTCATCCTCAGGAACGGCTGAACATCCCCATTATGGACTTTACAGAAAAGGAAACGACTCTGATGCAAAGACAATTGCAGCAACTGAAAGAAATCCTTGCCGACAAGAACCATTACTATCAACGTGAAATGGCTGAATTGTATTTTCGCAGCTTCAATCTGGAACTGGGCAATGCTCTCTACCGGCATCTGAAAGAAGCCGATGATGCTCCCAAGTATATCAGCCGACGGGACTTTGTCACCCTGAATTTTTTCAAGCTGGTCAATGAACATGCTGTCCGGGAGCACCGGTTGAACTTCTACGCCCAGACGCTCTGCATTTCCGAGAAACACCTGACACGCATCATCAAGGAAACCACCGGCAAGACACCTTACTTTTTTATCTGCCAGGAAATCGTTCATCATGCCATGGCTCTGCTCGAGGACAACAAAATTTCCATCGGCGAGATAGCCGACACTCTGAACTTCTCCGACCAGGCAGCCTTCTGCAAATTTTTCAAAAAACAAAAAACGGTATCTCCCCTGGCTTATCGCAAACGGTATGAATAAACAACGCGTCATGGCCGACTGGCCATGACGCGTCTCTCCCTAATTAAGCCTGTAGCAGTCAGGATTCACGAATAGTCACATATAGTATTATGGTTTTCTGACCGTTTCTTTGAAGGAACATGAGGATTTTCCACTTTTCCCGTGGTTCTCCGTTCTTTCCGTTACTCATATTAATTTACTTTTGTGTGCTAAAATACAATATAAAGACTGCCACAAAGATAGGCCTGCAAGTTCTGATTCAATTAGCATTTCAGCCTTTTTGTTTTCCCTTTTTTATCTGGATGCATTTTTCTTTGGAAAACGCAAGAAGACAGCAAAGAATATAAATATTCCTTACTGTCCTCACACATCAACTCATTATTATTGGAAACATCTGGGTTTACTGGTTCCTTCTACACTACTTTCTTGTTCTTGAATCGAATAATTGGTAATTACGCATCCTTTTCCCGTATCAGACGCATAATATCTTTGTTTTCATTTTGTCCTGTACTTTCCTACTCTTATCTATTCATTCTCATGATATCCTCAGTTCAGAGCAGACAATCTATCGCATTCTATCTTCTGTTTGCAAATATAGGGGTTATTTCTCCAAAGGAATTACCATTTTAGCTCCAATATTTATCTTTACGGTTACGCCTCGGGAAAATCCGCATCTTCTCTTAAAAGATTCACTTTTCGCCACTCGGTCGGCGTACAACCCAGATTCTTTTTGCAGAACCGGGTGAACTGCGACAACGATGAAAAGTTCAAGGAATAAGCCACCTCGCTTACCGTTGCATTTTCATTAGCCAGTTTGTTTATAATGGCAGATTTCATCTGCTTGTGCATCCACCGGCCTGCCGGTTCATCAAATTCTTTGTTAAATTGCTTTTTGAATGATGACAGAGACACATGACACAATTCTGCCAACTCTTTAATACTCTTTGCCTTACGGTAGTTACTCCACACTTTGTTTCTAAAATGATAGTCGCTTCCCAACATTGGATAAAAGAAGGTGGCCAGTTCCAGTTTCGAATAGTAAAAACGCATGAGCCAGAACAGTTCCTTCATCTTAATCTCATGAAAATGAATACAGTTGGCTCCACTATCCAGGTATTCGGTAAGCAGCTCCAGATACATATAAAGCTGTTTCCGGATATCCATCGGCAGCATCTCATACTTAATCTGGTCTCTCATCGGCAGGAAGCGCGAAAAGTTCATATTCTCACAGTTGTCTACTGTGTTTTCAAACAAGGCAATAATGATGTCGGATTCCTCATGAAACTCTAATTCACACCAGCTATAACGCTGAATAAAAGTCATATCGCCCGAGTTTAACATAGATTTTCTCTCTCCTGTCCTCAGTGCGATCTTGCCTTTCAGGAGAAATAGGATACAGTCTTTCTTGCTTTCATCCGCATAGCTCTTTCCCGCGTCTACTCGATAATAGATGAAACCTTCCTGTATCGCATTCGAATAATTAGAGCATGCCTTATGCTCATCCAGGTAAAATAGGTTCATAACACATTAAATAAAACATTAGTTTTTTGTTAAAAAATCAAGGTAGTATTGCTTAAAATCGTTTTTATAATCCAGGACAAATTAAACAAAAATACTCCAAGGTATAAGCTCCCTATTACACCTCATATCATCACGATTCTATTAAAAAGGAGCCCTGGTTTAGTTAAGGGGTTTTTTAGTGTAGAATAACAGATACATCACAACGGGATACAGATCTACCTGCTGGCGGCAAAGATAGTAAAAAATAATAAGTCAATTTTCTTTTTTAGTTTTTTTCGGTTTTATTCTGCCTTTTAAAAATACAAAAGGGAAGTCCTCCCGGACTCCCTTTTTCAGAAACTATCATTCAATTCTAAAAGCGTTATTTGCCGATTTCCATCAGCCATTTTCCATCTTTCTTTACCATGGGCTGTTTTTCCAAATCTTTGCTACCGTCTTTATAAACCACTTCATAAGTTACAATGGCCAAAGAATCTTCCACAATGACACTGTCGCCCACGACATTATATTCTTCTACATTTCCATTTTTCTCGGCTTTTTCTCCAATGAGGGCCGCAAACTGCTCCTTCTGTTCCTGAGTCGGTTGCTTCTTGAAATTCATGCCATCCACAAAGGCCACATAGTCCTTGTTCTGCATGGCATCCAGATAATCCTGCAAGGCATCTCCGGCCCCGCTTCCACTACAGGCAGTCAGCAACAGTCCGCCCAATAATGCATACAAATTTTTCTTTCCCATAGGCTGTTCGTTTTAAGGGTTATTATGTTTTTGATTTTGCGGCACCAGTCTGTTGCTGACCCATAAATCTTCCGGAAACAGATAGCTTGATGTCTTTCCGGGAATCACCAGCTGATGTCTTCTCTCTTCTGCCAGATCTATTCCATGTTTGCGGTACAGATACCACACCAGCTCCGTACAATAGAAACTGGTTGTATCCCACAAATCATAGTCATGGTCAAAACTAACACCCTTTTCATATTTTCCGTATGCCGCCAGCGCCACCCGCGCCGCCACACTATCGGAACAGTCTACTCTTCGCCATGCTCCCCGACAGGCTCTCTGCGGTGCAAAGAAACTGTCCAGAGGCTCGCACTTGATGCGGTCTGTCTCTCCCGGCGGTGCTTCGTTGGGCACCGCGTGCACCACCATCCACCGTCCGTTCTTTTTCAGAGTCAGTCCCACATGCGAAAAGTCTCCTCCGCCTACGGTCGTCACCACCCGGCTGGCTCCTTCCAGTCCCATTCGGAACAGCAAGTCACCGTCTCGCCACAAAGTTGTGTCCACCCGTACCGGCTCTCCTGCCTGTGGTCTTTCTCCTTCGCACCCGAAAAAAAGACCAAGCAGGATAACGGCTGGCAATTTAATAAAAAAACTTATACGCACCATTCTTTTTGTATTCTTTTTTAAGAAAAAGAGTTATTTCTTCTTTTCGGGCAATGGAAATTCTAAAGAAAAGACTCCCTCGGTACGCCCCCAGGCATCTCCATCGGGACCAAAGCCGCTTCGGATACCCCGGTTGCCGGACTCTGAGCGGTCTTCGACATCTCCTCCACTCTGATTGAAATCATAATAGAGCAAAGGAAGATACTTACCTTCATGACTTTCTTTCCAGGCCTGATCCAACGGACGGTTGGCCACCTCCTGCAGCACGGCATCATCCAGAGCCTCGCCCCAGCAACGCAGTTCGTCTATAACGCCGCTCATCGGATGTTCCTTTCCGCCCAGATACATCGGTTTTTCTCCACCGATGGTCTGCACGGCCTGCTGCTGACTGTGTACCACTGCCCCGTCTCTCAGGAAGTCCACCTTGCCGCGACAGAAACGCACGGCATAATGATGCCACTCTCCACAACGCAAGGCACCGGCCGGTGTGCGGTAAACCACGGTATCTACCTTCAGCACCAGAGCTCCGTTTTTCTGGGCAGTGAGCGACCAGCTTCCTTCTTGCCCCATACCGGCCATCCGGTCGGCCTGAGCCGGATACATCCACCACTCCAGCGTCATTTCCTCCTGTCCTTTTGACCAAGGAGTTTTCTGAGTCTGCACTGCCGCCTCCGCCTGAGTAAAGTTCAGACCGTTCTTGCTGTCAGCTCCACATACCACCAGAGTCTGCTTCTTCACCAGTGAATCCGTCCCCATTTCATTGCGCACGGTCAGCGCCACGTCATAGACACCCGGTTTCTCCGGAGTGATCACGGCATGTCTGCCTCCCACCTGATAAGTGGTGAGTCTGCTCTTCACGCTCCAGTGCCAGTCTGTCGGACGATACTTACTCCTGTCGCTCAGTTCCACCCGCTGTCCGCACACCACAACCCGGCGTGACAGATCAAACTCCGGCAGCGGCTTCACGTTCTTCACCGTCCAGCGCATCCGTTTCACGGCTCTGCGCCCGCTCACCGGATCCTTTACCCGCAATTTCACGGCATAGCTACCCGGCCGTTCGTAAAGAGCCCGTACGGCATGCAGATCGGTTGCTCCCGTTTCTGCTCCTCTCACGGTCCACTGATAGCCACAGCCCGGAAGCACTGTCTCGGGCAGGAAAGTCACCGGTTCGCCGACTTTAAGTTCCGGCAGCGATGCACGGAAACGGGCCGATACCTCCGGCTGTTCCACCTCTACCAGTCTCTTGTCCTCATGAATCTTTCCTTCCCGGTCGCGTGCCTGCAACGCCAGTTCATAACGGCCCTTCCGGTTCAGGAAGAACACCGGCGCACTGCCTTCCTTGGTGGTTTTGTTTCCTTTCGGGTCTGTCACACACCAGGATATAGTCTCCATACCTGCCGATACCCATGCTTTCGGCTGGAAAGGCTGTCCGGCAGTAACCGTTGTATCTTTTCCGGCTATACGGGCCCATTCCGTCCGTGTTCCGGTCTGCATCAGCGACTGGGGCAGAGCCATTTCCTTCACCCCTTCGGCATGCACCAGTTCGGCGGCAAAACGCCCGGTACGGTCGTTCCAGAAACTCTTTTTACCTTCCTGGTACACCGATCCGTTATAACAGGCCAACAGTTCCTCGGGGCGTCCCATCTCGGCAAACGTGTCGTGCATCATTTCCCGGATTTCCTCCTCGCTGCGTGCCGTTTTCCAGAAACGCAGCTCGGCCAGCTCCGCGTCCCAGGCACCATCTCCGCTTCCGTTGAGCGGAAAATCACCGAAGCCTCCGATACCTTTTCGTCCCCGGGCACGCATGCCTCCTTCGGGTTTGCCGTTCACATATACCGTCAGCAAGTCTTCGCGCACCACAAAAGCCAGATGATACCATTGTCCCGGCACGATAGTGCCTTTGCGTGTATTCATCCGGTTGTCTCCATCCCATCCGGCCGTAATGGCGCCGTCATCATTGGCATGAATCAGCCAGCGGCCCCATCCGGGTCCCATCCCTTGATTCCAGCTTTTCCAGGAATAAGGCTTTATCCAGAATTCAATGGTTGCCTCAGGATAGTTGGTGGCAAACACTCGGGGTACTACCAGTCCGGCAGAATCCAGCCGGAGCGCCCGGCACTCCTGCTTCTGTTCGGGCATACATTTCCACGCATTGGCTCCTGCCGATGCCACCGTCTTTCCGTTTCTCCGGTACAGCGCCTGCACCCGATAAGTCTTTCCGTATTCCGTTTTCTCATAGCTCCGTGCTTCGGCCGGAAGCGTATCTGCTTTTCCTTCCATTCCGTCGCTCACGGCATATCCCGCCAGTTCATACACCGAGCGTTGCGGTGCTTCCCAACAGAAGCCTGCCGCTCCGCCGTTTCCGCGCACGTTCACCGGGTCGAAGAACGGCTCACCATCTACCCGGGCCGTGAGCACCGTCTTGAGTCCTCCGCTCACCACCGGATAGCGCAGTCCCACATACATCGGGGTTTCCACGCCCAGCGTGTCCCATTCATAATCTATCACCGAGGCATGATAGATTGCCCCCTGACCGATTGCCTCCTTTTTCGTTTCGATAATCAGGAAATATTTCAGCGGCCGTCGGGTGTCCATCCCTTTGGTCAGGTCGGTCAGGTCATATCCCAGTTCCATCGGCTCGTCGTGCATCTTGCCGTCGGCCCATTTTCCCAGCATCGGGGTGGGTGCATCCATTCCGAAGGTAGCCTTCTTGTTCGTCCGTCCGTCTCCGGCAAACTTGAAGTGTTCCAGTTCCACCGTACGTTCGGGTTCACGGGCATCCGCACGGGTAGCCACCCCCACTGACAGCTTGATTTCGCTTCGTCGTGAATACTCCATGCGCAGCTTCAGGGTCCGTTTGGGACGGTAATCCTTGCGCACATGATAAAATTCCGGTTTCCAGGCACCGCCCTCACGCTGCCGCACCGGGAACGAATATTTGTACGGGCAATAGATAAAGCCTTTATTGGCCCATCCGTCGCCCCAGGAATTTACGATAATCCAGGCACCGCATTCGTCCTTGTCCTTCTCACCATATACCTTATTACTGTCCAGATCGAACACGATACGGTCGTCATAGCCCACGATGGTCAGCGCATGGTCCACTCCGTCGCCCCAGCGGGTCACATATTTCATGCCCGTCACGCCGGCCTTCTTGTTGATTCCCTGCGGGTCGTCGGCAATGGTTCCCTGCTTGCAGGCACTGGCCACTCCAATGCCGCAGATACCTCCGGCTCCGAAATCCTTGTCTCCATTGTGGTTCCACAGCCAGTTTTTCACCAGTTCGCGTCCTTCCTCCGTATCCAGTCCGTAAGGAGAAAACGAGTTGTGCGAGATGCGGTTGAACATAGCGGCATACCATTGGTCATACCCCTGCATCCAGCCGAATTCCGCACTGCTGCAATCCTGGTTTCCGAATACCTGCGAATAAGTGGTACCTCCATAGACCTGCGCGTTGGGCACTCCGTTGGCCATAGCCATACCCTCCTTTCCGGAGTTGCTGTTGGTCAGCAGCCAGGTAAAATGAGTCGGATAGATATTCTCCGTTTTCCGGGCATCTGCCTTCCGGTAGGCATCAATTTCATAAGTAAACATATACCCGATGCGCGAGGCCGAACCGCACGATCCTCCGTGCTGGTTGAACACCGGCGGAAAATAAGGTGTCTCCGCATTATTGACATGATCCGGGCGTTTTTCATGTTTTTCAGGCGCCCCCGGTTGCGCCGCTGCTTCCTGGACACATCCGCAGCAGCAGAGTGCCAGTAGTGTTTTCATAAAGAAGCTCATAGTTATCGTAAAAGATTGTTTTTCCCCGCAAAAATAAGCAAAGGCGCTTAAAAAGAGGGGAAATAAACAAACATTCACATCCGTTTCAGAAAAGCTACTCTTCTATTTCCGGAAGGTTCGCGGGGCCACTCCGGTCATTTTGTGAAAGAGTTTCGAGAACTGGGACAGATTCGGTATCCCCACCGCCTCAGCCACTTCCTTGATGCTCAGATCCGAAAGCAGAAGCAGGGTTTGCGCCCGCTCGATGCGCTTCATCTGCACAAAACGGTTGGGGGGCATTCCGTTCACATTTTTAAACAGTCGTGTAAAATGATCGGGACTGACGCACATCACCTCGGCCAGTTCGCGCACCGTGATCGGATGATCCAGATGACTGTTGATGTAATGAAACACCTTGCTCATCCCCACATGCTGCTCAAAGCTTTGCACGGCAAAAGGTTCTTCCTGCTCCACAAAGCGGGCAAACAGTTGCAGCAGGATGCCCTTGCTCTCCAGATCCGCCCGGAGCTCCCTCAGGCTTTTCCTGTGGGTTGCCTCAAACAGATCGGCCCGGTTATCATACGATTTCGGGTCCGGATTGACAATCTGACAGTCGGGATTCAGTTCCAGAAAACGCTTCATCAGACACTCGTCCAGCTTTCCCGCCCGGGTCTGATAACGGAGCCGGAAACAGTCAAACAGACTCTTTTCTCCGATAAACTGATCCAGAAAACAGATATAGTAGTGACTCATATAGTCATCGCACTGATAGGCATGATACGTGAACTTGGGAATCAGAAACAGGTCTCCTTCCTGCAAGTGGAATTTCTCCCCGTTCATATACACCCAGCCCTCTCCGCGCTCCACCAGATACAGTCTCGAAAACGGACTGATCACATCCTTATAACACCACTCTTTCCCCGCCTCATAATATCCCGCATAAATCATCTGCAGCGAAAAGGTGTTCTGAAAATCGGCATATCTCATACTTCTCTTTTTTCGGCATTTGCCGCAAATATAACTCCTTCCCCGACAAAAATATCGTTTTTTGCAAAGTTTTGCATCGCATTTTTCCTTTTCTTTCTGCCGTTTTCCTTCTATTTTTGCAAAAACAACCAAAATCTGATTCTACACATGAAAAATTATTCTCTCCTGTTAGCCCTGTCGCTGCTGCTCGCCACCGGTACAGCCCGTGCGGCCCGGCCCGACGTGGTTCCCACTCCGGGACAAAAGGCCATGATCGACCGTAAATACGGTATGTTCCTTCATTTTGGTATGAACACTTATCTGAATGCCGAGTGGAGCGACGGTTCTGCTGCGGCTTCGGTCTATGCTCCTCCGGCTGATATTGCCGAGAAGGCGGCCCAATGGGTGCGCCATGCCAAACGTGCCGGCATGCGCTCCATCGTGCTCACCACCAAGCACCACGACGGTTTCTGCCTGTGGGACAGCAAATACACCGATTATGATGTGGCCAACCCTCAGGTGCGCCATAAGGCCGATATCGTGCGGGCCGTGTCCGACGCCTGCAAGAAGGAAGGCATCGCCTTTTCCATCTACTACTCGCTGTGGGATCGCCACGAACCGCTTTATCGGGATCCGGACCCGCGCAAATATATCGAATTCATGAAAAAGCAGCTCGGCGAACTGATGACCCAATACGGACCGGTGGCCGAACTGTGGTTCGACGGTGCCTGGGACCGCAAGGTAGACCAGTGGTATCTGCCCGAGGTCTATGATTTCGTCAAGAAGCTGCAACCGCAGTGCCAGATTTCCACCAACTGGACCATCGGCAAGCGCCCGGTCGACATGAAAGCCGGCGACCCGATTGTGTACTTCCCTTCCGACTTCCGTCTGTGGGACCCGTTCCTGCCGGTTCAGGACGACCCGAAGATCTATACCTATCAGGGTCAGGAATATTATCTGCCCTATGAGTGTACCCAGACCATATCCGTGCTGGGCAACTGGTTCTCTCATCCCGAGGACACCACCGTGCGCGAGCTGGAGGAACTGGAAGAAATCTTCCACGGCTCCACCGCCAACGACAACTGTCTGCTCCTGAATGTTCCGCCGGACACCCACGGCGAACAGAACCCGCTGGCCATCCGGCGCATTGAGGAATTGGCGTCTCTGCTCGGCATCCAAAACGGCGGCGACTTCCCCAAGAAACCGAAAACCCCGTCGTCGCTGACCCGCAACGCCACAGCCACGGCCACCGGCATCCATAAGGACGATGCCCTGCACAACGGTCCACTCTATGCCGTAGACAGCGACGTGTCTACCGCCTGGACCGGCGACAGCCTTTCCGTACTCCAGATCCGTCTGGCCCGGAAAGTAGCCTTCAAGCAGCTCTTCCTCATCATCGGCAAGGGCAGCATCGGCGAGTATGCCTTGGAGTATCTCGACGGAAAAACCTGGAAAACCCTGCATCAGGACCGGATTGACCCGGCCACCCAGCCCCAGAGTTTCATGGGCTATGGCTTTATTGACCTGAAGTTCGACCGCAAGATCCGGGCACGCGACCTCCGTCTGCGCGTCCTGCAGTCCAACGGCCGCCCTTCGGTCTATTCACTGCGTCTCCGCTAATCCGTACTCCAGTTATTTCATTACCTGTCATTCATGAAAAAAATACTTTTCCTGATCATATTCCATATCGGCAGTTTACTCACTCAGGCTGCCACACGCGATACGGCAGAGGCCTACGGGCTTCTGCGCCGTATCGCTCCTTCTTTATCCTCCAAGGTCCGTTTCGAGCTTATGGAACACGAAAAGAAGGATGTCTTCGAACTTTATTCCGAAGGCCCTCGGATTGTCATCCGGGGAAACTCAGTCAATTCCATGGCCGTAGGACTCAACCATTATCTGAAATATTTCTGCAAGACATCCGTGTCCTGGTTTGCCCACGACCCGACCGAACTGCCTGATACCTTTCCTGCCGTCGCCGGGAAGATACGCATCGAAGCACGCACTCCGAAGCGTTTCTTCCTGAACTATTGCACCTTTGGCTATACCATGGCCTGGTGGCAGTGGAAGGAATGGGAGCATTTCATCGACTGGATGGCGCTCAACGGCATCAACATGCCGCTGGCCATCACCGGTCAGGAGTCGGTATGGCTCAAGGTGTGGACCCGTCTGGGTCTCGATGAACAGGAGATCCGGAACTATTTCACCGGACCGGCACATCTGCCCTGGCACCGCATGACCAACTTCGACTCCTGGCAGGGCAATCTTCCGGATTCCTGGCTCCAGCATCAGGAAGCGCTTCAGAAAAAGATTGTGGCCCGCGAGCGTGCCCTGAACATGACTCCCGTTCTGCCGGCCTTTGCCGGTCATGTGCCCCCGCAGATCCGTAAGGTCTATCCTCAGGCCAAAATCAACCGGATGAGTTCGTGGGGCGGTTTTGCCGACCGCTACCGCAGCTACTTCCTCGATCCGCTCGACCCGCTGTTTGCCCGCATCCAGAAACTATTTCTCGAAGAGCAGACCCGTCTTTACGGCACAGACCACATCTACGGAGCCGACCCGTTCAACGAAATCGAGTCGCCCAGCTGGGAACCGGAATATCTGGCCACCGTGTCGCGCACCATTTACCAGACCATCACCCAGTGCGATCCCGAAGCCAGCTGGCTCCAGATGACCTGGCTGTTCTATTTCGACCGGGGCCACTGGACCAACCCGCGCATCAACGCCTTTGTCAATGCCGTTCCGCGCAACAAGATGATCCTGCTCGACTATTTTGCCGAGAACACCGAGGTGTGGCGCTATACCGACTCTTATTTCGGTCAGCCCTTCCTGTGGTGCTATCTGGGCAATTTCGGCGGCAACACCATGCTGGCCGGCAACCTGAAGGAAACCGGCCGCCGCATCGAAGAGGTGATCCGTCATGGCGGCCCGAATTTCTGGGGCCTCGGCTCCACCCTCGAATCGTTCGATGTGAACCCCTTCCTCTATGAATATGTCTTCGAAAAGGCATGGAACCATCAGCGCACCGACCAGGAATGGATTCAGGCCTGGGCCGACCGCCGCATCGGAAGCGCCGTACCCGGCCAGCGGAAAGCCTGGCTCGAATTGCTCGACCAGGTCTATACCGCCACAGCCCGTCTGGGACAGGGCACCCTGACCAACGCCCGTCCGTCGCTCACCGGCCACGGCAACTGGACCACCAATCCGCAGATTGAATACGACAACCGGGTGCTCTTCCGCATCTGGGAGGATATGTTGCAGGCCCGTCGCCTCACCGACCGGAACACTTACCTGTTTGATGTCATCAATCTGGGCCGTCAGGTGCTGGGCAACTACTTCGGCGAGCTGCGCGACAGTCTCACAGCCTGCTACCGCCGTCAGGACCTGCACGGAGCGGAGCACTATGCCGCCCGAATGGACCAGGTACTCACTGACATGGAAACCCTGTTGTCTGCCCACCTCACCTTTTCCTTCGGCAAATGGCTGGCCGATGCCTCGGCTTTCGGCACCACCCCCGAGGAGCAGCGTTATTACCGCACCAATGCGCGTACCCTGCTCACCACCTGGGGCGAGAAGGGACAGAGCCTCAACGACTATGCCAACCGCTCCTGGGCAGGACTCACCCGGGATTATTATCACCGCCGCTGGCGCATGTTCACGGATGCCGTGCTCGATGCCCTGCGCCGGAAACAACCGTTCGACGAACAGGCTTTCCGTCAGCGCATGATCGACTTTGAAGAGAAATTCACGCTAACAGATACCGGCTTTACCGCCACTGCGTCAGGCAAAGGCACGGCCATGGTCTGGCGTATCCTGAAAAAATACCGCAAGGAGCTGGGCACACGACCTCCGTCTGCGCGTTCTGCAGTCCAACGGCCGCCCTTCGGTCTATTCGCTGCGTCTCCGCTAAATCCGTCCTGCAACAGTCATTTCCGGTCAAACGGAACCGTTCAGGAAATCTGTCTTTTCAAGAAAAACAGGAAATGTTGATTAAAATCAATATTTTATTGCCTACTCATAGCTTGGAATCATCTTGAAGGCATATTTTTTGTTTCTTTGAAAAAAACAAGAGACTATGATCACAAAACACTTCTTATGGATGATGATGTCCTTCTGCCTCTCTGTGACATCCGCCTTGGCTCTGCCTGACCAACAACCCAAACATACTGACCGGACAAACCATACGGAGGTTCCGGGCAGCACGCAATCTTTCGACCGCGACTGGCGCTTTGCCCGTTTCGGTCTGCAGCCCGACGGCAGCACGCTGCCCGAACCGTCTCCCGCTCCTTCCGACTCCGCCTACGACGACAGCCGCTGGCGCGCGTTGGACCTGCCGCACGACTGGGGCATCGAAGGCCCCTTCCGCAAGGATCTCGACGGTCTGACCGGCAAACTGCCCTGGCGCGGCATCGGCTGGTACCGCAAGCAGTTCCCGCTGCCGGCCTCTCAAAAGGGACAGCGGGCCTATCTGGATTTCGACGGAGCGATGGCCCATGCCGAAGTGTGGGTCAACGGGCACAAGGCCGGCGGCCATCCTTATGGCTATACCTCTTTCCGGGTAGACCTCACCCCCTTTGTGCACTGGGGCGGCAATAATGTCGTGGCCGTCCGCCTGAACACCGAAACCTGGGGCTCCCGCTGGTATCCCGGCGCGGGCATCTACCGCCATGTGCGTCTGCTCACCCGTCCGCAGCAGCACATCGCCCAGTGGGGTGTCTTTGTCACCACCCCGAGCATCACGGAACAGGCGGCCCAGGTCTGTGTGGACATCGATTTCGAAAATCACGAAAAAGACGCTTCCACCCTTTCTTATCAGGTCGCCGTCCATTCCCGCCGCGACGACGGCACTCCGGGCCGGTGTCTTGCCCAAAGCGACTGCAAGAGTATTTCTCTGCCGGGCGAATCCACCCGCAAGGGACAGGCCGTGCTGCGCATCGCCCGTCCTCATCTCTGGAACCTTAATGATCCTCACCTTTATATGGCGGTTGTATCCGTGTTCTACGGCAACCGTCTTGTTGACCACTATGAAACGCCGTTCGGCGTCCGCAGCATCGCCTTCACCCACGACCGTGGTTTCCTGCTTAACGGAAAACACGTGCCGTTGCGGGGCGTATGCATGCACCACGATCTGGGGGCTTTAGGGACTGCTGTAAACACCAGCGCCCTAAAGCGCCAACTCCAGATTCTGAAGAGCTTCGGATGCAATGCCATCCGTACCTCACACAACACCCCGGCACCCGAGCTGCTGGATCTGGCCGACCAGATGGGCATGCTCATCATGGACGAGGCCTTCGACTGCTGGACCGTGGGCAAGAAGTCCGGCGACTATGCCACCCTGTTCCGCGAGTGGCACGAAAAGGACCTGCAGGCCCTGGTATGCCGCGACCGCAACCATCCGTCCGTCATCCTGTGGAGCACCGGCAATGAAGTCGATGAACAGTACCACCCCGAGAGCGGCATGACCCGCCATCTCACCGAGGTGGTCCACCGCTATGATACCACCCGCCCCGTAACCTTCGGCGCGTCCTGGCCTTCCAAATCGGCCCTGAACGGCACCGAGCTGCAAGTGGATGTCCACGGCATGAACTATCCTTCGGGCGGTTTCGGAGGACCGGATTTCTATGGCACCTTCCTCAACAAGCCGGGCCACGAGCATCTGGCCGGCTTTGCCAGCGAAACAAGCTCCACCCTGAGCTCCCGCGGTGTCTACTTTCCGGACCGTTTCCAATGCTCGTCCTACGACCTGCAGGAACCCGGCTGGGGCAGCCTGCCCGACCAGGAATTTGCCGCCCTCGACAAATACCCGGCCATCTGCGGCGAGTTCGTGTGGACCGGATTCGACTATCTGGGCGAGCCCATCCCCTTCAACAGCGACCAGACCATCCTGCTGAACTACAGCCAGCTGTCGGCCGAGGAGATCCGACAGAAGGAAAAGGAACTGGCCGAGATGGAGAAAAACCGCCCCACCTCGCGCAGCAGCTATTTCGGCATTGTCGATATGGCCGGATTCCCCAAAGACCGCTATTATCTCTATCAGGCCCACTGGATGCCCGAAAAACCGATGGCCCATATCCTGCCACACTGGAATTTCCCCGACCGCATCGGACAGGTCACCCCCGTCTTTATCTACACCTCGGGCGATGAAGCCGAACTCTTCCTCAACGGACGCTCTCTGGGCCGCAAGAAGAAGGCTCCCTTCACCTACCGCCTCCGCTGGGACGATGTGGTTTACGAACCGGGCACTCTGCGCGCCGTCACCTATAAGAACGGCAAGCGCTGGGCCACCGACGAGGTGAGCACCACCGGTCCTGCCTATGCCCTGCACGTGGAGTCCGACAAACGGAAACTCACCGCCGACGGTCAGGAACTGGCCTTTGTCACCGTGCGCGTCACCGACCGTCAGGGCCGCACCGTGCCCGATGCCAATCTGCCGGTCACCTGCGAGCTCCTCAGCGGCGACGGACAGATTGTGGCCACCGACAACGGTGATCCTACCTGCCACATCACCTTCTCGTCCCCCGAGCGGCCCACTTTCAACGGTCTGCTTCTGGCCATCATCCGGGCTCACGAAGGCGGCAAGGCTCCGGTCACCCTGCGCGTCAGCTCCCCCGGTCTGAAACCCGCCACACTGAAAATCCGCCTGAAGGCTCCTTCCCGATGAGACGACAAAAAATCCGGCTTTTCGCAAAGCCGGATTTTCCCACATTAATAATCAATTATTATCCCATCTGACCCGTCAGATAGGCTCTTGTCCGATCATCTTTCGGACTTTCGAACATTCTCTTTGTATCATCATATTCAATCAGCTCACCCAGGAACATGAACATGGAGCGGTCCGAGATACGCATGGCCTGCGACATGTTGTGTGTCACAATCAGGATGGTCACCTCCTTTTTCAGCTTCACCAGCAGGTCCTCGATGTGCTTGGTGGCAATCGGGTCCAGTGCCGATGTCGGCTCGTCCATGAGCAGGATGTCCGGCTGCAGGGCCAGCGAGCGGGCAATGCACAGACGCTGCTGCTGACCTCCGGACAGGAAGGTACCGCGCTTGTTGAGCACATCCTTCACCTCGTCCCACAGCGCCACGTTGCGCAGGCATTTCTCCACCAGGTCGTCACGCTTGTGTTTCGACAGCGAGATACCGTTCAGCGTATATCCGGCCACCACGTTATCATAAATACTCATGGTCGGAAACGGGTTCGGTCTCTGAAACACCATACCGATGTTGCGGCGCACCTCAATCGGGTCCTTGGTCAGGATATTCTCCCCGTTGAGCAGGATTTCTCCGGTCACGCTGATGTTCTTATACAGTTCGTGCATGCGGTTCACGGCGCGCAGCAGGGTACTCTTACCACAACCCGAAGGACCCATGATGGCCGTAATGGTGTTACGCTCCACGCAGGCCGACACGTTCTTCACCGCCGTCACTTTCTTATCGTAGGATATGGACACATCCTTGATCTCCAATATCGGATCGACTATATTTTCCATTTTTTTGCAATTCTTTTAGCCAATAAATTCAAACAAAGTACCAAAGCGAGCAGGAAGAGCGAAGCGCCCCAGATCAGGTCCTGCAGGTTCGGGTCGTTAAAGAACTCCCAGATCATGAGCGGCACGGCCGACATCGGTCGTCCCAGGTCATAGCTGATGACGGCTCCGCCCAGGGCGGTGAACATCAGCGGTGCGGTCTCTCCCACCACGCGCGATACGGCGAGCAGGATTCCCGTAAAGATACTTCCGAACGATGCCGGCAGCATCACGCGCAGCATCACTCTCCAGTAGTTGCCTCCCAGTGCCAGACCGGCCTCTTTCAGGCTTTCCGGCAAAATCTTCATGGTTTCCTCGGTCGAACGGATAATCAGCGGCAGCATCATGATGAAGAGCGCCACGCTACCCGCAAATCCCGAATAGCCTTTCATGGGCACCACCACCCAGATATACACGATGATACCGATGATGATGGAAGGTGTACCCTGCAACAAGTCGGTGATGTAGCTCACCGTCTTGGCAAACCAGTTCTTGCGGAACTCCGACAGACAGATACCGCAGAGGATACCCACCGGGATGGCCACGATGGCCGCCGTAAACAGCATCATCAGCGTACCCACGATACCGTTGGCAATACCGCCCGGGATGGGCTCACCCTTCTGTGCGGCCATCATGGCCTTGAAGGCATTGGGCGTGGCTTCGGTCAGGAACGACCATCCCAGTTGCTGCCATCCCTTCACCAGCACCTCGCCCAGAATGGCGAGCAGGGGAATTGCCGTGAGTGCCGACATCACACACACCACTACATAGAGCAGGTTGTTCTTGAATATTCTGGCTTTTACATTCGAATCTTTTTTCATACCTTTTCCCTTCTTTTATACATGTTGTGCTCTTCGGATCATGATCTTTCCGATCAGGTTGATGATGGCCGTAATCAGGAACAGAATCAGACCGATGGCAATGAGCGACGACAGTTTCAGTCCGTCGGCCTCGCCAAACTGGTTGGCAATGATACTGGCCATGGTGTTTCCGGTGGTACGCAGCGTTTCGGGCATCTGGTTGGTGTTACCGATCAGCATCGTCACCGTCATGGTCTCGCCCAGGGCGCGACCGATGGCCAGGATATAGGCCGAGAAGATACCCGAACCGGCTGTCGGGAAAATCACTCTGCGAATCACCTCCGCGCGGGTGGCTCCCAGTCCGTAGGCAGCCTCTTTCAGGTCGGCCGGCACCATCTTGATGAACTCCGAGCTCAGCGAAGCGGCATAAGGCACAATCATGATGGCCAGCACAAAGGCGGCGGTCAGGATTCCCGAGCCCTGTGGCGACAGGTTCAGGAACATGAAGATCGGGCGCAGCGCATAGAATCCCCACAGACCGTAAATGATGGAAGGGATACCGGCCAGCAGGTCGGTCACGGTAGCCAGCGCCGTAGCGATTTTCTTTCCCCGGAAATACTCACCCGTGAAGAGTGCCACCGGCAGGGAGAACGGGATACAGATCAGCAGCGCCAGCCCGGTGGTGAGCATCGTACCCGTGATAAAGGGCAGCGCGCCGTATTTTTCTTTTCCGGCCGTAGTGACCCAGTCGTCCGAGCAGATGAAATTCCAGAAGCCGAAGTGTTCAAAGGCTCCCGAGGCATCGAGCGTGAGGGAGTAGATGATCCCTCCGCCGATGACCGGAATGACAATCGCCGAAACGATGAGCAAGGCCTTGAATATCTTATCTTGCATTTTGATTCTTTTGGATGGTTTCCGTTACTTGATCACATTCTTTCCGTCGAAGGTCACCTGTTTCAGGTTCTCCAAAGACAGCTTCACGGCCTTTTCAGGCAGCGGTGCGTAGTGTACGGTAGTTGTGGTCTTCTGGATAGAGTCGCTCAGCATGTACTGCAACAGGTCCAGAGTCACCTTGGCCTCCTGCTCGGTTCTTCCGGCATAGTTCTGCTCCTTGTAGATAATCAACCAGGTGAAGCAGCTGATCGGGTAAGCTCCGGCAGCGTCTGCATTGGTGATGGAGCAACGGGTGTCCTGAGGCATTTCGCCCGAAGCGGCAGCCGAGATGCTCTCGGTAGAAGGTTTCACCATCTCGCCGCGTGCGTTCTGTACGCTGGCATACGGGATATTCTGGGCAAAAGCATATTCCGAACCGATATAACCGATAGAGTACGGAGTCTGGGCAATCACGCCGGCCACACCCGGGTTACCCTTGGCAGCCAATCCTACCGGGAAGTCCACGTTCTTTCCGCTGCCGTATTTGTCTTTCCAGTTCTGGCTCACCTTGGTCAGATAGTCGGTGAATACGAAGGTCGTACCGCTACCGTCTGAACGGTAAGCCGGGATAATCTCCTTGTCCGGCATCTGGGTACCTGCGTTCAGCGCCACGATTTTCGGATCGTTCCATTTCTTGATGTTTCCGGCAAAGATGTCGGCAATCACTTCTCCGGACAGGTTCAGCACCTTCACTTCCGGCAGGTTGTAGGCCATCACCACGGCACCCATACAGGTCGGGATGTGTACCACCGGCTGCATGTCCTTCATCTCCTCATCGCTCAGGAAAGCGTCGCTACCGGCAAAGTCCACGATACCGTCTTTCAGGTTACGCACACCGCCGCCACTGCCGATACCTCCGTAAGACACGGTGTTTCCGGTCTGGGTAGCAAATCCCTCGAACGACATATTATAGAAAGGAAGCGGGAAAGTGGCACCGGCACCGCTCAGCTCCACTGTTTCTTCGTTTGCACCGCCTTTACTGTTTCCGGCACAAGAGGCCATCATCCATCCCATGGCAACTACGGCCATTGATACAAATAATTTCTTCATAATCTTCTTATTTGAATTGTTCTTTATATTGATTCTAAATTAACTGCTGTTTTTTTAAAGTTTGAACGAAGCGTTCACCATCAGCTGGAAGGCATCTTTCAGTCCGTTGTCTTCCGGCATGTTCAGGCGCAGGTTCGGCGCCAGTTTCACATATTTGCCCAGTTTCACCTCGGCACCGGCCATCACGTTCATGCCGTCGGCTTCCATATTCCAGCCGTTGTTGGAGTCCAGACGGTCCCAGCGGGCAAACACATTCACCTTCTTTCCGGCCGGCACGGTGGCATAGACCGACACACCGTTCTGGTGGTCTCCCTCGTGATAGGCCGTGTTCATCTGGTAGTTATACTCGGCACCCACGGAATATCCGTTTTTGGCATATCCCAGGAACGAAGCCAGGTTCACCTTTCCCTTCAGTCCCTTGTCGGTAGCCTCATCATACGAACCGTACAGGCGCACCATCATGCCGTCCACCAGTTTCAGAGTCACACCGGCACCGTACTGCAGTCCGTGTTCAAACTGGATTTTCTTGTAGCCTTCGCCGTTCACCACAATCACATCGGCGCTCACCTGATCGCAGAACTTATAGGCCACCGACAGACCCACGTCGGCACTGCTTCCCAGCTTGTATTCATCCTGGAACGACTTCATGATGTAGCGCTTGCCCCAGAAATCCTCCTGAGTCTTGAACTGGGTGGTACTGATGAGTCCTCCATACAGATCCCATCCGTTCTTCTGCCAGCGCACCCACGCATTCTTGATAAACCCGATGCGCTGCATGTCCTGCACCTCTTTCGAGCGTCCGAAGTCGGCCACTGCCTGCATGCTCAGTCCGTTGCCGAAACTGTACTGATAACCGATATAGGCCCGTTCCAGTTCAAATCCCCGCTCCTCGTTGTTGGCTCCGAATCCGGAATACATATTGGCAAAGGTGGTCAGGATCACTTTACCTTTTCCCTTTTCACTTTCCTGTGCTTCGGCACTCTGCAGCGCGCAGGCGAACAACGCACAAACCATCCACGCAATTTTTTTCATCTTGTTTTTTCTTTTATTCTGATCTGTTTCTGAATTATCTGTTTGCTTTTGACACTGCAAATGTCCCGATAATATGTTTCAGAAATGTTTCAAGCCCTTAAAAATCCTATGAAGATTACGCCGGGCCCTATATAAATAGGTAAAGGGGAGCTTTTCGCCCCCCTTTCCTCATCCGGCTTGCGGCCGATTGTTACGAACCCGTTACATATTGGCTCCGCCAATCACTCCGGCAATGGCACTGGCCACGGCCACAATCAGGTTCAGCAACAGATTCCAGATGTTCTTGTTTTTCATAGATTACAATTTGGTTAAAGATTCATGACGCTAAAATCCCGTGGTTTTTCAGCCCAGATACAGGTTCCATCCGGCCATCACCTCCCGCATCACGGCAGGCACGCCATTCTCCACGCGGCTCATGGCCGCCACCAGTTCCATCATCATCTTCGGGTTCCGGTCGTCCACCGGCTCGTTGCGCGCCAGCCCGGTCAGTACCGCCACTTTCCGTATGTAATACTCCGTGTCGTTGCCGTCGGCATCCGGTGCCCAGCGCTTCACGATGCTCTCAATGGTGTTTGCCCCGTAGCGGTGCCGGTAGGTACGCAGCACCACAAAGGCCGCCCGATAGCCCCAGGCGATGGATTCAAACTGGAAGAATTCCGGATCACTCTGTTCTTTTCGCAATCCCTGCCACAAGTCGGCGCTCCGCCGGATGTTCAGAGGATTGTTGTTCCGCAATCCCCGGGGTGTGTTTTTCGTTTCCTTATTCATGGTGTGTTTGTGTTACGTTGTTCTAGACCATATCTTCGCCTTCCTCCTCGGCAGCGTCGCCGCCCTTTTCCAGATTATAGAAGGTCACTTCCTCATTGGCCAGGTCGATGGACTGCTTCAGGACCTTGCTCGGGTGATACACCACCTTCAGTTTCTTGATGTTCTTCACCTCAAACTCCTCGGCGGTGTCGGCACCCAGGCTCTGGCAGCTCAGTCGGAAAGAGCCCACATCGCCCAGATGCACACGCATACCGCTCTGCAAGGCGTAGACAATCTGTTCCTGCAAGGCCGCCAGCACTGCCAGACAGTCGGCGCGCGTCACGGTACACATACCGCTGATTCGCTTGGCCAGTCCTTCAATGTCAATCTTTCCGGGACTGACCACGGTGGCATAGAACTTCTCGGTTTCCGGATTCTGAGTACCTGGTTTCATTCTACCAATAATCTTGTAGTTAATCATACGCTTTCTATATTTAAATTTGGTTTGTGTTTTTGCCCCGTCTTTCAGGCCCGGCGGCTGACCTTTTGTTGATCAACGCTGCAAAGTTACTGCCTCGTGCAGCCCCCTTCGTCGATTAGCTCCCTTAGAAGCCTCAAAAAGTCATTTAGATACCGTTAGGCAGCCGCCGGGCCTGTCCGCCTCAGGGTTCTCCCAGAAAGCGCACCACCAGTTCATACTGTTTCGGCGTGAAATAGCGCTGCCGGGTGTGATAGTTCGCCTTTTTCAGTTCCTCCCACAGTTCGGGATAAGTACGCAACACATAGTTGAATCTTCTCCGGGCATTGGCCGGACGGTCCACATCACAATAATCCATTGCGATGGCCGTAATCTGGTAAGTAACAGTATTTCCCATTTACATTTTGTTTTTGTGAACACTGCAAAATTAGATATTCAAAACAATTTTTTGGTGAAATATGATTCACTTTACATCATTTTTATTAATTTTACGTAACATTACCGAGATAAACCCCTAAAACACAGTTGATATGAATAAAAGATTCCACACTTACATCGGTCAGGAAATGTACGACCGTCTCCTTCAGTACCCTTATATGAAAGGAAGCGACTTTCTGTCCTGCCCCACCGAGCCGAACACTTCCAGCCGTTACTGCCGGCTGCAGGACCATCTGTTCATCGACAGTTTCCTGTGCATGATCTTCTATGTCTACAGCGACTGCTCCATGAATTTTCTGGAGCCCACGGGAAACTGCATCAAGGGCATCATCCACCGCAACGGCCCCGGCATGCTGCGCACCCACCTGCTGTTCTTCAATCAGGTGTTTGCCTACGAGAAACCCTCGCGCCCCATCCGTCTGCTGCGCCTGCTCATCCGGGCCTTCGGTCAGATTGACCTGCACAACCTGTCGGTGCCGCTCATCGAGCAGAGCGGTTTCGATCTCGACCTCTACAACCGCATGGTGCGCGAATGCTTCCCGCAGGGCTACATTGTGCGCAACGAGCAAATCGCCTACAAACTGAACCATCGCAAGCGCGATTCAAAGCCCGCGACCACGAAAGCAAAAAAACGTCCCAATCAAAAACGGAAATCATCAAAATGAAACGATACGGTCATTGTGATGATTTTTTTATCAGGAAAACGCTAGGCCTGATATAAAAAAACGGTTAACTTTGCAACGATGATAACAAAACGTAACTAAAAAGAACAGAAATGCGATATCCTGTACTCACAGCCGAAGAAGCCATCGGCTTGATTCATCATGGCGACACAGTGGCCATCGGCGGTTTCTCTTCCGTCGGTACGCCCAAAGCCATTCCGGCAGCGCTGGCTGCCTATGCCGCGGAAGCCAACCGCGATGAAGTGACCTTTCAGATCGGTCTGGTTACCGGCGGTGCCACCGGCAGTCAGATAGACAGTGCCCTGGCCAAGGCCCGTGCCGTGCGTTTCCGCACCCCCTTCCAGTCCAACCCCGACATGCGCCGCGCCATCAACGCCGGCGAGGTGGAATACTATGACCTCCACCTGTCTCATATCGGCCAGGACGTGAACTACGGTTTCCTGGGACGCATCCACACCGCCATTATCGAGGCTTCGGCCATCACGCCCGAGGGACGCATCATCCTGAGCACCTCCGTAGGAATCACCCCTACTATCGTGCGCGCGGCCGAACAGATTATCGTAGAGTTGAACCAGAGCCACGGCGACCGTCTGGAAGGCATGCACGACCTGTATACGCTCGAGACTCCGCCCTACCGCCAGCACATCCCTATCTTCCATGTAAACGACCGTACGGGCAGTCCCTATCTGGATGTCGACCCATCGAAAATAGCCGGTGTGGTCTATACCAACGAGCGCGACCACATCGCCCCCTTCACGCCGCTGAACGACACCACGCGCCGCATCGGTCAGAATGTGGCCTCCTTCCTGCTTCAGGAATGGCAGAAAGGCGGCATCCCGCGCCAGTTCCTGCCGTTGCAGTCCGGTGTGGGTAACATTGCCAATGCCGTGCTCGGTGCCCTGGGTGCCGACCCCAACCTGCCCGCCTTCTCCATGTTCACCGAGGTGATCCAGAACTCCGTCATCGACCTGATGCTCGAGGGGCGCATCCGTTTTGCCACCGGCAGCTCGCTCACCCTTTCCGAGGACCATCTCGACCTGATGTACGACCACCTCGACGTGTTCCGCGACCGCATTCTGCTGCGCCCGCAGGAAATCACCAACCATCCGGAGATGATCCGCCGTCTGGGTGTCATCACCATCAACACGGCGCTCGAGGCCGACCTCTTCGGCAATATCAACAGTACGCACGTGATGGGCAGCAAGATCATGAACGGCATCGGCGGTTCGGCCGACTTCGCCCGCAACGCCTATCTGTCGGTCTTCACCACACCTTCCACAGCCAAGGACGGACTGATCTCGTCCATTGTGCCCAATGTGTCGCATGTGGACAGCACCGAGCACGATGTGCGCATCCTCGTCACCGAACAGGGTGTGGCCGACCTGCGCGGCAAATCACCCCGCCAGCGCGCCGCCTGCATCATCGAGAACTGTGCCCACCCCGACTATAAGGAACTGCTTTGGGACTATCTCAAACTGTCGGAAAACCGCACCGGCCACATTCCGTTCTCCCTGAAGAATGCTTTCCGCATGCACCAGACCTTTGTCGAAGAAGGCGACATGCGCAAAACCCGTTATATCTAATCAGAAACCAAAAGCCAGACGCCCTACATGAAACAAAAACTCACCATTCCGCCCCAGTTTCTGGAACTGTTGCGCTGCGGCCTCTGGGGCACCATCCCCGACTCCGCACTCTTCCGTTCCCTCACCTCCGAGCAATGGCTGTCGCTGCTGCTCATGTCGCAGCAGCAGGGCGTCACAGGTCTTATGTCCGACAGCGTGCTGCGCCTGCCCGAGGCCTGCCAGCCTCCGGGACAGCTACGCATGCAGTGGTTCGGCTATAACCATGCCGTGCGCCATCAGCAGAAGCTTTTCAGTGCCGCCCGCAACGAGGTGCTGGGCTGGTTTGCCGAGGCCGGCATCCGCTGTGCCGTGTTCAAGGGCGACACGCTGAATGCCCTCTATCCCGTTCCGGGACTGCGCATGAACGGCGATGTAGACCTGTGGTTTCCCGATGCCGACGGAGTGGAGCGCGCCATGGCCCTGCTGCGCGAACGAGGAGCAGAGGTACGCCATCCCGGCAATCATCATGCCCTGGCCAAATATCAGAACCTCTCCTTCGAGCTGCATTACGACTTTCTCAACCTGCCGTTCTCGGTCCGCGTCCCGCGTACCCTCATCCAGAGCGAAGGCCCCGTTTTCAGCGGCTATCGCCTCAATCCCGAGGCCGACACCGTGATGCTTTTCACCCACGCCGCCCATCATTTCATTGAAACCGGTCTGGGACTGCGTCATCTGTGCGACTGGGCCGTGTGGCTCCACCGCAACGGTTCCACGCCCGAGGTACAGCGCGGCTTGGCCGAAATCCGCCGCCTGGGTGCCGGTGTCTTTCTCACCGAGTTCACCTCTCTGGCCGTTTTCCTGCTCGGTCTGGACTTTCCCGAAAGCGAAAGCCTCATCCGCCGCAGCCGTCCGGAGCGCCGCGAGCGTCTGCTCCGCGAACTGCTCCTTCAGGGCAATCTGGGCAAGGACCATCTGGAGCAGAAGCAACGCACCCCGCTTCTTGCCTTCTATCTGCGCTCCTTCCTCCGCGAGCTGTCTCTGGCTCCCTTCTGGCCCCGCTACGTGCTGGCCAGTCTCCCGCATCAGGTGAGGCGCACGCTTCATTTACTGAGAAAACATCCCTAAAAAAACAAAAACTATTCCCGTCTTAACAGACAGACTAAAACATAAAAACCCTATCATTCCCCGAAACGGAGTTTGATAGGGTTTTTATAAATTCCGAACAGAATCGTCAAAGGACTTGCATTCTATAAATAAAGACTGTATATCTATCTGATGTTCCAAAACCTTCTTCATTTGCTCTGCACACACCTTCTTCCAATCTGTTGAAGTAGAAGCCAACATCATTAACTGTTGTTGTAAATGCTGTAAAGGATCATCTTCCAGACTGATATCCGTCACCAAAAGAAAAGCAACTGAAATTGAATTCAAAATATCCTTCTGTCCGGATATATCCTCACAGATCATGACACTATCCAACAGTTTCTTTTGCAATTTATATTTTCCTACTTGTTTATCAATAGCCTTATTTGCCTTTTCTTTCTCTTTATCCGTCATTTCTTCCGGCTTGTCAAGACCATGATGCTTTAAAAATTCTGTCCAGCCTTTCAGTTCCACAAAACACAAATGCTGCGTGGCACAGGCCAAAGCATCCACAGAAGCAGAAGAAGGCAGGCCCTTTTGTTTATTCCATTTCGTTTTTACCGCATCAAGATCGATTACCGATAGTTTTTGCTGATCTGCACAGAATCCACCTTGGCAAGGACGATGCAGAAAGCAAATACACTGCGGATTGACTTCTGAAAAATTCAACACAGCATTATAAATATCCTTTGCGGTCATCATCTTATCTTCCTAAATTTATAATACGATTCATCGGTTCTGCCAGTTTGTAGAAAATCGTATTCAAATCATCTGTATATTCTGTCATCCGGCAAGTTCCCTGAGAAGTTTCATCTGCCATATAATAAACGACAAACTTATCCATCTCCATTTTATTGGAAAAGTACCGTATAGCCTGTATAAAATAAGGGCTATGCGAAGTGATCAGTATCGGTATTCCCTTTTTGGCCATACCAACCAGCAGTTCAGCCAGTTTGATTTGCCATTCGGGATGCAAATGATTCTCGGGTTCATCCCAAATCAGGATTCTCTTTTCATTAATGCAGTTTATACTTTCCAACATTTGCATCATTCCAAAAGACTTGATTCCGGAAGCCACATTAACCACCTGGAATCTTCTCTGGTCCTTTTCCCAGAAAAGCCGTTTGTTATCCTCGTCAAAACCAAAATGTCCTCCGGTTATCGTATCAATATCTCCCGATCCGTCTTCTTGAAATAACTTATTGGCCACACTGAATCTGAAATTATACAGTTTTTGGGCAATATCCTTGATATGATAGTTCACTTGAGGCACAAAGCGCATGAACACCGCATCGTTACTGTTTCTTTCTTCATTAAATGTCCGTGCATAGGACAATACATCAATTAAATGAAGGTACAGAGGCGATTCAATCAAAGTAACATCTTCAAAAAAACATTTGTTTCCTCCTGATAATTCAGTAATCCGGTCCTGCGAAAGTTTTACCAGAAAATCCTCGTTTCCGCTTTCGTCCGAGAACAGGATTTCAGATGAATCCGTATCATAAGAACAGACGGATTTCATAAATTCAGCCTCAAGAATGGCCTGCATTTCTCTTTTCAACATACATCCCGGAGTATTTCCTTCCAGAATCAGTGCTTTGATTTCCGAGATCTGCCGGTTTATTGATGCTTTATGCGAAGGATTGAATTCACTGTTCTCGACAGTATCAGCCAATTGTTCCAGCCGCTGTATAGTTGCACCGGATTCTTTTTGCATCTTCAATCTTCTAAACATATTTCTCAAAGACAACCTGCTATTTAAAGAAGTTTTGTAAAAATCATCCAGTTCTACCAAACTTCCGTATAAGGTATCTAGTTTCCGTTTCAGAGTATCATCAATTGTTTTTGAATTATCCGTGCTGTTTGCCAAAGCCTTTACTACAGAAAACAAAGTCTTTCCCACTGTACTTTTTCCGGAATCATTCGTTCCTGCAATTACAGTCAGGCCATTTACCTTTATCTCGGCAAATTCAATCTTATTTATATTCTGTATTGTAAGTTTCATAATTCTAAACAATTGTTTTTATGCAAAGATAATAACTATTCATTGAAACCTTTCATTCATTCAATGATTATTTTTACGTTTCTCAAAACAAAAAGGGTTGCATCGCGTATGAACGACACAACCCTTTTCTTTTTGCTCCCAACGGAGCCTTATTCCTCGATCACATTTCACTAATTCTCTTGGCTTACTGAGCCACCTTAACCAGAACACGACGGTTGTATGAAGCCGGTTCCAGATCAGCCACACCGCCCATAGGCTTGATGATGATCTGCTCGTCCTTCAGTCCCATCTTCTTCAGTTCCTTGGCAACAGTTTCCGCGCGACGCTCGCTCAGCTTCTTGTTGTAGTCTGCCGAACCGGTCTTGCTGTCGGCATAACCCAACACCTCAACCTTGCCGTTATTCGCCTTCACCTGCTCTACCAGAGCCTCCACATTCACCAGATCCTTCTTCGAAGCGATGCGTGAAGAGTTCAGGTTAAAGAAGACAGATACCGGAGTGCTGACCACAGTCTTGGTCTCCTGCACGGTTGTGGTAGTGGTTTCCTGACGCTTGGCCAGCAGATCCTTCAGCTTGTCATTCTCACGCTGCTGCTCGGCCAGCGAAGCGTTCAAGGCCTCAGTCTGAGCCTTGTGCATGGCATTGATGGCCTCCAGGTCCGGAGTCTTGCTCCATCCCACCTTGCCCAGGTTGATACCTACACCCAGGGATACGCCCAGCTGACGGTCCTTGTCTCCCAAAAATCCTTTTGAGGCAGCAGTGGGGCGAACCGGACTCAAATCCAGATCATTGACCGCTACATTGCCGTAGATATCCAGATTGATAAACAGACGCTTGGTCAGGTTAAAGGTATTCAGCATACCCGCCGTGTACATATAAGCCGTGTTCTTTTCATCCAGATTGCGATAGAATCCCGTACCGGCATAAAGCGAAATATTCCACACTCTGCCCGGCTGGTATCCGGCAAACAGATTGCGCATGTTCAACAGCAACTGGGCATTGACATTGACCATATCGAAGTTCGGATTCTCCCGTCCGTCCACACACTTCAGCTGCATCATCTGTGTTTTGGCCCGCACACCGATTACCGGAGTAAACCATTTACCCAAGGTGATGTCTCCATTCCAGGAACGACGGAAACCGTTAAAAGGACTGGAAGCCAGATTCAATCCCTTTTCCTGATTGGTATAGCTTGCCACATAGTCACCACCCGCTGTAATGAACCAGTTGCTCCAGAAGCGGTTGGTGGCCACGCTGTACTTGTCCACCGGTACAATCTCACTGGTCGTTTCCTGTGCTATGGCCGATGTCGCTCCCAGCAACATCAGCCCCATTAAAATCTTCTTCATAAATTTGTTTATCTATTAAAACAATCCGAGGAATTTCTTCTTTTTCTTTTCCTGATAGCCGTAACCATAGCCATAACCATAGTAGCCATAGTGTCCGTATCCGGCATGTTCTTCCTTCACACCGTTCAGCATCAGGGCCATCTGCTTCATCTTGCCTTCCTTGTAGATGCGCTCGATATCCGGCAGCTGACGACGGTCCAGCACTCCGGCACGCGCCACAAAGAGGGTGGCATCTGTCAGTCGGTTCGTAATGGTAGCATCTGCCACCACAGCCATCGGTACATTATCAATCAGCACATAATCATAATCCGCCTTCACGGCATCTACCAGCTCGTCCAGATGCTTGCTCAGCAACAGTTCTGCCGGATTTGGCGGCACCACGCCACTATAGATAATATCCAGCCCCGGACAGTCAGCCACCGGATGAATCAGTTCCCGGGCGTCCGTAACCTGTCCCACCAGATAATGTGTCACTCCCGTCTGACGTTTTCCGCCGAACATCTTGGTCAGCGCTCCCTTGCGTACATCCAGGTCAATCAGCAGCACCCGTTTGTCCGCATACGCCATCATGGCTCCCAGATTGGCAATCACGAAAGTCTTTCCCGCATCCGGATTCATGGAAGTAGTCATCAGTACCTTCACCGGATGATCGGCATCCGCCATAAAGCTCAAGTTCGTACGCAGAATGCGGAAAGCCTCCGTCACCGCATCCTTCCCGTCCGGACGCACTGCCAACGGTCCTGTATAGCGTTCCTTGCAATAAGGTATATCCCCCAGGAACGGAATGCTGGTATGCTCCTCAATATCCTTGCGACTGCGCACCTTGTTGTCCAACAGCAGCACTGTAATCAGATAAGCCAGCGGCAAGCCCAATCCTACCACCACCGCAATCAGATAATACTGTGTGGCTATCGGTGAAACCGGACCGGCCGGTCCTTTGGCCGCCTCAATCAGGCGCGCATTGCTCTCGGTGATGCTCTGTGCCAGCGCATTCTCTTCGCGCTTCTGAAGCAGATAGACATACAGCTGCTCCTTCACTTTCTGCTGACGCTCCACGCTCAGCATATATTTCTCATGCTGGGGCACTGCCGACAGACGCTGTGCCGAACGGGCCTCCAGTGCATTCATATTCTTGATCCGTATTTTCAGTGAGGCAATGGCATTGTCCACCGTGCGTACAATGGCCTGTCGGCTCAGCTCCAGCGCCTCGTTCATCTCCATCACCACCGGGTTCTCCGCACCGCTGCTCTTCAACATTTTGTCGCGCTCCAGCAACAGTTTGTTATACTCTCCTATCTGGCTCTCGATATTCACATCCGCCACTCCGGTGTTCGAAGGAATCAGTTCCTTCATCTTGGCCGGATCGGTCAGATAATCGCGAATAAATTCCACCAGCTGCAACTGGTTCTCCAGTCCGAAACCTTCCTGCTGCAACTGATTGGTATTCCCGGTGGCCAGTCCGGCTTCCGAAGCCAGATCGGTCAGCTTGTTCTGTTGCTTGAACGAAGCGATGGCACCGTCCACGCCGCCCAGATCCTGCTCCAGCACCGCCAATCGCTCGTTGATAAAGCGGTCCGTATTCAGCGCCATCTGGTTCTTGTCGTTGATCATGTCCTCCTTATAGACTTCAACCAGCGTATTCAGATAATCCTCAGCCCGTCGTGCCGACACGTCATTCAGAGTCAGATTCACCACCGACGACTCCTTGCTGGCCAGGGTGGTCGTCAGCATCCGGCAATACCCTTTCACCAATGCATCCGCATCCCGGCGCACCACAGTCAGCGTGCGTCCATTCCACCCCGCTCCATAAAGCAAGGTCGGCTTTACGGTCAGCCAGCCCATCGGCGTCTTTACGGCCTTGTTCAATTCAGTCTCCACTTCTGTTCCCTCTCCGGAGAAATCCGTCAGACAGACTTTTCCATTCTCCAGGAATTTTATGGTAAAAGAGCCCAAGCCCGGTTTCTCTCCAGTAAACTCCACGGTTACCGGTGTGCGTCCGTACAAATCCTCATGACGCAGACCCACATCCTCCAGATAAGCCGTTTCCAGCCCCAGACGCTGCACCACTTCCCGGTTCAGGCGCTCGGTTTTGAAGATCAGCATTTCGTTCTCCACGCTGGCACTTCCGCCCAGGAATTTCACTTCCTGAAACACTTCCGCCTCGCCACCGACACGGCTGCCGGAACTCTTGTCCTTAATCAGTACCGAAGCCGTACGGGTATAGACCGGCTCCGTGCTTTTCAGTTTTACCCAGGCTATCAGCAAGGCCACCACAAGGGTGATCACAAACCAATACCAATAACGACAGATCAGACGAATCAGTTCCGTCGGTTCCAATTTCATCCCTCCTGCAGTTGGCATATTTCCGGGAGCCGCCTGCATCTGTGTCATGTCTCCCTGTATTTTCAAAAGATCGTTGCTGTTCATCATTATTTTAATGTTACGATTAAGGTTACTACCGACAACATGGAACTCAACACAGACAGCCAGGTTCCCACATTGTTCACCTGATTATTCCGATACTGCACGGTCCGTCCGTTATTCGGCTCCACATAAACCACATCATTCTGTTTCAGATAATAATAAGGAGACTCAAAAATAGTCTTCGATTTCAGATCCAGATAATTCACGGTGCGCTTGCCATCCACTTCGCGGATTACCGCCACATGGTCGCGCCGGCCCTGAATGGTCAAGTCGCCCGCCTTGCTCAAAGCCTCCAGCACGGTGATGCGCTCACCTTTCACATCGATTACACCCGGACTCTTTACCTCTCCCATTACTGAAACCTTAAAGTTCTGGATGCGCACATTCACCACCGGCTCTTTAATCAGATTCCGGGTAACCAGTTCCCCGGTTATCTTATCCTTGATTTCCTGCGTTGTCATTCCTTCTACAGACATCCGTCCCAATACCGGCAAGTCGATACAGCCCTTGGCATCCACCAGATAAGCCGTCTGTTCCGGATTGGAAGAAGATGTCCCCATATCCGATACCATAGCTACCATATTAAAAGGCTTGGCAGCTTCCGCATTTTGTGCAAAGATATAGATTTGCAACAGATCGTCCTTCTGCACCTTTACCTCTTCCACCTGTTTTAACGCCTGCTCCAAAGGCTGCGTCAAATCCTGCAAATACAATACCTTCTCGGGAGCCTTACAGGCCACCAAAGAAAAGACTGTCAGCAGCAACATACATTTTTTCCACATATCTTTCATAACTAGTAAATTCATGCACATTTTTGCGCAAAGATAGTATTTTTTTGCAAATCTCACGCCATCAGCGCATTTTTGATTTGCTCCACAATGTAATGCACTTCCTCTTCCGTCACACAAGGACCGCTCGGCAGACACAAACCCCGTTTGAAAAGCGCTTCACTCACTCCATTGACGTAAGCCGGATTCTGGGCATAAACCGGCTGTTTGTGCATCGGTTTCCACAACGGGCGCGACTCTATTCCGGCAGCATCCAGAGCCAGACGCATCGCCTCTACATTGGCATTCGGTTCACAGTCCGTACGCAGTGTCTTGGCCGCATGCGTCACTCCGGCAGCACCACCCACAGCACCCTCAATCTTGGCTTCATAAGCATGCTCCTGCCCTTTCACCTTCAGATTCGCATCCAGCAGAATAGTATTCAACCAGAAATTGCTGTCATAATCTGCCGACGGATTCTCATGCAGGGTGATGCCCGGAACCTCCTTCAACAGTTCCTTATACAGAGCAAACACTTTCTGATGATGCTGGATGTGCTCGTCCAGTACGGTCATCTGTCCCCGACCGATACCCGCACAGATATTACTCATCCGGTAATTATAACCGATGTGCTCATGCTGATAATAGGGATAGGACTCACGCGCCTGAGTGGCATAATACATAATCTCCTGCTTGGCAGCCGCATCCGGACAAATCAAAGCACCACCGCCCGAAGTCGTAATCATCTTATTGCCGTTAAAGGAAAGAACACCATAACGACCGAAAGTTCCACAAATCTGTCCTTTATAGCGGCTTCCCAAACCTTCGGCAGCATCCTCGATGACCGGTATTTCATACTTATTGGCCACCGCCATGATTTCCTCGATTTTGGCAGGCATACCATACAGATATACCGGCACAATGGCTTTCGGCTTCTTACCGGTCTTTTCGATACGGTCCAGAATAGCCTGCTCCAACAGCTGCGGGTCCATATTCCAGGTATCTTCTTCCGAATCCACAAAAACCGGAGTTGCTCCCAGATAAGTTACCGGATGCGAAGAAGCACAGAAAGTAAAGCTCTGCACCAGCACTTCATCCCCAGGACCTACACCACAAGCCAGCAAAGCCAGATGCACCGCAGCTGTTCCCGCAGAAAGAGCCACCACTTCTTTTCCTTCCACTCCGCAGAACTCCTTCAAATCCTGCTCAAATCCATTAACATTCGGTCCGAGAGGCACCACCCAATTGGTATCAAATGCTTCCTGGATATACTTCATTTCATTGCCGCTCATGTGAGCCAGGCAGAGATAAATACGCTTATTCATATCTTTATTTCTTAAATAATTTTCCAATAATCACTTTTTGTAAAGGCTGATAAATTAAATCAATTAAAATTCCCGATAAATAACTCAATAAGACAGTTACCACAAGAATAACAAGAGGATATTTAAACCCATAAATCCAATCACGAAACAAATAATAACAGAAAAAAGTATGCACTAACCACATATTAGTAGACTGTTTCCCTAGTTTTTCCAATATCCAGACAAACATTTTTGATTTTCTGACTACGGAAAACCAACAGACAAACAAAAGCATACAGATTATATTCACAGCACTAATGGGGCTCAAAGCTCTTAAAATCAATAGAAAAACCAATAGAAGTACCCAAAGAATATCCAAACCTACTGTTTTTATCTCAATTTTACTCCTTAAAACTGCAAACCAATCATATTTGGCAAATATTGCTCTAAAGCAAAGCTAGGCAAACAACTCAAATATAAGATTGGCATATAAGCCAACTGATGAGAGTATAAATATTCACGGTTAAACCATATTATAAAATAAGAAAACACATAAACAAAGCCTATTATACATAAAGTAGTCCCAATCGGGAATTTATCTATCCATTTGAAAATCCATAACGACGTCAACACCAATAAAATATATGGAAATAAGAACCACCATTCCCCATTATAGGTTGTATGCCATCCTGTAAAGTTCTTTGTTATTTCCCATATACTCCCCGGATAACGTTCTGGTTTCAGGAATGAGGCTAATGAAATAAAAACAATAAAAACAGTCCAAAAATTCAAATAGAGTTTCAGAATCCTCTTCCATGGACTTACTTTATTTATTTTTTGATTTGAGAGATACAGACCATATCCGCTTAAAAACAGATATAATCCAACACAAATTCCTGCAAACTTAGATAATTGAAAGACTAAAGGCTTTCCATGAAAATATAAAAGTACATCGCAAAGAGCAACATTATTCTCAGATATAAAAAGGTGCAGAAATATCATAATAAGGATAGCAACACCCTTAAACTGCAAGGTTTCATCTTTCGTAAGCATTTTTTTTATCTATCAGACTTTTAATGTCTATTAAAGAAACTATTTTTATCTGAGGTAAATAAAATTCTTCCATTTGAAAGTTCTGTGGATGAATTTCCTCTCCAGAATCTAACAAACACACAGTCATCCATCCCAATTCATTGGCCCCTTTAAAATCTTTCTTTGGATTATTTCCTACATAAATATAATGATAGTCAGGATATTTGTGTTCTAAAACCATATAATTATTCTGGTTAGGTTTTTCTGTACCTATTTCCTCCGAAATAATCCAATTGTCTTTTGGAATCCATTGTTCCAATCCCAGCATTTTAATTTTATTTCTTTGCGTTTGAGAACGACCATCTGTAATTATCCCCATTGGTATTCCGATCTCAAATAAAGCATCCAAACACCTTCTAGCATCATGATTCAAACAAATATCTGGAATATGATTCCGATAAATTTCCAAAAGTATGTCTTTAGTTATGAGTCCCGACATTTGATTAACCAAATTCTGAAAGACATCATTTCCCGCATAATAATCCTGCATCATATTTTCATACACATTGGAGAGGTTTGTCTCAGCTTCAACTTTTGAAGCTATCTCGCGATAAGCAGACCTCAGAAAATCAATCTCCTTATAAAGAGTATCGTCCAAATCAAAAGCAACAAAAATCTTTTTATTTTCCATAAACTACAATTTCGGTATCATAACGCAACAATAAAGTATTATCTTTCCAGTCTTCAAAATACTCGATATTCTGATTCTGCAAATATTCCTGAACAATATATTTTGGATAGTTTGCTCCAGCATGATATGCCATCGGATATCCTCCGCCAAAACGTGGATTAATCTCAATAGCCACAACATCTTGATCTTCTTCCCGATAAAACAATTGGATACAGATACAACCTACCACACCAGGAATATATTCCATACGTTCTTTCAGATATTGTACCAGATAATTCTTTCGTGTCCGTCCTTTATTAATCTCACCGGCACGGATTTCTATTCTTTCTCTGGGTACAATACATTTCAAATGATTATCTTGTCCAAAATATAGGTCCACCGTATATTCCTTATACTGATTTTTATCGATATATTCCATAAAAATTAATTTAGGATGATTCATAATTTCTGGAGTCAATTCTTGCTTATTGCGAATGACAAACAAATCCTTACTTAGGGAACCATCATAAGGCTTGGCAAACATCGGATAAATGGGAGAATTCTTATCTCGAGACTCTGGAATACGAATATTTAATTTTTGAAATAAAGCATTGGAATTGCGTTTGTCCCGACAAGCCGTAACAAAATCCAAAGAAGATACAATGGCTGTAATTCCATTTTCTTGTAATTTCTCTTTGTTCTCTGCTAACAATAACAATTCAGTATCTATTGTTGGAATAATCAGTCCAACCTGATTATCGAGACACAACTGAATCAATAAATCTAAATAATTTGGATCCGTAACCCGGGGTACTTGAAAACAATCATCTGAGACATAACCGGCAGGAGCCAGTTCTGGATTCATATCGGTTGTATAGACTTTCGCTTCTGGAAAAGTCTCAGTCAATTCTTTCTTAAATAAGTTCACTAAAGAAACTCTTTTACCTGCAGAGGTAATCAATATATTCTTATTCATACTATTCTTAATTTTTTCCATTAAAAAATTCCATTGTAGCTTGTCCTTCCTGTGAAATACCCTCACGGATAAATACCTTCTTGATGGTCAAGAAAATAATCTTTAAATCTAACCAGAAAGAACAATGATCTACATACCACACATCCAATTCAAACTTTTTAGTCCAACTGATGGCATTGCGGCCATTTACCTGTGCCCATCCTGTAATTCCCGGACGCACTTCATGACGGCGCGCCTGTTCCTTACTGTATAAAGGAAGATATTGCGGCAACAGTGGGCGCGGTCCGATTAAAGCCATATCTCCTTTTAAAACATTAATCAACTGAGGCAATTCATCTATAGAAGTGGAACGTACAAACTTACCGACCTTAGTCAGTCGGTCCGCATCGGGCAATAGATTTCCCTGTGCATCCCGTTCATCCGTCATAGTCTTATACTTAATCACTTTGAAAATTTTGCCATTCTTACCCGGTCGCTCCTGAGTAAAGAAAGCTCCCGCTCCCTTATTGGCAAAATGAAGCCAGATGGTAATCAACAGTAAAATGGGCCAGATGATTAGTAATACCATAAAGACGATTGTAAAATCAATCAGCCGTTTTAAGAAATGTGCATACATATCCGTTTATTCTTTTAATAAGGTTTTATATTCTTCCAATAATGCTGCCCACACAATTCTTTGATCGAATTTTTCAGCAATGATTGTTCGGCAATTTTGTGCCATCATACGAACTTTATCTTGTTCCAAAACAAAATTCTCCATAGCCAGATAAAGCTGTTCTTCATTTTGGGATTCAATAATCACACCATTCTTTCCCGGTTCTATAATCTCATTACTTCCATTGATATTGGTAACGATAGATGGCAATCCCATAGCTCCAGCCTGAAGCACCACATTTGGAAAACCCTCGCGATAACTAGGAAAAACCAAAGCATCGGATGCTGCCAAAAAAGGACGAATATCTTTTTGAAAATCCATAAACTCAATCGCAGGATTTCCAAATATCTGCTTTTCGGTTTCCGGAGAAACTGGATCTAAGTTGCGTTCAAAAGGTCCTACCAAAATCAATCGAGTCGAAGTATATTTTTCTTGTAAACGCACAAAAGCAGACACCAACTCATTAATTCCTTTATCTCGTACCATACGTCCAACAAAACAAAAAGTAAAGAGTCCCTCCTTTCGATAAGCCTCTGCTACTTGCATTATTTCGGGTGATTTTTGGAAATAATCTAAATTAATGCCATTAATATTACCGTTGGCAATGATTTTCAAAGGCTTTTTTGTAATCTGATAACGCATCAAATCCTGCTTCACTCCATTTCCTTCTGGATTAATATGTGTGGCACAAGCACAAGTCAGACGATCCATCCAAATCAGAAGTTTCTGTTTGAACCCTGTAGCTGTAGGAAAAACCAAACCGGTAAAAGTATGCATGCGTATCGGAACGCCGGTAAGCCATCCTGCCAACATGGAAATCAATCCGGCTTTTGGAGTCAGGGAGTGTACCATATCCGGTTGCTCCTTCAGAAACAACAAAATCATTCGGATTAAGGATATAAAATCTTTCACCAAAGCAATATGTCGTTCCATAGGTAAAGCTATTACCCGAATATCTTCTCTCTGATGTACTTCTTCCAGTTCTGAACCTGGAGACGAAACTCCCACAATCTCATAATGTTCATTCAGCATCTTCAATTGGCCTTTCAATAACCCATTCAATGAAATAGGAACCGTTGAAATTCGAAAAACTTTTTTCCCTTTTTTCATTTTATCTTCTCATTAATTGAATTCCAGAAGCAAATAGTAAAACAATTCCAGAAAGTTTATATTTTGCACATTTATAAAATAACCTCCAATGTATTGGCAAATATGAGTATTTCAGTTGTTGATATGCCTTAATATAAAGAGGATGAGACAAACATTCTGAAATCAGTCTGATTTTTTCTTTCCAAACAATATCTGCTGCATAAATATTTAAATCAAGCCCAAATAGACTAATAGCAATTCTATTTAATAAGGCTTCTTCTGCTTCTGCTGTTTGTGCACTTTTACTCATTTCTGCAAATAAATTAAGCCATTGCTGCAACAAGTTTGGACGAAATCGTTTTGTTACAGAAGTATCATTATTTCGACGATAATGATAAAATGGCTGATTTATATAAATTGCTTTTTTTACCCGAAGGAAAACAGAACAATTAAACAATATATCTTCCGCAGAACCGACTTTATTCAAATCCTCAAAAAACAAATCTTTTAAAATTTCTTTCCTATATAATTTAGCCCAAATCGTACCATAAGAATCCAAACGCTGGGGCTTACAAAGTTCTTCATTTATCGGACCAATAATTCTGCGTTGTAAACCTCTACACTCTTTATCAATAAAAATTCTATTCTCAGAATAAAGTGTGCGAATATCACTTCTATTAGGAAACTCACTCTGATAAGCAAAAAAACACACATCTACATGCTCAACCTCAACCTGCTCGATACAAATTTGAACTGTATTTATGTCAATCCAGTCATCTGCATCTACGAATAGTATATAATCTCCCTTTGCGCATTTTAATGCTGCATTCCGACTTTCTGAAACGCCACAATTCTGCTGATCAATCAATATGATTCTGGTATCCTTTTTTTTATATTGCAGTGCAATTTCCAATGAATTATCTGTACTACCATCATTAACTATTATAATCTCAATATTAGCATAAGTTTGTAGAATTAATGAATCCAAACAACAAGACAAATATTTTGCTACATTATATGCAGGAACTATTATTGAAACAAGAGGATTATTCATATTGATGATATTTCTTTAGATAAAAATCACACAGCCATAAAGCATTTTCTGTTATATCAAAACCTTTTTGCTTAATCAAAGAATAAGTATCTTTTTTCCCTTCTTTCAAAGCTTTAACTATAGTATTATCCCATTCCTGCAATGATGCATCCAAAGATACAGAATAATAGCAGTCTATAATATGCGTTTGTGTAGAAATTCGATCTGATATTACACAGGGTATACCGGCAGCTTGAGCTTCTATCAGAGAAACTGGTAACCCTTCATACAAAGAAGGAAAAACAAAAACATCTATTCCTTGTAAAAGTAAAGGGACATCACTTCTACTACCCATAAAAAATACAACATTACTCAATTTTAAATCATCTACTTTTTTCTTTAAATAGATTAAATCATCTCCTTCTCCTATCAAAACAAGTATTGAGTTTGGGTTTTTCCCATGATATCTATAAAAAAGATCTATAACAAAACTCTGGTTTTTAATCTTTATTAACCTCCCAATATGTCCCCAAACTATTTTATTTTGCCATCCCATCTGTTGCTTTAAATTAATAGATGTTGTTTCATTATATTTATATAAAGAAGCATCAATAGCATTATTCATCTGAATTAAATTTATAGAATCCCCAAAAAGCCATTTACCAGCTTCCTTAGAGCAACAAAATTTTTCCGTAACTAATGGACGGATAAACTTAACCAAACACATACGAGGAAGTACCTTTAGTTTCTCAGTTAAAGACTCATATCTAAAGTTGGGAGCACTATGTGCATGACAAATTCTCACAGGAATATTATGTTTAACAGCCTCATGAAATATAAAAAATGCCATCTCGGACATATGAGCATGCAAAATACGATATTCAGAATGCTCCTGAAAAAATTCATGCAACTCTCTTTTGTAATGATTTAATGTCATTAAAGAAATTGGACTCATTCTAAAAATCCTTCCACCTAAGGATTCTATTTCGTCATCATAAGCCCCTCGTTCTTGGCGATGAACCATAAAATCAAATTGCACTTTTGTTCGGTCAATTTTACGATAATAATTCATCACCATAGTTTCAGCCCCTCCTCGATTCATAATCGTAAAGAGATTCAAAATACGAATTGGTTGATCCATTTTTTACCTTTGGGAATAATCGTTATTATTCTACTTTTTAAGTTAATTAAAAGACAGCCATCTAAAAATAAAAAACATCTTCTTATATTTACTATTTGGTTAATATCAAGAATTCCTATTACTTATATCTTTTCCATATTAAATAAAGAAAAAAACCAGGAACAAAACAAATCAATTTTAATAAGCAATGTTTTCTAAGCCTTAAATATCCTCTTTTTGAAGAAAAAAAGAAATAACAACAATAAGCAATTCCTCCTTTTATCCTATGATATAATGAAAACTCAGAAGTCATAATTATTTCAGAAGATATCATACCACCAAGAGGACATTTAATTCTTAATGCCCTGCCAGATTTAGATAATCCACCTTCAATATATTCTGTAATGTAAATAATTTTATTTCGAAAAAGCATATCTCTTTTTTTTGCCATCATAATCCAGATATAACTTTCACCAAAGAATTTTTCTCCAGGAATTTCTGGAAATTGATATTCCGTTAAATATTTTGTCACCCACACTTCAGCTTTATCACCATTAATGTGTTTATTAAAACGCATATTTATAAAACTATCAATACAATAATCTTTGGAACAAATATCACCAATAACTGTATTGGCAGAATATCCACGCAAATAAGAAATTCCACAAAGATCATGCCTCTTATATTTCTTCCAATCTTCTTCTATCGTTAAGGTAGCATCCGGAAGCAAATAATCATCACTATCAACAATAAAAGAAAGTTCTGTATTTATATGTTTGAATGATAAATTCAATGCTGTATGCTTACCTCCATTCTCTTTTTTGAAATATCGAATGTGAAAATAATCTGTCTTAAAAGTAGAAACTACATATTCCGTATTATCCGTGCTTCCATCATCAATAATCAACCATTCGAAATTATATCGTTTTTGGTTCAATAAAGAGTTAAACAACCTTGGTAATAATTTTACCCTATTATAAGTAGGAGTGATAATTGTTATGATTTCCATTTCTTATTTTTACGATTAAAAATTACATTAAAAACATAATATATGTAAACATTCCATGTAAGAAAACAATCAATGCAACCTTCATATTCTGTCTATTCCATAATTGATATTTCAAAGCAGGATATACTAAAACTGCTGGATATATAAACCAAGAAAGATAACCAAAACGATCTGAAAAATTTGCACGAATTACTAATATCCAGAAACAGTTAGCAAGAATATAAGTGTTATAAAGGATTGAATAAAATTGATCTTTGATACCTCTTTTTGCAATATAATAATATCCCATGACAATTGGCATACAACTATATAGGATAAAATCAACTCTAAACCCTATATTGTAATGAGTTTCATCAGCATTCACAGATAGATAAGACGCTCGATTATCTGATGTCATAGATAAAAACAATGATTCAAAACTATGACCAGCCACAGCAGACAAAGGAATAGCTACAAGCCATAAAATTAAATATAATTTTGTATTATTGTAAAATCTCGACACTAACATTGCTAAAGCAGGAATAACCATTGAAAAGTGACAATTAATCGAGATTAATATAAAAAATATAAAATAAACAAACTTGTCATAAAAGGCAAAAGCCAATAATAAAAAGGAGGCAGCAAAACCGGCACGCATTGTATTTGTCCCATAGCCATAAAAAAAGAGTCCAGTTAGAAACATTAAAAACAATGGATATAAATAATATCCTCCAGCCTTTTTTGAAAAAATAAAATGATTAAAAACATAAATAAATGCCGTCAAATACATCCATAGAGTGGGAGTAAAAAACAGCCCTGAAATTTTAATATAATAATAAAATAATGCGTCTGATCCAGATTGAATTAAATTTCCAGCACGGGCTAATGATACAGAAACTGCATACAAATGTCTATCACTATAGTTCTCCCGAATAGGTTGCGAGCCCATCATCACTACTGTAACAAACATAAGTATTATAGTAAAAAACTTATCTGCAGTAAACATAAAATGCTTATTGCCAGTTGAATTTAACATAAGGACACAGGAGATCAATAAAATAACAAAAAATAAATGATAATAAACGAAAGGCTCCATATACTACAAGAAAGAATACAATTTATTAACTTCACTTGAATTATTACAAATATTTCCTTTTAAATTCTCAACAAGTGAATTCCTCAATACTTTATCTTCTAATAGCCTTTGAATTTTAGTAGCTATATCTTCTGGTGAAAAATCAGCAATTAAAGCATTTTTACCATTTATAAATTGATCATATACTGTAGAGAAGTTTGTAACAATTATAGGTTTACACAAGATTTTAGCTTCATCCAAAGCAATAGATTTTCCTTCATATCTAGAAGGATGAACAAAAATATCACATGCCTTTATATATGGATAAGGATTTACCTTAACTCCCAAAAATTCAATATAGGATTCCAGAGAATATTCAGTAATCAATGAAGAAAAATCTTCTTTCACTTCTCCAATAAAAAACCATTTAAAACGAATATTATTTTGCTTTAAAACTTTCATAGCTTCAATAGCTAAATCCGTTCCTTTATTTTTACAGACATGACCAAGAGTTAAAAAAGAACAGTCACATTTGAAATCCACCTTAAACTCATCTGCCATTTTATTAATCAAATTTACAGATGATATATTTTCCATAAGTTTTATCTTTTCTTTCTGCATCGGAAAATACTTCTTTAAACTAACCATACAAATATCGGAAATAGTATAAATGGCATCAACCTTTGGAAAATATCTTTTATCTACTTGATAATAATATGGCCATTTTGCATAATCACTATGAAAAAAAGTAACTTTTTTCTTTCCATTCAGTTTGTCTACCATATAATATAATTGTTGCTGACCATTATAATCAACAATCAAATCATATTCCTCTTTTATAGAGGGTATAAATCTGGATAACCACCATGCAGCATATCCTTTATCTAATTTAGAAAGAAATAGCCGTACTATACTTACTAAAAATAAAAATATATATCCTTTCTTTAGTAAAGACCTTAAACCGTGTACTCCTTCTAACAATAATGATGTCTTTTCATTACTAATTACGTTTATATCATTAGGTAATAAGGGATAAAATAGACCTGTAGGAGAACCACACCATAAAGATACATCATACTTCTTTCGATCTATTACATTCAGTAGATTTACCATACTCTTAGACACTCCTCCAGATTCTAAATTTCCAATGAGAAATAAGATCCTTTTTTTATTATTTATCATAACCGTATAGTAATTCAATTTGTTTCATCGTAAACTTTACATCAAACCTGTCACAACGTAAACGACCTAATTCTGCGTACTTTTTTCGTAATTCAGAATTTAGATACATATATTTAAGACCTTGAAACATCGAATCATCATCATGCTCCACAAGAAGACCATATTTATTATTTTCCAAGATTTCAATCGGTCCAGATGTTTTAGTAGATATAACAGGAATTCCTAAACACATCGCTTCACAGATTACAAGGCAAAACCCTTCATAACCAGAGCAACAAAACATCATATCTGCACGTTTCACATATGGAAATGGATTTCTCTGGAATCCCAGGAACTCTACCCTATCTTCAACATTCAATTGAGCTCGCAAAGCTAATAAATCTTCTTTTAATTCACCGTCTCCCAATATCTGAAAATGAACATCCAGATTTTCATCTTTAAAACGTTTAGCCAAACGGATAACCCTATCCATCTTTTTTTGGATAGTCAATCTACCAGAAGTTATAATAGTAAACTTATCATTCTTCGGTAAAGAATATTCATTTGACATTTTTATGATTTTCCCTTTATCTATTGGATTATATATGACGACTTTTTCTGCCGTACAAGTTGGAAAGCGCTTCTCAAAAGCTTTTTTGGTATCTTCTGCTACGCAAACGATTTTATCCATCTTATTATATGCAGCTAACTCTTCACCACGTCTAAACTGATTTTTGGTATAATGAAACTTAAAAAGATCACAATGTACCCAAGAAATCTTCTTTGCTTTGGTATTCATCATAGCGTGCAGTTTCAAAGGAAAACCTTCCAGAAAACTTATCTCTATATCATATTGTTTCGTCAATTTTTGAGATAATTTTCTTTTAAAAATAAAGTTGCACCCAAACTTATAGGACAAACGAATTGCCAATTTATATGAAAATGAATAATCGGGCCATAATGAAATAAGATTAACCTGTTTAGGAACTTCGTTTACAAATGTCCCTCCTGCAACTATTTGACAGAGATCCACTTCATATTCTTTATAATTAAAGTTATTCAGGATATCAAGCAAAACACGTTCAGCTCCTCCACCATTTAACTGGCCATATATAAATAAGATTTTCTTCTTCATTTTCTCAAAATTAGATTTACTATAAAATCAGCAAGATTAAGTGGCAATAAATTAAATAATAATAGTAATATTTTATAAGTCATCGGCAGAGCATTAATACTTTTCTTATCATCAAATCTTTTATTCTTGAAAGCTTCCTTTATAAAGGAGATCCTATTATTTCTTGATTCATGAACAAAATAAATAGATAAAATCATCTGACAAAAATAGAAATAATATTTAAAAAGTATAAAGTCCTTGTATCTACTCGAAAAAGGACATACAGATATCATATAATTTCTTTTTTTAAAACACAATTCATTATATCGATACAGTTCCTCGTAAGGAATTATTCTATTAGTTAAACTTTGTTTACCATAATGAGTATAAATATATCCAGAATATGGCAATATTACAATAGAATTTACAAACTGTAAATAATTCAAATTAAAAAGATGATCCTCTCCATAAGTCAATGTTTCGTCAAAAAAAATCATATTTTGAAGCAATATCTCTTTTTTATATAATTTACAACAAGGTCCAGCCAATAAATATTTGAACTCTCCTTCTTCAATTGCCAAATCAATATTATTGTCCTCTTTTGTAGCTTTTAAGAAATGATCATATGATTTATATTCAGTTCTATTATCTTTTGCATACCACAACTTAAATCCTGATGAAACCAAATCAGCTTGATATTTAGTTAATTCAAATAGATAATCAGAGTCTAGATAATCATCAGAATCTACAAAAGTAATATATTCACCTAGAGCTTTGGAAATTCCATTATTTCGCGCTCGAGATGGCCCAGAATTTTTTTGCGAGTATACACGAATTCTGGAATCACTAGATTCATACTGTTTACATATCTGGAAAGAATTATCTGAACTTCCATCATCAATCAATATGAGTTCAAAATCTGTAAATGTTTGTTTTAAAATACTATCAATACATTTACTGATATATCTCTCTACATTATATACAGGAACTATTACGGAAACTAACATGATTTCAAAGAGTTCAATAAAAAGTTATATGATTGCTCTCGCAATTCTCTCACTCTTGCATCTATTGTATCCCAACAAAAATCATAATGCAACATATCTTCAGAATATTCCTCAGTAGACAGCAGTAGTCTTGACTCCAAATGAAATAATGATAACAAAGATTTAAATCTACTGATTCCTCTTTCTTTATTTGCTACGACAATAAAAGGTACATGAAAGATGATTGCAAAAACACAACCATGAAACGAATCAATAACAGCAAACTTAGCATTAGCAAACCCATATAACCACTCTTCAATTGTTGCCAACTTATTTTTATGAAGCAAACCTTCTTGTGCAGCATACAAAGGCAATTGCAAAACAGAATTTATATTATTCATAAGATTTTGCTTTTCCTCATTAATATCTAAAATATAAGAAAGTAAATATTTTCTATCAGAAACGGACAAATTTTTATTTCTTATTAAAGCTAAATAAAAATCAGATGTGTGTAATAAAGTCGGATCTAACACCAATCTTGCATCTGAACGATTCAAATATTCTGCACACAAACTAATTGCACTTTCTTCTCTAACTGAAACTGCATCAAATTTCTGAAGTAAGTTAGAACATACTAAAGTTTCTTCACTAGAATATTCCCAACAATCAACCCCAAAAGAAGCCGCATAAGATATTTTCTTTGTATTATCACTTGAAAAATCTAAGAAGTAAGTATATATATTAGGGGAATATTTGGGTCGCCAAACTTGATCACTTCCAACGACATATGCATCAAAATCCATTTTTTTTATAAAAGAGCGTAATTCCTTATCGGAATGTAACTCTCCACTTCTATTTTGAATATATTCTGTAACGAAAGCAAATGTATTTCGTTGCGAATTAGCAAAAAATAATTGTAACTCTGAATATGTCGTTTTTCCTAATAAAAAATTCAAGCATTCCTTTAATATAATTTTACAAGTACTTAAAGAACGATAAACGAAACCATGTGAATAGGAATCAACTCTATTAATAATCCAAACTTCATGCCCTAAGTCTTGTAATGCACAATATAGTGCATAAGCTTGTAAAATACCTCCATAATTAAAATATAAAGGTTGTGTTAAAATGGCTATTTTCATAAAATGTAAAATGCTAAATAAAAGATAATAACAACATCGCTTGCGTAAATTCCGAAGGAGATGTTACTCTGGCATAATTATTGATTCCAAGAGTATCACCAGAAGTAGACAATACCATTCCATCGCTAGTTATTCGCTTTATAATTTCGCTATAATCTATATCAATGGAAAATATCCTTCTGCGTATAAATGCCAATGATGCAAAAACAGACGAATCGAAGCCCACTGGACTATGTCTTAAACCTATAAACTGAGAATACGGAAAATCTACAGCTGACAAATAGCTTTCAATCTTAGTAATCAGATTAGTTACTATGTTTTTGTGCTCTATATCAGATGCATCCTCTTTTATAAATAACAATCCTAAATAAAACCATACCAAGCCTCGTCCCCAATTCATAGGGCCTTGCTTGTATTTTGTTTTAAGATCAAAAGCATGGAACGGCAAACCTGTATGCTCATCTAACCCATACTTAATATAGTAACTCAGGTTCTCAAATGCAATTTTTTCTGCCTGGGCCTCAGAAAAGAGCTTTGAATATTCCATCAAAAAAGGAATAATCATACCTAAAACATCAACATGCTGTAATCCGGTAACCCGGCGATAAACAACAATACCGGCCTCATCGGCATTTGACAATAAATAGTCGAAAAAGAATTTTGCATTTTCTCTGTATTTATCTTCCTTTGTCTGATTATACAAAACAAGAGAAATCAATCCAAAGACAACCTGATCAATCCGGTCTACTTTAAAACCAGGAGAACCATCCTGATGAATAAAAACAGAATCATAAAGCCCCTTTAAGGCTTTAAATTCATTAGACAAATTCCTTTTTATGGAATATTCAAATAAGGCATAAAATAAAAATGCCCGAGGAAAAAAGAATCGTTCCTCCTGATAATGATTCCTACGATAAAACAGCCTCAAACACTCTGTCTTAAAATCGGAATATTCATGCATTGACATAAAATTCCGCTTGGAAAAAGCCATCTTATAAGCCTGTTTAAAAACGACCTTCTCTAATTCAATAACAGGACCTTCAAAGCATTTTTTTTTCCCATAGCTGATATTATTCATTATATACGGATACACATATATATAGAACAGAATAGAGGAAAAAGAGAAAAAAACAACCAAAAGAATAAGTAAAAAATAAAGCATATTCCTATCAAATTAAAAATTATAAAACGAAAGATCATTTTGGTTTTATTCTAGCAACAATCTGTCTGGTTTTATTCCAAAAAAACAAGCGCTCGCCAGAGGTCAAACCAAAAATTAAACAACACAAACAAGTCCATAATACAGACACGGGTACATTAACCAAAAAACGCAACAGCCCTTTCTCCATATTCAGGCAAATAAAAATTGGAAGAGCAAAAGACAAAATAGACACAATGATACAAGGTAAGAAAACATCATGAAGGAACGCTGCAACAGAAAAATTCATCATCCTTTTTAAAGTTCTAAAACGAATAAGATTTAAACACAAGAAATCTATGATAAAAACCAGATAAGAACTCCAAACAGGAGCACCCAATTTGTATAACAACCAAACTATTGGAAAGACAAATCCAACTGTAATAGAAACAAATACACTATAGCGTTTGAGCCTTCCATCTGTCTGAATCAAGCGATACAAACTGTCACCTGTAGATATAACAAGGGATTCAAACATAGAGAAACGAAGAAAGAGTACAGTCCAATCGGGCACCTGTCCTAACCACAAGTGCAGCAAAGTCTCTGCCTCGCAGCATACCGGCACAATAAATATATACATCAGCAACCAAGAAAACTTGGTTCCACGGTTTCCTAAATGGATGGCATAATCCTTATCACCCGCTGCGTAGGATTTTGTAATTTGAGGCGAAAAGGCCATGGTAAAGTTTCCCACAAAATTTTGTACCGCTCCATTGACCGTTTGAGCAATGCCCCGGGCTGTATTATAAGCTACTCCAAAAAAAACATTGATTAGCATATTAACCCCTTGTGTCGCAAAAACCCAGGCTGCATTATTAAAAAGATTCCAACTGCTAAAAACAGTCAGTTCTTTAAGCAATCCTTTTTCAAAAATCCTAGGATTGTATTTGGCTTCTTCAAAATGCCTGCTGCAATACCATCCGTAGAATATGCGCATAGCCAAACTGACACATACGGTTAGAATGGACAATAGAATTAAACGGTCGCCATCATAAGTAATTATAAGAAAAACAATGATCAGCCTTAATATAGCTTCTACAATACAGGTATACGCATAAATTCCCATATGTTCATGCGCTATAAGAAGAGCATTATAAGGAGAACTAATCAAACTGATAGACAAGGAAACAAGAGAACACTGAAAAACCCACTGCGCCGCAACCATACGCCCTTCCGGAATATTCGCTTCACCAGTCAGAAACCAAAGTCCGAAAATTTCCAGAAAAACGACAGCCAAAACAGACATCAAAATTTGAGCGTTTACAGATGTAGAAAACATGGTTTTAAGACGCTCCTGATCTTTCTGACCTATGGTAAAAGTTATGTATCGACTTATCGCCTGAGACATTGTAGTGGTTATGAGTGAACTCATAGCTACAATGCCTCCAACAACATTATTGACTCCATAGTCATTTACCCCCAACGCCTGTAGCATAACCCGCCCGGTATAGAGTCCCACAATCATCGTAATGAGTGTGCGGAAATACAAAGCAATGGTATTTTTGGCTATGCGTTTATTGTTCTGCGATATATCTTGCGCCATACTTATTGTTAGGATCTATTAACAAAGAAATAACTGAACTACTTATCCAACTTCTCAAAATCCGAATTCTGACTCTTAAATTCCGGCACAATCTGCTTCATGCATCTTACTGTCTCCATACGGTCCACAGTTTGTGCCACTTCTTTCAGATGGTCAATGGCTGCAACCACTTCCGCTCGGTTATACTCACGGACATGAGCGCGGAAAATTTTCTCATTCGGAGTGGGCAGGGTATTTTCCTTAGTAGCCAGTAACTCTTCATAAAGTTTCTCTCCGGGACGCAAACCGGTGTACTCAATCTTGATATCCTGATCGGGAACCAGTCCGGCCAGTTCAATCATGCGGCGAGCCAGATCGGCAATCTTCACAGGCTCGCCCATATCGAATACAAAGATTTCATTGCCTTCGCCCATCACTCCGGCTTCGAGTACCAAGCGAACAGCCTCAGGAATGGTCATAAAGTAACGGATAATATCAGGATGAGTCACGGTAAGCGGACCACCCTTCATCAACTGCTCACGGAAACGGGGAATAACCGAACCATTGCTGCCGAGTACATTACCGAAACGGGTGGTGATGAACTTGGTCTTGCCCTGAGTCTCTCCACGGGCGATACTCAGACTCAATGTCTGCACATAAATCTCGGCCAGACGCTTGGAGGCTCCCATCACATTGGTTGGATTCACGGCCTTGTCGGTAGAAATCATCACAAAGCGCTCCACTCCGTATTCCACAGCCAGATCGGCCAGATTGCGGGTGCCGACAACATTGGCCAGAACTGCTTCACAGGGGTTTTCCTCCATCAACGGCACATGCTTGTAGGCAGCAGCATGGAAAATCACCTGGGGCTTATAAGTGCGCATCACCCATTGCAAACGGGGCATCACGCGAATATCACCGACAATCGGGGTAAACTTCACATCGGGGAAGTTTTCCTCCAGCTCCAGACGGATATTGTGCATCGGGGTCTCGGCCATATCAAAAAGCACCAATTCCTTCAGACCGAAGGTACAAAGCTGACGGCAGATCTCGCTACCGATAGAACCGGCAGCACCGGTAACCAGCACGGTCTTGCCCTGAAGCTCGCGCTGAATGTTCTCCATATTGATCTTGATCTCTTCACGGCCCAGAAGGTCTTCAATGCGGACTTCGGTAAGACGCGGAGGACGAACCTCTCCCTTATGGAGTTCTTCGGTCTCGGAAAGCAGCATCTGCACCTTGTATTTCTCACCGTAACGCAGCAGACGGTTGCGCTCTACCTTGATTTCATGACGGTTATGGAACAGCAGGGCATTGGCATTGACTTCAAGCAATACATTGCGGAAATCCTCCTCATCCTGAATCGTATAGAGTTTCACACCTCCGATGCGCTGGGTATCGCGCTTGCCAAAGCGCAGATAGCCTACCACTACATTGTTATGCTGCAAAAAGGAATACGAAGGCATGGTGAGCGGGTCCTTCTCCGGATCGACATACACCAGCAGACGGCGGCGACGGTCGAGCATCAGAGTATGGAAAGAGCGCTGATAGAGGGTGATGAAAAGCACACGCACCAGAATCAGCACAATAAAGGTGAAGAGGAAATCGAGCAGAAAACTCAGCGTCCAGGAGGCAGGATAGAACTTTCCTTCAATCAGAAAAAGGGAAGTGATACCCACACACGTGGCAGCGAGAAAACAGGCGCAGAAAATGCGCAGGCACTCGGCCAGAGACGAATGACGGATAATGCCCTTATAGGTGCGGAACACCCAAAAGAACAGGGAAGAAAACAATAAGGAGGATAAAATCAGATATCCAAAAGGTTCTGTCGTGTTTCTGTCCGGAAAAACATAAGTTAAAAGCAAATAAGCCAGAGCCGTAGCTCCTACGGATAAAGCGACATCTGTAATAAAGATAAGTCGCTGGCTCACAAAGCGCGAACGCAAAATGAGTTGCATAAAAGTAGTCGTCATGTTTATATGTAGTTAAAGTTTCTTCAACTTCCTGATACCTATGCACCCATAGGTATGCGAATGCGATAAGATTATCGCTGCAGATGCAGAATGCTCCGCACCTTCTGGCAGACAAAAGCCTTCTCGCTTTTTGTCAATGCCAGGAAATAACCGAATAACAGGGTAGATCCGATGTTCAAAAGGACCACCAATACCAAAGAAGCAAAACTGTTGTCAGAATAGTAAGTGTAGCAACTGGCAGGAATCACACCCACCAGCGTAAAAGCAAACAAGGGCAAAAGCACCTGACGCACATAGTCTTTTACAGACAAGTTGATCAGGGGGCGCACCACAAACAGGCGCACCACAAAGGCTATGACCGCAATAGTCAGATGCACAATGAAGACCGAATAAGGCGCCCCTCCCAGTTTCAAGACTACATAGGAAATGGGAAGGATGGCCAGCAGAATGGCCCCGACAACGGTCTGATATTTCTTGACACGACCGGTTGCGGAAGCAGCCGTCATAAACGGATTGGCCACCGCATCGACAATCGTCACACAAAGAATCAGGCGCAAAAATATGGCGGAATACTCCGGTACTTCCTTGAGCCAGAGCGCCAAAATATATTCTACCTTCAGGAAAACGGGCAAGGACAGCAGAAACAGCAGCAAATAGGTGAACTTGGAGCTGCGGAATATCAGAGAATGCATGTACTTCCAGTCTCCCTGGGCATAAGACTTGGTAATCTGAGGGTTCAGGGCTACCTGAAAATTGGAAGAGAACTGGAAAATAGCTCCCTGAACCTGAACGGCCACCGTACGGGCCGCATTGACCACGGGACCGAAAAACATATTGAGCAGGATGTTCAAACCTTGGGTAAAGGCCATGGCGGCACAATTTCCCCAGAAGTTCCATCCGGAAAAACTCATCATCTCCTTGAATAACTGGCGGTCGAAAGACCAGTGGTACACACTCTCGGGAAAATGTTTCTTACAGTAGAAACCGTAGATGAAACGCACGGTGAGCTGCACCGCGAGCATCAGGATGGCATAAAGAATCAAACGGTCGTAAGGGGCTATCAGCAGCACGTAAACAATAAGCAGCTTGGCCAGACCTTCGAATATGGAGATATACGCAAAAGCGGACATCTTTTCATGGGCAATGATCACGGCGTTGTAGGGCACACTCAGAATCATAACCAGAGCCACGAGAATGGACAACTGATAAACGACCAGAGCTGCCGTAACACGGTCGGCCGGAATGACCATCTTTTCGTAGAAGAACCAAAGACCGACAGTTTCTGCCAGAAGCAAGATGACAACGGCCAGAAGCAAGTGTATGTTCAGACTCATGCTGAAGACCTTCTCCAACTGCCGGCTGTCGCCCCGTCCCAACTCATAAGTGAGAAAACGCTGCGTTCCGGTAGACATCGCACTGTTCATGAAAGTAAACATGGATACAATGCCCCCGACTACTCCATAGATACCGAAGTCGGTAACTCCCAGAGTAGACAACACGATGCGGGAGGTGTATAAAGACACCAGCATCATGAACAGCATGCGGAAATATAACAGAAGGGTATTTTTGGCTATCCGTTTATTACTTAAAGTGGTATCGCTCATAATCATATTCCTATTTTGCCAGCAACAGGTTTTTAATTTTACGCAAAAGACTCCGCAACTTTCTCCGGAAAAGCTCGGACAAGGAAGGGGTCAGCAAACGAGTGATCAAGGTATTAAACGGGGTGGTCAATAAATGGGCATAGAAAAGGGCACGCTTTTTCCCGGGATATGCCGGAGAGTGCTCCAGAGCCGGATTGCCGCGAAGCACATCTTCATAACGCACCGCACGACAAGGCAAAGACAGGCGTTTCCAGATCTGACTTCCCTTTTCGGTATGAACCAAAACGCTGTTCATGCCACGGTCGTCATCAAAATCAGGGAGAACGCGCTCGATGCCCCAAAAATCTCCAATCGTCAGATCGGCACCGCTCTTCTGACATTTTGAAGGGCAGGAATAGCAGGAAGGGCGCAAATAGAGATCGTGCAAAAAGCCTCTCATATAGGCATTGGAAAAGAACTTTTCGTGCACCACTCCGGAACCTGACGCGCCCGGAAACTCCACATGCACCTCATAATTTTTCCATCCGTGGGTCTTGTCCCGAAAAGACACGGTCTGCGGCAGCCGATACGTAGATGACGGGGAAACCGACGCACAGGCATTCCGCAAATAGGAACGCCAGGCTAATGAACTCGGAACACCATGACAAATAAAATCTACCGTCAGCAGATTGGCATATTCCTTCCGCAAAAAACGGAGCAGTCCCGAAATCTGACAGGGGGTTCCGGAAAACAGGACTTTCCGGCCTTCCTTCAGAAAGGATTCTGCCTGACGGAAGGTATCTCCGATGCGGCTCTGCAAATATTTGGACCCGCGAAACACGGACAATCCTTCCAGAGTCTCCGTATAATCGTGGACCACTTCAAACTGCTCGTCAAAACGGGCTCCGAACACCACGCCACCCTCCTGCAAGACAACGGTGGACAAGGCGGTAAACACGCCTCCGGACGAACTGCACGAACGCACGGATTCATCGGAATGATAGGCGGCATAGGCCTGCTCCGGACGACGGGGAAGCCCCGGATGAAGCACCGGACAGACTTTCTCACACAGACCGCAATCTATACAGACCGAGGGGTCTACTGCAGGGTATAAGAAGCCTTCCGCATCTTCGTGCAAAGTGATGCAGTGCTTGGGACAGCGCTGCACACAGGCCGCACAACCGCAACAGTTTTTCTTATCGTGTATCTGTATCACCGGAAGAGTGAATATAATGGTTTAGTATGCAGTGATAAACACACCATACCAGCACATCGACCAACAGCACCCAGGTGGGTGACAGGAAGCGTACCAGCAGGGTATTCAAAAGAATAAAAAACAACGACAGCAACACCAACAGGTACATGGAGGACAATGGACTGAAGCCCGCACGCATCATCTTGTGATGAACATGGTTGCGGTCCGGCAAGAACAGGCTCTTGCCCGCACGGGCACGCACCAGCATGACCCGGACAATGTCGAAACAGGGCACGATGAATGCAGCCAGAGCCACCATGGTGATGTTGGACGACCAGGGATCGAAATGAGGACCGCGGTGCATGAACAAAAGCATCCCGTAGGCCAACACGTATCCCAGACTCAGACTCCCCGCATCGCCCATAAACAGCTTGAAATTGCGGCGACGGCGGCGGTAGACATTGTAGTACCAGAAAGGCAGCAGAATGCCCAACATGGAAGAGAACAACAGCAAATTCAACAAATGAAAGTTATGTATGCTGAAGACTACAAAAAGTATCAGTGCCAGAATTCCCAAACCGGAAGCCAATCCGTCAATGCCGTCAATGAGATTGATGGCATTGGTGATATAGACCACAAACAGAAGGGTGAAAGGCAGACTGAGCCAATAGGGAATATCGGTGATTCCAAACAGACCGCCCAATGAATTAATGCCGATACCGGATGCCCACAGCATCAGGGCACCGAATATTTGTACGACAAACTTGCGTTTATAACCCAAACCGACCAGATCGTCCATCAAGCCCATCATGTAAACCAGAATCAGACCGGCTGCAAAGAAGGTCATGCAAGAAAGAGAATCGGTATAGGTGCGCAAATAAGTGTCGGGTTCAAGCTTGATGATAATTGCTCCCAATAAGGAGACGCTGAAAAACAGCACGGGAACAAAACAAAAACCTCCCAGACGGGAAGAAGGGGTGCGATGCTGCTTGCGCGCCTCGGGCTTGTCGAACAGCTTTTTCCGATAGGACATCAGAAGAATCTGAGGCAAAGACAACATCGTCAGCAGAAAAGACAGTACAAATATGAGGATAGCATAAATCATAATATTCTAACTCTTTTAATACTGCATTCCGAAAATATTACATATTTAATATGGCTTCGCCGCGGTCACTCCCAAAACAGGAAATGACCATACAAATTTTTACGCAATGTTGCATAGGCAAAACGGCCACAAAATAAGACTTATTTTCTGAAATGGCAAAATTTTCATATATTATTTTTAATAATTACAGATGTTAATTACGGATTTCTTAACAAATTCGCATTTTTTGATTCAAAATTGTGACATTCGTAAACCACAGGTGTTTCATTATAGCTGCGAGCGATATAAGGCGGCCGGTGCTTGCTTTCATTGAAGATACGCCCAAGATATTCGCCGATAATTCCTAAAGAAATCAGCTGTACTCCCCCTAAAAAAAGAATGACAATAATCAAAGTGGGAAAACCCTGGATGGGATCGCCCCAGACAAGGGTCTTGACAAAGAAATAGAGCATATAGAAAAAGGTGAACAGGGCTACAGTAAAACCCAACATCGCCGACCAGCGCAACGGAGCGGTCGTGAAGGAGGTGATGCCCTCTACCGCCAGCTCAAACAGGGAACGGTAGCTCCAGTGGCTGCTGCCGGCATAACGGGACTCGCGCACAAAGGGCACTTCTTTCTTGCGGAACCCAATCCAACAGAAAAGACCCTTGGTATAGCGTTCGCTCTCACGCAAATGGCGGAGCACCTGGATGCAACGACGGTCGAGCAAACGGAAATCGCCCACATTGGGCAGGATATCGAAACGGGAAGTGCGCTGCAAAAGGGCGTAAAACAAGAGGGAAAGACGACGACGCAGCCAACTCTCCTCTCCCCGCTCCATCCGACGGCCGTAAACATCGTCGTAGCCTTCTTCCCAACAGGACAGCATGCGGGACACCACTTCGGGAGGGTCCTGAAGATCGGCATCCATCAGAATCATACAGTCCCCACGCACATAGTCGAAGCCGGCCAGCATGGCGCGTTCCTTACCGAAATTCCGGCTCAAATCGAGAATATTTACCCGCGGATCGGAAGCACGGTATGTGCGAAGCAGATCCAAAGTGCCGTCCGTGGAACCGTCGTTCACAAAAAGCACTTCCCACGAATAGGCAGGATGGGAGTCCATCAGGCGACATAAGGCAGGATATAGGGCCGGAAGACTGCTTTCCTCATTATAAGCGGGAATCATGATTGAGACTTTTTTCATGGATATTTTTTACAAAAATAGCCTTTTCAGGTGTATCCAACAAAGATTAGCGTAATAATTTCGGATTTTATCGTATCTTTGACGCAATTTAAAATCTCAGTAACATGATACATTGGAACAAGATATGGAGAACAGGACTCTTGGCCGCCTGCTGCCTGCTGGGCAGTTGCCAGGAGAATGAAGTGGTACCGGGAGGCACGGAAGGCAACGGAAAAAGAACGGTGCTTATATATATGAACGCGCGTAACTCGCTTTACGGGAATGTGAAGGCGGACTCGCTGGAGCTGGTAAAGGGGGCCAAAAACATGAGTGCCGATGACCGGCTGCTGCTGTATGTGTGCAAGGACTCGCTGTCGTATCTGTACCGCATCAGCGCAGGAGGCACCAAACTGCTGCTGCAATGCGGACCGACACAGAATGCTTCGAACCCGAAACAGCTGGAGATGCTGCTGAAATGGACCGGAGAACAGTTTCCGTCGCAGTCGTACGGCCTGGTGCTGTGGTCGCACTCGGACGGATGGCTGCCTTCGACAAACGTGAGCCGCGCCACCTCGCGGGGCTTCGGCATTGATGTGGGCGCCGACGGAAACCCGTGGTCGGACCGCACACCGGACGGAAATCTGGGTGCCCAGATGAATATCACGGATCTGGCCGAAGCAGTGGCCAACAGCGGCATCCGCCCGAAATTCATCTTCTTCGACTCGTGCCTGATGCAGGGAGTAGAGGCTGCGTATGACCTGAGAAACGTGACGGACTGGGTGATCGCCTCACCGGCACAGATTCCGGGAGTGGGCGCACAATATACGGATATGATGAATGAGGCGTTCTTCCAGGACCCGCTGAACCCGCAGGCGTTTACCGAGGGCTATGTGAAACAGGCTTCGACTTACAGTGAATATGGCGACATGGGCGTGGTGCTCAGTGCCGTGAAAACGGAGAAACTGGAGAATCTGGCAGCCGTGACCAAAACCATGATCCAGAAATATGCGGGCAGCAGCGAACCGGACATGAACGGAGTGCTGGCGTATGACCGTTATCAATGGCAGTATTTCTACCGTCCGGAGTATTATGACCTGAAACAGGTGATGCTGCATCTGATTACCGAAGAGGCGGACCGGCAGACCTGGACGGCAGCGCTGGAGGCGTGTGTGCTGTATCCGGCAGCTACTTCTTATGTGAACTACTGGAGCAACTATTCGAGCGACCGGCTGGTGCTGACCCCGGGCGAGTTTTCGGCCATCTCGACGTTCGTACCGCAACAGCGCTATACAACCAACGCCGAAGCGTGTATCTACGGGGATCTGAATCAGGCATTTGCCAATACGGAATGGGCCAAGGCCAGCGGATGGACAGAGAACGCTTATCTGAAAAGTCTGACAACAAATGAAGAAAAATAGCGTTTCGGTTTGCAGATTTAAAAATTTTGATTACCTTTGCAGCCGTTAACGCAAAACATTTGCGAAACAAGTGCCTACGGGAATAGCTCAGTTGGTAGAGCACCGGTCTCCAAAACCGGGTGTCGGGAGTTCGAGCCTCTCTTCCCGTGCTTACAAAAAGAGCTGCAAGTCAATGACTTGCAGCTCTTTTTGTGTTTATCCATGCCCAGAACAGACTGAAGAGGATGGTGAGCGCCAGCACAATGGGAAAAAGCAGCTGGGAAGGATGATGAAAACCGGTGGCGGTGCAGAAATGACGCCAGAAATTCATCATCAGTATGTGATACAGATAGATGTTCAGGGAACAATAGCGGCCGAGGTAGCTCCAGAAGGTTCCGCGGAAAGCTGCGGGACGGGAAAGACAAAGCACAAAGAAAAGCAGGGCACCGTAGATGGTGCTGATCATGCAGTCGCCATAGCTGAGGTGTCCCCAGGCTTTGAGCAATACATACTCTGCCGCTGCCAGCAGAACAAACAGAAGGACGGGAAGCACGCCCCTACTCCACCGTACAAGCGTAGCCTCGGAACGGCGCACCCAGGCTCCCAGAAGCAGAAAAGGAAAGGCCATGGTGAAAAAATTGCGGTAGACATACAGGGGGAGTTTTTCAAAAGGACAGTAACAGCCGAGCAGCAGGGTTACCGCAAAAAACAGGGGAAGCAGACGGATGCAAGCATCCGTAAGCCGGAAGCGCACGCAGAGCCAGAGCAAAAGAAGGGCCTGCATATAGGCGGTGAGATACCACAGAACGCCGTTGTAGGGATTGGCCAGAAGAAGCATGGGCCAGAAATCGCGGGGAAAGAAGAGGCGCATATAGCTGACGGTGCGGTGGTGCTCGTGGGCAAAGAGCCAGCTGTTGGCATAGTTATAGGCCAGATAAACCAGGGTGGACAGCACCGTGATGCCAAGGATATGCAACAGGGTGCGCCGCAACTTCGCACCGGAAGGAGCGCCGTGGGCAAAAAGGAAATAGCCGGAAATCATGTAAAAAAGGGGAACCGCCAGACGGGTGAGCGGGATGAAATAGGTCTTGCCATAGAAATCGGTATGAATCAGCACCACCGCTATGGCGCAAAAGGCCTTCAACGCGTAAAGGGAATGGATTTCTTTTTTTTCGGTCTGCATGTTCTGGATAAAGAGGGATGGGTCCATACGAGAAAAGTGCCCCCAGAAACTGGAGGCACCAGATACCGGACGGACCGGATGTGTAAAATCAATAGTTTTCTTTCTTCACTTCGAAGTAAGCCTGCGGATGCTGGCAAGCCGGGCATACCTTCGGTGCATTCTTGCCCTTCACGGTGTAACCGCAGTTGCGGCACTGCCATACCACTTCTTCGTCCTTCTCAAACACTTTCATGTTCTCGATGTTGTTCACAAATGCCTGATAACGCTCTTCGTGTCCCTTCTCTGCTACAGAGATCATGCGGTACATGGCAGCGATAGCCGGGAAACCTTCTTCGTCGGCAATCTCGGCGAACTTAGGATAGTCGAGGCTCCACTCTTCGTGCTCACCGGCAGCAGCAGCCTTCAGGTTCTCCAGGGTTGTGCCGATAACACCAGCAGGGAATGAAGCCTGAATCTCGACCATTCCACCCTCGAGCCACTTGAACATACGCTTGGCGTGCTCCTTCTCCTGATCGGCTGTCTCAGTGAAGATAGCGGCAATCTGCTCATATCCTTCTTTCTTCGCTACGCTGGCAAAATAGGTGTAACGCATACGGGCCTGTGATTCGCCGGCAAATGAAGTCATCAAATTTTTCTCAGTACGGGTTCCTTTTAAACTCTTTTCCATAATCTATATCCTTTTATTAGTTTTATATTATTACTTATCTTCTCAATTTGTCTTTCTGTTTTCCTTTTGACATTGCAAAGATAGTAATTTATTTCCAAAGTTGTAATAATTACAAATTATTTTTGAGTTAATAAAGCTTAATGGCCAAAAAGCTTTCTATGGAAAGTTATGCCCCAAAGATACGTAATTATTTGATAACTCAAAGTTTTTGAGGATCTTTTCGAAAAAAAAGGAGTGCCTTAAAGCACTCCTTTACTTGAGGGTAATTCATAATGATAAATATCGCGGTGCACCGCCATCTTGATACTGCGGGCCAGTGCCTTGAAGATGCCTTCAATCTTGTGGTGTTCATTGTCGCCACGGGCCTGGATGTGCAGATTCATCAGGGCGGCATCGCTCAGGCTCTTGAAGAAATGGAAAAACATTTCGGTTGGCATGCCGCCAATGTATTCGCGATGGAACTCGGCATCCCAAACCAGCCAGGGGCGGCCTCCGAAATCGAGCACCACCTGACAGAGACAGTCGTCCATAGGCAGGGCGAAGCCATAGCGCTCAATGCCGCGCTTGTCGCCGAGAGCCTGACGCAGACATTCTCCCAAAGCCAGAGCGGTGTCTTCGATGGTGTGGTGCTCGTCTACCTGCAGATCGCCGCGTACCTGAATATCCAGATCGAGCTGTCCGTGGCGGGCTATCTGCTCGAGCATGTGATCGAAGAAACCGATGCCGGTATCAATATGGCAACTGCCATGACCGTCGAGATTGATGCGCACCCGGATATCGGTCTCGGAAGTGGTGCGGGTTACCTCGGCTATGCGCTCACCGGCAAAAAGCAATTCGGCAATCTGATCCCAGCTGTCGACGTAGGTGATGGCCGGATTCCGGAATGAATGCTCGTCGGGCTTTTTCAGAATCAGGGCCTTGCAACCGAGATTCAGCGCCAGCTGGGCATCGGTCTCACGGTCGCCGATGACATAGCTGCCGGCCAGATCGTAGCTGCCGTCCATATACTTCGTGAGCATACCGGTGCCGGGCTTGCGGGTGGGCTGATTTTCTTCGGGGAAAGTGCAGTCGATACGGGTGTCGTCGAAGGTGATGCCTTCGCTGGCCAGAACGCCCAGCATCAGAGTGTGGGCCGGCCAGAATGTTTCGTGAGGAAAGGAATCGGTGCCCAGACCGTCCTGATTGCTGACCATGACAAACTCAAAGTCCAACTGGCGGCGAATGTGTCCCAGATTGCGGAGCACTCCCGGCACGAAGCTCAGCTTCTCATAGGCGTCAATCTGAAAATCCTCGGGCTCGCGAATCAGGGTACCGTCACGGTCGATAAAAAGAACTCTCTTCTTGCTCATAAATATATCGTTTAAGGATGATACTGGCGTAAAGCAGCCAGCAGGGTGTTGTTTTCTTCTTTAGTACCGATGGTCACACGCAGACAGTCCTGACAAAGCTCCACACGGCTGCGGTTGCGTACAATGATGCCGCGCTGCACCAGATAATGATAGATGCGGTCGGCCTGATCTACACGGGCCAGGAAGAAATTGGCATCGCTGGGATAGACATAACGGCACAAAGGCAGTTCGGCAAAGGCACGCATCATCTGGGTGCGCTCTTCTTTCAGGGTGGAAATCCACTTCTCGATCTCAAAACGGTGGTCGAGCTGGCTCATGGCCTGATCCTGAGTGAGCTGATTGATGTTATAAGGGTACTTCACCTTGTTGAACAGGGCAATAATCTCGGGCGAAGCGTAGGCCATACCCAAACGGATGGCTGCCGAAGCCCAGGCCTTGGAGAAGGTGTTCAGCACAATGAGGTTGGGATAACGGGACAGGTCCAGACGGAAAGGACGCTGCTCGGAAAAGTCGGAATAGGCTTCGTCGATAACCACAATGCCGGGAAAACGCTCCAGAAGGCTTTCCATCTCCGGACGGGAAAGATCGTTGCCGCAGGGGTTATTGGGCGAACAAAGGAAAATCACCTTGGTATGCTCGTCGCAGGCGGCCAGCAGATCGTCGGCACGGAAACGGAAATATTCGTCGAGCGGCACCTTGCGGTAGGCTACATTGTTGATGTCGGCGCAGACCTCATACATTCCGTAGGTTGGCGAAATGGCCACGACATTGTCCTGACCCGGTTCGCAGAACACACGAAACACCAGATCAATGGCTTCGTCGCTGCCATTACCCAGGAAGATAGAAGATGCCGGTACCTCCTTGATGCGCGACAGAGTCTGCTTGAGGGGCTGCTGCAACGGGTCGGGGTAACGGTTGTATGGAGCATTATAGGGGTTTTCGTTGGCATCGAGAAAAACGGTGGCCTCTACTCCTTTATATTCATCGCGCGCGGAACTGTAGGGTTTCAGGCGCCAGATATTGGGACGGACAAGTTGTTCCAGATTCTTCATAAGGCTTTTACTTTTAAGATTTCAGACTGTTCAAACGAAGGGTCATGGCATTCTTGTGGGCATCGAGATGCTCGTTGGCTGCCATGACTTCGACGGTGCGGCCAATGCGGCGCACTCCTTCGGGAGTAAGTTCCTGGAAGGTAATCTTGCGGTGGTAACTGTCGAGATTCACACCGCTATAGGCTGTGGCATAGCCGTTGGTAGGCAGGGTGTGGTTGGTGCCGGAAGCATAATCGCCCGCACTCTCGGGGGTGTAGGAACCCAGAAAGACACTGCCGGCATTGACAACGCCCTGAGCCAGCTCCAGATAGTCGGCTGTCTCGATAATCAGATGCTCGGGGGCATAGCGGTTGGTCAGCGCCAAGGCCTCGGCACGGTCGCGCACCAGAATAATCTTGCTGCTTTCGAGGGCACGGCTGGCAATCTCCTGACGCGGCAGCTGGGCAAGCTGACGCTCGACCTCGGCCACAACCTGAGGAATCAGCGTCTCGGAAGTGGTGACCAGCAATACCTGACTGTCCACTCCATGCTCGGCCTGAGAGAGCAGATCGGCAGCCACGAAGTCGGCACGGGAGGTTTCGTCGGCCAGCACTTCCACCTCGGAAGGACCGGCCGGCATATCGATTGCCACATCATGAAGCGACACTTGCTGCTTGGCAGCTGTGACATACTGGTTGCCGGGACCGAAAATCTTATAGACCTTGGGCACCGATTCCGTTCCGTAGGCCATGGCACCGATAGCCTGCACACCGCCGGCCTTGAAGATTTTGCTCACACCGGCTACGCGGGCCGCATAAAGAATGGCCGGATGAATCTTACCTTCGCGGTTGGGTGGAGTGCAGAGCACAATCTCACCGCAACCGGCAATGCGGGCCGGAGTGGCCAGCATCAGTACCGTGGAAAAGAGCGGAGCAGTACCGCCAGGAATATAAAGGCCCACTTTCTCAATGGGAACATACTTCTGCCAGCAGGTGACTCCCTCGGTAACGGTTACCGGACGGCTCTCAAAACGCTGCGCCGCATGGAACTTCTCGATATTGGCATGTGCCTGACGCAGGGCCTCCTTCAGTTCCTCGGATACCAATGTCTCGGCCTCGGCCCACTCGGCCTCGCTGACCGACAGACTGTCCAGACGGACATGGTCGAAACGCTCTTCAAAATCTTTGACCGCCTCATCGCCGCGTGTGCGTACCTCCTGCAGAACGGTGCGTACCGTGTCGTTCAACGTAGCCACATCGAGGGCCGGACGACGAAGCAACTCTTCCCACTGTGCGGGTTCGGGATAACGGATGATCTTCATGATGCTTATGTATTTTTTAGTTTCTTACCTTATATATTATAGAGATGGGCCATTAGAGAATCATCTTCTCGACCGGAAGCACCAGAATGCCCTGAGCACCGAGTTCCTTCAAACGGGTGATGATGTGCCAGAAGCATTTTTCATCGAGCACGGTGTGCACACTGCTCCAGCCTTCCTGAGCCAACGGCATCACGGTAGGGCTCTTGGCGCCCGGCAACACGGCTACCACATCGGCCACCTTGTCGGTAGGCACGTTCATCAGCACATATTTCTTGTCTTCGGCACTCTTCACGGCCTCGATGCGGAAAAGCAGTTCGTCGAGAATGGCGCGCTTCTCCTCCGACAGTCCCTTGTGACCAATCAACAGGGCCTCGCTCTGCATCACCACTTCCACTTCCTTCAGATTGTTGCTGACCAGAGTGGAACCGGAGCTGACAATATCGAAAATGGCATCGGCCAGTCCGATACCCGGGGCAATCTCCACCGAACCGGTGATGACATGGATGTCGGCTTCTACTCCATTCTGCTTCAGATAACTCTTCAGGATACCGGGATAAGAGGTGGCAATCTTCTTACCGGCAAACCAACTCAAGCCCGGATAGTCTACAGCCTTGGGGATGGCCAGAGACAGACGGCACTTACTGAAGCCTAAAGGACGGACAATATCGGCATCCTCAGCACGCTCGGCAAACTCATTATGACCCACGATACCGACATCGGCAACACCGGTGGCTACAGACTGCGGGATATCGTCATCGCGCAGGTAAAGTACCTCGACCGGGAAATTGGAGGACTGTACCAACAGGGTACGTTTACTGGAACTTACTTTGATTCCGGCCTCGCTCAGGAGTGCCATGGTGTCTTCGAAAAGACGCCCCTTTGACTGTACGGCAATTCTCAACATAATGCTTCAATTTTTTTAAGAACGGATACGAAAAAAGGCTTGCGGAAACCCGGCAAGCCTTTATATATCCTGATCTGGACTAACTACATAGCCTCATCGCCTACCGAGTTTCTACACGTTAGGATGATGATGGTGGAATGTAGCAGTCAGGTTATTCATGATCTGTTATTTTTACTGTTCTGCGGCAAAGTTAGCAATTATTTGGCGCAATGCAAATAAAATCGTAACTTTTTTATACTTCGTAATCCACACACGAACGGGCTACCTTATACGGGCCGATGAGGGAAGCCGCTGCCACATGATCGGGATGAACCGCATAGGCACGGACATCGTCCAGCGTATCAAAAGTGCTGTAAAGCGCCAGGTCGAAAGTCTCCGAAGGATTGATGTTGATGCCCACCTCTACCGAACGGAGGAAAGGAATCGTGGCCGGAAGTGCCTCTATGGCGTTCTTAAAATCCTGCATCACCTGTTGCTTCAATGCCGGGTCCATGTCCGGAGCCAGCTGGAAAAGTACGATATGTTTTACCATGACTGTTTGTTTTTTATTGTTTGTTTTCTGTTTTTTTTATTTATTGTTTACCTTTGCGTTATCTGAGGGCAGAGGCATTCTGCTAACAAAGATAATAGAAAAGAACCGATTCCGAACGATAAAAAACGATAAATTTATGCTGATTATTGGTATTGCCGGAGGTACGGGCTCCGGAAAAACAACTGTAGTAAAAAAAATAGTGGAAAGCCTGAACGGCAAACATGTGGCTGTCATCCCACAGGACTCGTATTATAACGACACGAGCGACCTGACCATGGAAGAAAGAAGAAAAATAAACTTCGACCATCCGGACGCTTTCGACTGGGAACTGCTGATCCAACAAATCGGCATGCTGAAGAAAGGTCTGCCCATTGAACAGCCCACTTATTCCTACATCATCAGCAACCGACTGCCGGAAACGGTTCATGTGGAGCCGGAACCGGTGATTATCGTGGAAGGAATCATGGCCCTGGCCAACGAGGAGCTGCGCAACCTGATGGATGTGAAAATATTTGTGGATGCCGATGCCGACGACCGGCTGATCCGCGTCATCCAGCGCGACATCATCGAACGGGGCCGGACTGCCGAAATGGTGATTGACCGCTATCAGAAGGTGCTCAAACCCATGCATCTGGAATTTATCGAACCTACCAAAAGATATGCCGACCTGATTGTTCCCCAAGGAGGAAACAACATACAGGCCATCGAACTGCTGAAAACCTTTATTGCACACAAGAGTAGAAATGAACAAAAATAACCGACACCGGGCCTGGGGACAGGCCCTGATACTCGGACTGCTTGCCACAGGCATGACCGCCTGCGGAGAAAAGGAGCAAAAGGAGGAACTGAAGGTGTCGTATGAAAGTATTGCCGGCAATCAGGAGATTACCGGCAGCTATGACTTGCCCCAAATTCTGGAAAGCGGCGAGCTGATTGCCGTGACCCTGAGCGGACCGGACACTTATTACGAATACAGGGAAAAACCCACCGGACTGCAGTATGAACTGGCCGAACGGTTTGCCACACAAATCGGAGCCAGCCTAAGAATCGAGGTGGTGAAAGACACCGCCGAACTGGTGAAGCGCATTGTCGACAATGATGCGGACCTGATTGCCGTGGAGCTGGATGTAACGCCTTTCGGAAAGGTGCTCCAGGCCTGCGGAAGCTATTCGCAGAACGGAAAAGAAAAAAAGAAATCCTGGGCCGTGAGCAAAGAAGCAACGGAACTGGCCGAGGCTCTGGACAAATGGTACCGACCGGAACTGAAAAAGGCCGTACAGACGGAAGAAAGCCGCAAGTTCCTGCCCCAGTTCCTCGTGAGACGAAGACCACGGGCTCCTTTCCTGTCGCGCAGTCAGGGAATCATCTCCCCTTACGACGCTCACTTCAAGCGTCATGCCAGCGCCATCAACTGGGACTGGCGCCTGATGGCTGCCCAATGTTATCAGGAATCGGCCTTTGACCCGAACGCCGTATCCTGGGCCGGTGCCCGGGGACTGATGCAGATCATGCCTTCGACCGCACAGCACCTGAATCTGCCGATGGAACAGATTTATCAGCCCGAAAGGAATATCCAGGCTGCCGCCAAATATCTGAGAGAACTGGAATATAAGTTCTCGGACATCAACCCGCGCGAGGAACGCCTGTGGTTTGTACTGGCCTCCTATAACGGAGGAGCCGGACATATTCAGGATGCCCGCACACTGGCACGCAACGCCGGAAGAAACGCCAACCGGTGGGACGAAGTGAAACATTTTGTGCTGAACCTGAGTGACCCCAGATTCTACAACAGCCGCGAGGTGAAATACGGATATATGCGCGGAAGCGAAACCTATCAGTATGTGGAGAGCATACGCAGCCGCTGGACGGAATACCGAAGAGTGGCCAAACCCGAACGTATGCCGACAAAAGCCAAAGGAGAAAGAAAAAAGAAATTCAGATGAACACGTTTTTTGAGGAGATTATCGACAACGAACAGGGAAACCGACCCACCGAGCACAAATACCGGAAACTGACGGCACTGACCGAACGCCTGGCCCTGGAGCTGACGCGTGACTTTGCCGCTGAATTTACTTCCATGACCGGAAGAATCTACGCCCTGTGCAAAGCTACAGGATACGAACACCGCACCCTGGCCCTGTTCCGGAAAAATGCCTTGCGTGTGGCTCAGGGTACCTATCACCCGAGCGAGGAGGACTACCGCTATGACCTGAAAGCCGTGTGCGAGGCCGTGGCGTTCCTGACACGGGAGCCGATCCCCGAAAGACTGAATGCCTTGCTGCCGGACCATTGGAGACCCTGGCCCGACAAGACCGAATATCAGGAGTTTGTCAAAAGAATACGCATCACGGTAACGGCCTGGGACGAAGACTTCGTATATGGCACAGACCAGGAACATCCCGACGGGGAAGACATACGGGCACGCTACCGGCAAGAGGACGGAGCCTTTGACGGACTGGCGGAAGGACTCTACGAGGGGGCCCAGCTGAACCTGCTTTCGGTATATTTTACGGAAGAAGAGGGCAAACGGACCGCCTGTCCCAAGCTGCTGGTGCTGGACCCGGACTTTCTGATTGACATCACCGCCATCTGCCAGTGTTTCAAGCCCTACGGTACCCATGCCCTGAACCATCTCATCAACAAATTCATGCCGGCGCCCCGGTCGGCCGCCCTGCAGCTGGGAAATCTGGCCAACCAGTTTCTGGATGCCTGCGTGCACGACAACGGTCAGGAAGAGAAAAGCGAGGAGGAATGCTACCGGGAAGCACTGCTGCAAAGTTTCGAGACTTCGCCCATAGAATATACCACGCTGCCGGACATCAACCAGGCTTTCTTTGAGCAGGCCAAAAAACAGTTTCACCACATCCGGGAGGTGGTACGCCATAAATTTACCGCCGAAGACATTGACATCGAAAAGCAGGACGTGCAGCTGGAACCTTCTTTCCTGTGTGAAGCGCTGGGACTGCAGGGACGACTGGACCTGCTGGTGAACGACAGCAGCAAAATCGTGGAGCTGAAGAGCGGACGCACCGAAGAATATCCGCAGATACGCCCCAAAGCGGAACATGCCCTGCAGATGGCCTTATACAAGGAGATTCTTTATTATAACATGGATGTGCCGCACGATGCGGTGCAGACTTATCTGCTCTACTCACGCTACCCGCTGCTGTATCACATCCGACATTCGAACACCGAGCTGAGACAGGCACTGGCCCTGCGTAATCAGATCGTGGCTCTGGAGCGTCTGTTACGCAACGGACATTCTCAGGAGATCATCAACCGGCTGGACGAGAACATGCTGGTTGACCCTGTCATGAGAAACAGCAAATTCTATCAGCAGTATCTGAGAAAAGACCTGATGGGAGTTGTCGGACGGCTGAAAGGCATGCAGGAGGTGGAAGCGGAATATTTCCATACGTTTCTGGCCTTCATGGAACGGGAACAGTTTCTGTCCAAAATCGGTGACGACCAGCCCGACTCGGGACGCGGATTCGCGGAAATATGGAACCAGGACACGGCAACCAAACAAAGCAACGGCAACATCCTGATTGACCTGAAACCGGAGCCGCTCTTCGACGAGCAGGGAGCCGTGACAGGAATGAATCTGGAAATGCCGGATTATGAAGAGGATTTCCTGCCTAATTTCCGGGCCGGAGATTCCGTATTGCTCTATGAACGCAATTCGGAACAGGATTCTGCCATCAACAAACAGATATTCCGATGCCAGATTGAAGAAATGGGTACCCGCATCATCAAGGTGCGGCTGGCCTTCAAGCAAAAGAATGCCCAGGTGTTTCAGTTGCAGTCGCATTATGCTCTGGAACCGGGCTATGCCGACAGCAGCTATGCCCAGGCTTACCGCGGACTGTACAGTCTGCTGCTGGCTCCCGCCGAACGGCGTGCCCTGATTCTGGGGCAACGGAAACCGGAAACAGATCCCCACATCAAGCTGAACAGCACGTTTCCCAATCCGGAGACAGAACAGATTGTGCACCAGGCCAAACAGGCCAAAGACTATTTCCTACTGGTAGGACCGCCGGGAACGGGCAAAACCTCCGTGGCCCTGAAAGCGATGGTAGAAGAGTTTATCCGGGAAACACCGAAACAGAACCTGCTGCTGATGGCTTATACCAACCGGGCCGTGGATGAAATCTGCCAGATGCTGGAAGGACTGGACGAGAGACCGGAATATGTACGTATCGGTCAGGAACTGAATTGCGAAAAGGCATACCGGAACCGCCTCATCAAATACAAAATCAGGGAGGCACAGAACCGAAAACAGATTTTCGACCTGCTGGAGCCGGTGCAGATCTTTGTGGGCACCATCAGCAGCATGGCCGGAAAGAGCGAACTGTTTGAACTGAAACGCTTTGACACGGCCATTGTGGACGAAGCCTCACAGGTGCTGGAACCGCAACTGCTACCTCTGCTCTGTGCCACCACCTCACTGCCGGACCCGAACTACAGAAACAATCCGTGCGCCATACGGAAATTCATCCTGATTGGCGACCACAAACAGTTGCCGGCCGTGGTGCTGCAAAAGCCCGAACGCTCGGAAGTGAGAAGCGAACAGCTGCGGGCCATCGGACTGACCAACTGCCGCAACTCGCTGTTTGAACGCCTGCACAGCCTGCAACAGTTACTGCACACGGAAAAAGACACCGTGGCATGGCTGCACCGCCAGGGACGTATGCATGAGGAACTGAGTGAGTTTGTAAACCACAGTTTCTACAACCGGCAGCTGGGGCTGGTTCCTCTCCCCCATCAGACCGGAACGCTGGACATCCCCTATGAGGGGACAAACCCCTGGATGAAAATGGCTGCCCGAAAACGTATGGAGTTCATTCCGGTTGTCCCGACCGAACCCAGCGAAAACAATAAGGTGAACCGCGAAGAAGCTGCGATTACCGGAAACATTGTGGAAGCTCTGTATCGCCTGCACGAAAAAGAGAAGGGCTGGAATCCGGCCCGGCAAATCGGTATCATCGTGCCTTTCCGCGGACAGATTGCCATGATCCGGAAAGAACTGGCTGCACGACGTCTGGAAGGCTATGAAAATATTACCATCGACACGGTGGAACGCTATCAGGGCAGTCAGCGCGACGTGATCCTGTTCAGCACCACCATACGCCAGCCCTATCAGTTGGATGTACTGTCGACACCGGTACTGACCGAAGGACAATGGATAGACCGCAAGCTGAATGTGGCCATCACCCGGGCCCGCAAACAGTTCTTCATGACCGGCAATCCGCATCTGCTGGAGCGGTCGCCCTCATACAGCCAGCTGCTGGATTATATCCGGAATATAAAACAATAATAAACCAAGCATTAACAAATAATATCAATGAAACATCTAAGATCTCTTATACAACTGGGAGTTCACAGTCTGTTTTGTATGAGCTTGTGCGCCCAAACACAACTGCCAGCAAAAAAATTCAATCTGCTGGTAGGAATAGACTCCCCTCATAAACTGGCCAGTGAGAATGCCGGAAGCTTAACCATACCAGTCTATGGTGAAAATTACAGTCTGAAACTGCAAAGCGACTGGCTCACCGCAACTTCAACCAAACAAGGCATCCATTTAAAATACTCCGACAACAAACTCGCGGGAACGCGGGTGGCACAACTCACCATAAGAACAGAGAGCGGAAAAGAAAAAAACATTCAGGTGATTCAACCTGAAAATGAAAGTATGCAACAGGCAATATCGAATACCCTGAGAATTTTCCCAACCCGTGCAACAGCCAACATGGCACACCCGGGAGGCGGAATAGAACTGACACAAGACGAAAATACATTAACCAATTATCACAGTCCATGGGACAAAAGCATTTCGGAAGAGGATCCGGCAATATTGACCTACTATTTTGACACTCCAGTTCATCTGGATATGGTAACTTATATCCCTGTATCCGGAAACGGAAAATTCGGACTTGTGGATATATATATTCAGAAAAAAGGAGAAACGACCTTCAAATTACTGGGAAGTTACGATTTCAAGATGCAGAATCTGCATCGCAATATCTATTTCGGAGAAAACGGTATGGACGATCTTCAGGCCGTACAGTTTGTGGTAAAAAGCGGATACAGCTTTATTGAAGGCATACAATACTACGCAACCTGTGCCGAAATGGAATTCAAACAGATACTCAAACCTAATGACAGTTACATAAAACGTCTATACGGAGTGACAGCCAGCAACAATGGAATAGCAACACAAAACGGAGAGGGTATTGAACGCACTCTGGACGGCAATCAAGGAACTTTATTCCACAGTATTTATACTCAGACAATTTCAGAACAGAATCCGGCTATACTAACCTATCAGATTCCGGAAGGACGAAATGTACAAAAAGTAATTTATATCCCCCGACAGGATAGTAACAAAAACGGAAACTTCGGACAGGTAAAAGTAGAATATCGTACAGAAAAAAGTACCTCGTTTACAACACTGACCAACCAGGATTTCGGACAAAAGAACACACCAACCGAAATAGAACTGCCTCAGACCGAGCAGCCAATCCGAGAAGTACGTTTTACTGTTACCTCTGGCTATAACGGCTTTGCTTCCTGCGCCGAAATGGAATTTTATGAAAGAATACAGATTCCAGACAACAGCAAAGTATTTACAGACAATCTGATGACCACACTTCGTGAAGGAGTCAGCCAGAAAGATATAGACCAACTGACCGATCCGCTAGCAAAAAATCTGGCACAAGATCTGCTAAACGGAGTATACGACACCAGATACCGAGTAGCAGAATACCCATGTCTGAAATCTCCAAAAGCATTATCAGACGAATGGAATACACCGGGAAAACTATACGACCAATTGCAAGGAGTAACCGGCATAAATATCAGCCCGGGAAAAAATGTCGTATTGGTCGAAGGTGCAGATCCGAATATTAGCCTCCAACTGAAAGTAGTAGCCTGGTATAACGGAGATAATCAGGGACCTGTCGAATACAGTTATGCACTAATCAACGGCGTGAATACCTTTGAATATACCGGAGCGTATGACGGACTGGCCTATATATGCTATTACAGCGATGAAAATCCGCAAAATTATGCTCCAGTAAAAATACATTTCCCTTACGGACAGGTAAACGGATACCTGACTCCGGACAAAACCAATGAGGAAATGCATCAGATGACCGCCAATGCACGAAACACCTGTATGGATCTGGTTGGCGAAAAGGTACACTCAATATGGACAGCCAAAGGACTGCATGCCTACTGCAAAGCCAGTGACGGATACAGCATCGGATACCGGCAATACATGAATTTGTTAGATACTCTCGTAAACTGGGAACACCGTTTGCTGGGACTGGAAAAATACGGACGGATACCTACAAACAAAACCATGGCGTATGTAAACTATACTTTTTATATGTTTCAGGGAGCCTATGGTGTATCTTTCAAATACGATCAGGAACCAAGAGTACTGGATTGCCGTAATCTGATGTACAACGATGATGATGCCATTTGGGGATTGAGTCATGAATGGGGACACCAGCATCAAATGCAACCTTACTTCTGCTGGTCCGGACTGGGAGAAAGTTCCAACAATATGAATTCCTGCTACAATGTATTGCACATGGGATATCAGGGAACACATGGACAACGCATTCAAAGCAACTGGACCGCAGCCTACAATCATCTGTTCTTAGGACAAACCACTGAAGACATTTTTGCATACCAATATGCAGGAAAGGGGCGAGGCAATTATGTAAAAAACGAAAATAACTTTGAAAACGTAAACTGGGGAGAAGGTGATTACGTATATGAAAGCAAAAAATACGGTGTGGGGGCTGTTGCAGAAAGCAGAAACCGCATGTATGACCATATTGACGAATTTGACTGGTGTCCAGCCATACAAGAAGTTATCCGAAAACAATATGATTCTGGATACCGCATTCCTGATATTACCGATACAGAACATACCGTATCGACAAACGAGCTGTATGTTGAAGAAAATACGGCAGCCTTCTTCATGCTCTACTGCTATTTCTCGGACAAAAACAATCCGAACTATGTGAAAGATTTTCAGGAAGACCTGTATGAGGCGCTCAGACAAAACGATCTACCCAATGGATCAAGCATAGAAAAACAAGGAACAGCCGACAAATATGAATTGCTAGCCAGCGCCCATAACGGAAACAAAGAAAAGAAATATGACATATTTAAGGCAAAATACCCACAATCCTGCTGGATTACTCAGGGGTATCTGAAAGAAGGAGGACTGAACTGGACCCAGAACAGTGTGCCATTTATTTTCAACTATATCCGAAAAGCTTCACGACTCTGCGGGTATAACCTGTTTGACTATTTTGACAAAATGGGATTTCTCAGAACCATAGCTCTGGCTATCGATGACTATGGCATCAAATATTACGTCCTGACAGAAGACATGAAAAAAGAATTCCAGGATGACATGAATAAACTTGGACTTAAAACCATGAGCGACAATATGATTCATGAAATAACTGAAGCCAAAATCCCAACATTCAATACCCCGCAAATACCTAACTAAATTCTGACAAATATGAAAATAGGAAAATATATAGGACTGACAGGCAGTCTGCTTCTGACAGTCCCTGCCACCGCACAGATCACCACACTGGATGATCTGAACAATGCATTTGGCTATGTAATCCAAAGAATGACAACGGAAAACACTGGAAACGGTATCTTATACGGAGCCAGTGATCGAATGGTATGGGTTGCAAGCAATCCAGAAGACAATGACAACCGATACTGGGCCATATACACCTCCCCCCAAAGCGGACTGCGCTATATCTACAATCTGGGACAGAAAACCTTTATGGTACTGAATGACAATGGCAGCATGTTACAAGATGATGCAACATTCATGACACTATTTCCAAGTGCAACGAGTAACTGTTGGATGATACTGAACAACAGCCGAATGGCAGGACTAGATACAGAAAATAATGAAGTATTAATCTACAATGAAAAAGATATCCCTTTAGAAAAAATAAGTTTCTCATTCACACAGACCAACCGAAAACTATCAGAAAGTGAACTGCAGGAAATTACCCAGAAAGTGGAACAACAGGAAAACGACTTGAGAACGGAGCTTCTGCAACGCATCGAAAAATTCCTGATAGAGGCCAAAGAAAATGAAGAAAAAGCCTTTCCGGGATTTGCGGGACTTTATGATTATAAAGATCTGGAGCAAGCTTACAAACAGGAAGTCGATTATTCTAATGCAGAATTGGAAAAATTACTGAAAGAAGCCCAACAAAGCATTTTCCCACAGGAAAACAAGTATTACCGACTGTTTAATACGACTCGCCCGAATAAAGATGATTTTACAGAAAATGTTCTTTCGGTGGTAGATGATCCAAATGTAGCAGGCAGCATGAATCTGAAGGGAACTCCCGACGGAAATCAAAGACCAGGAACCCGTAAGGGGACTGCCCTGGAAAGTCTCAGCCTGTTCCAATTCACTGCAACAGGATCTCCAAACATATTCTATCTGAGCAACCCGGGAATAGGAGTATATGCTGGAGGAGAAAATAGCTATGGCGCTCATCTGCCTCTGGTAGACAACCGTACTTATGCAGTACCTTATGAACTGATTTATGAAGGTCTCCAAAAGTTCCGTTTCCGGAACTATCATTATCCCCAGTATTATCTGACATTGAACGGAGACAATAATGCTGTAAGCTATGACCAGCTGGAAGACCCGGAATTGTGGTATCTGGAAGAGGTCCAAAACATAGAAGTGGAAATCGGAGCAACAGGATATGCGTCTCTATGTCTGCCCTGCCCGATAGAGCTGCCTGAAGAAATAGAAGCGTACGTAGCCACAGAATTGAAAGATAACCAACTGATTCTGAAAAAGCTTCAAGAATTTACACGGAACAATTATGTTCTGCCAGCCTTCACTCCTGTAATTCTGAAAACAAACGAAGAAAATGCCGGAACAGTATATGAATGCCCAATAAGCGAAAAACAATTGCCGGCAGTAGAAAGTATACTGAAAGGGGTAACCCAACACACTACCCTACCCACAGGTTCCTATATTCTTGGAAGCGGTTCACAAGGAGTGGGCTTCTATCCGGTAGCAGATGACGACCGTATACTTGCCAGTAATCGAGTATATCTGCCGGGAACAAATATCAATCCACAAAAACAACTGGTAATGCGTTTCGAAGGAGCAACAACAGAAATTCGGGATCCGAAACAAGACAAACAAGAACATATCTGGTATGATCTGAACGGAAAACGAAAAACAAAATCGCAAAAGGGTATCTTTATCTCTGAAAAGGGAATCAAAAAAATAATAAAATAAAAAAACAGCGAGAGGCATCTTATTAGAAATGCCTCTCGCTGTTTTTATAATTAACGGCGTACAAAACCGATCTTCAGATTCAGTTTGAAATAGTACAGTTTATTTTCGCGCTCCAGATAGCCGTACTTGTCCTTATCGGGCAAGCCTTTCTCCAAACGGGTGTGTGTAAACAGATAGTCGCCGAACACATCCTTGTCGGCCTTATGATAAACGGTGATACGGCCATCGGCACCCACCATCAGAATACCGGATACCGCCGAATCACGACCGGTATAAATCTTGGCCGGACGGAGCCCCAAAGCCAATGCCACCAGGAACTGTTTCATCTTATGACGGTAGAAGCCGTGCTTGTGAATCAGTTCATCCTTTATCTTCAAAGGATTACGCTCCTCGATAAGAGCGGTAAGTTCATCAATGCGGCTGATCTGATCCAGATGGAAGATGCGCAGCATTTCACACAGCACACGGGGGAAATGCAGGTCGATCATGTGCAGATTACTGCGGAACACACGGTCGCACACATCACTGTACTTAAAGATACCGCCCATGCTCTCGATATACAGCATACGACGGGCCACCTCGGCCGGATTGTCCGGATTTTCAGTATAGTTAATCTTATAGACGGCCGGCTGAGAGAAACGGATGCCTGTCTGCTCCATCTTCAGATTGGCCGTACGTCCGCCATCGAGCAGCGGATCCGTGGCACAAAGACGGGAATAGATACGCAAACCTACCAAAGGAGTTTCGGGATGGTAGAAGGCCACATACAAGTCCGTGCGGTCGTCGGTAACGGCTTCCAGATCATAAATGCGTACTGCATCCAAAAAGCCTTCTACGCCTTCGGGAGCCTCAACCTCATCATCGTGAACGGCAGCCAGAGTGTCCAGAATCATCTGGGCCACGGTAGCAAAATCTTCACGCGGAATCCGCTCATCCATCTCACTGCCCTGAATACGGATTTCTTCGGGACCGATGAGATAGCGGCGCGGACCGTCATGCTCCTGGCGCTGTACCAAGGCAACGGGCAGCCACGCCCCTTCTGTTCCTTCGGCTGTACCGGCAGCCAGTCCACCCTGAGCCAGGATGGTGAAAAACGTATACAGTTCACTCCATTCTCTTCGTGTAGCTGTCATCATTGTCTTTTCTGATTTTTAGATTATAAATAACGGTTCTTTTTACCTATCGGGATGCAAATGTAACCATTTATATGGAAAAATCCTAAAATGAATTTTCTTTTCAGTAAAGAATGATAATTTAATTATGTATATTTGCTGAAAAATAGAACACCAACAATAAGAGCATTTATGATTACACTCAAAGAACTGTATAGAATAGGTCAGGGCCCCTCGAGCAGCCATACCATGGGACCAAGAAAGGCGGCAGAACAGTTTCTGGCGCAACATCCTGATGCATGCCGTTTTGAAGTAACTCTTTACGGCAGTCTGGCTGCAACCGGCAAAGGACACATGACCGATGTGGCTATTCTGGATGTGCTGGGCGAAGAGCGCACCGACATTATCTGGGAGCCGAAAATATTTTTACCGTTTCATCCGAATGGCATGAAATTCCGTGCTCTGGATGCAGAGGGAAACAGCAGTGAGCCCTGGACTGTTTTCAGTGTGGGTGGAGGTGCTCTGGCCGAAGAAGGACAGCAGCAGGTAAACTTCCCGGAAATCTATGAAATGAATTCTGCCACTGAAATCATGAACTGGTGTATCAGCACCGGAAAGAGCTACTGGGAATATGTGCAGGAATGCGAAGACAGCGATGTGTGGGATTACCTGAACGAAGTATGGAAGGTGATGAAAGAAGCCGTGGAACGCGGTCTGGACAAGGAAGAGGTGCTCCCGGGACCTCTGAACCTGAGAAGAAAAGCCGCTTCGTATTTTGTACGGGCTGACGGATATCAATCGTCCATGAAAACCCGCGGTCTGATTTTTGCATACGCTCTGGCAGTGAGTGAGGAGAATGCCGGTGGCGGTATCATCGTAACCGCACCGACCTGCGGCTCATGCGGTGTTCTGCCGGGAGTGCTCTATCATCTGTACAAGTCACGCAATATGAGCGAGAGACGTATCATCCGGGCATTGGCCACCGCCGGACTGTTTGGAAATATCGTCAAGACAAACGCTTCGATCTCCGGAGCAGAAGTGGGCTGTCAGGGCGAAGTGGGTGTGGCCTGTGCCATGGCAGCAGCTGCCGCCAACCAGTTGTTCGGAGGAAGTCCGGCACAGATTGAATATGCAGCAGAAATGGGACTGGAACACCATCTGGGTCTGACTTGTGATCCGGTGTGCGGACTGGTACAGATTCCTTGTATCGAGCGCAACGCCTATGCAGCCGCCCGTGCCATGGATGCCAACTCATACGCCATGTTCACCGACGGAACGCACCGCGTTTCCTTCGACAAGGTGGTTGAGGTGATGAAACAGACCGGACACGATCTGCCTTCTCTATACAAGGAAACAAGTGAAGGCGGTCTGGCACAGAGCTTCAAACAGATGTGGGATCTGAGAAACCACAAGATTTAATCGAAAGGGACGAACCTAACCCTAAACATACTGAAAAGCCTCGTCTTCATTCCTGTTCAGGAAAGCAGACGAGGCTTTTTCCATATACTTACGCTTTTAATACTCAACGCTGAAGATATTCCAATAAACCGGCACAGGCATCTTCCAGAATATCAAGTACCAGTTCAAAGCCCTGTGCTCCGCCATAATACGGATCCGGGATATGGTCTACATCGGGATGATGCTGGCAGAAATCAGTCATGCGGAACAACTTACGTTCCTCTTCAATGCCCGGTGCCCGATCATGAAGCGCATCCATATTACTCTCATCCATACCGATGATCATATCAAAATTAAAAAAGTCCTGATAAGTAACCGGACGGGACAGATGAGTCAGCTCATAACCGCGGCGGGCAGCATGAAAACGCATACGCGAATCAGGAAGCTCTCCCTGATGGTAATTACTGATGCCGGCAGAATCCAGAACGAATTCGGACTCAAGCCCGGCCTTACGGACAACATGACGCATCACCTCTTCTGCTGCCGACGAACGGCAAATGTTGCCCAGACAAACAAACAAGATTCTTGTCATTTCAGTTCACTACATTAAAATAAACCTTACCCTTGCTCTCTCCATAAGTGGCTCCGGAAGCACTGGGATTAATACTGCCGCTGGTACCGTCACTACCCTGATCATAAGAACCTCCGCTCAACACTTCTCCCTTACCGGAATATTTGTATCTGGCATAGAAGCTGACGGTATAACGTCCGGTGCGGGCATTGCTCGGAATGCGATAACCGATAACCGGATCGGACGGCTGATGATCATATATCACTTCTTGTGTCTCTGTATATACGGTAGAGTCGCGGCTGTCTGTAATGGTCCACTGATAGGTGGTTCCATTGAGCAAAGTGCCCCGAGTAGCCTGCTTGGCTGTAATCACAATGGAATCGCCCGGTGTGGGAGCATCCATATTCAATACAAAACCGGCAAAAACCGGCATCCGGGAAGTATAATCCTTTTCTTCACAGGAAGAAAAGACAGCCAACAAGGAGCACAAGGCAACCCCCGAAAGCAAATAACGCTTTAAAATCTTACTCATATTCTTTTCTATATCTATTCGTTAAATGTTTTAAGTTCCTGATAAAGACGCTGCACCGGCAATCCCATCACATTGAAATAAGAGCCCCGAATGCCTGTCACCCCGACAAAACCGATCCATTCCTGAATGCCATAAGAACCGGCCTTGTCAAAAGGACGGTAATGGTCTACATAATATGCAATCTCTTCATCGGACAGTTCGGCAAAAGTAACATCCGTAGTCACGGCAAACGAACGGGTACGCTCCAAGGTCTGAATGGTTACCCCGGTAATCACCTGATGGGTACGGCCCGACAGAGCACGCAACATGGCACAAGCCTCATCGCGGTCGTGCGGCTTGCCAAACACCTTGCCTTCGGTATAGACAATGGTATCGGCGGTTATCAGCAGTTCGTGTCCGGCCAGTGTGGCACGATAGGCCGCTGCCTTGGCCGAAGCAATATATACCGCAATATCCGCACCGTCAAGTCCTTCGGGATAAGACTCATCAATACCTGGAATGACACGGGTTTCAAAGGTTAGTCCCAACCCTGCCAGAAGCTCACGACGACGCGGTGAATTACTGGCCAGAATAATCTGATAGGATGATAAATGATCCAACATATATCCTTATTTATATATAAATGTAACAATAATAACGGTTACCAGCCAAAGGCTTTACGGTCGCTCATCCATTTGTGCTGCGCCCGCAACACCTGCTCTATGACATCCCGTCCACAGCCTTCGCCTCCGGCATAGTGGGAAATGTAAAGAGAAACGGAACGGATCTCAGGCGCCGCATCCGACGGGCAGCAAGGACAGCCGCAACGTGCCAGCACTTCATAATCGGGAATGTCATCGCCCATATACAGCACTTCCTCATCGCGCAGTCCGTATTTCTCCAGAAAAGCATCATAGGTGGTAATCTTCACGGCGCAGCCCAGATAAACATCGGGAACGCCCAATCCTTCGTAACGCTTGCGTACAGCTTCGGAGCGACCGCCCGTGATAATCGCCACGTGCAGTCCCATCTTTACGGCCAACTGAATGGCATAGCCATCCTTGATATTCACGGTACGCATCGGCTCACCGGAGGGATGGAGGACAATGGTCTGACGGCTCAGCACGCCATCAACATCAAAGGCAAGCGCCTTGATTTTCTTCAAATCATAATTGATCATATCGACTTGGTTTATTGGTTTCGTTTCTGAGCCTCCTCGTGGATGCTCCGGCTCATGAGTTCGTAGATATCCCGATACAACGGATGCTCCTGAAGCTGTCCCATCTGTGCTTCCAGCACATTCCGGTCATAGCGGACAGCCGGTCCGGTCTGTGCCTCAGACGGAGACAATTGGTGCACCTTGGCTGCAGTCTCATCAATCAACGGTAACAAGGTTTCGAAAGGAATCTGCTCTTCGGCCAACAAGGTGGCTGCCATGCCATAGCAGTGATTGGCGAAATTGCAGGCAAAGACGGCTGACAGATGCAACTTGCGGCGTGCGGCAGAAGAAAGCGGATATACCTGACGCGAGATAGCCGAAGCCCAAACAGCAAGGTCATCATACACCGCCGGTGAGGAAGCCTCAACAAATAACGGCACCGCATGCATATCCAGAGAGCGGTTCAGGGAAAAGGTCTGCAAGGGATAAAACACTCCATAACGGGACAGTCCATGCCCCTCGAACACAGACAACGGAATACTGCCCGCGGTATGCAGGAAACAACCCTGACCGCAACGGGGTGCCAGAGCAGCGATAAGCTCCGGAAGCACGGCATCCTTTACCGAAAACAAATAATAGTCGGCTTCCGGCGTCACTTGCGACAAATCAGTAGTAAAAGCCGTGTGCAGCACCTCTGCCAGGGCAGAAGCCGATGCTTCCGTACGGCTGTATACCTGAACCATCTCCATGCCCGCCTGCTGAAAAGCCTGAGAAAGGTGCGTGGCCACCCGACCGGCACCGATCAATACCATTTTTTTCCGTTCCATAGCTTATTCCTCTGTTGCTGACGGATAAACATTGAGATGTACCTTGTCCCATTTCAAGCGTTCGGGATTGAACGGTTTGCGCTCCATGCCCTTGTGCCCCAAAGCTACCAGAGAGAGCACGCGCAAATGCTCCGGAACATTCAAAATGCGACGTACGACGTCTTCGGCAGACGTACCGTCGGCCGCCTGACGGTTGCGTATCTGTACCCAGCAGGCACCCAGTCCGGAGTCTTCAGCCTGCAACAACAAATAGGTTGTGGCCACTGAAGCATCCTCTACCCAGACATCACTGACCGAAGGATCGGCCAGAACGGCTACAGCAGCACGGGCATCGGCCAGCATGGCGGCACCGTGCTCCTTGCATTGTGCCAACTGCTGGAGCAAAGCTTTATCATCGATTACAATAAATTGCCAGCAGCACGTTCCTTTTGAAGAAGGAGCCATAAGAACCGTACCCATCAGGGCTGCCAGTTCATCCTGACTAAGACTTTCTTCCGTAAACTGGCGCATACTGCGCCGACGCGCTGCCAAATCATAAAAATGAGTCATGATCCGTATTCTTTATTTTTTTACAAAAAGACCGTATCAAAGATAAAAAAGATTCTTCAGAGAACACAGTTTTTTTCGAAAATACTGAAAAATACAATGCAAAAAGCATACATCATATACAAAAAAAGCCTTATTTTACGTTCTCTAAGAAAACAACAGATTAAAAACGTGAAACTGAAGAATAAACTATCGTACTTTTTATGGGGATTACTGCTCATCATCTCCGGAACAATACAAGCACAAAACCAGGTAACCCTGTCGGGACGGGTTCTGGACGAGAGTCAGACGCCCTTGGCTTTTGTCACCATAAAAGTAGAAAACCAACTGGCGGGAAGCACGACTGACCTGGACGGAAAATACCAATTTACCTTTCAAACAGCCGATACGGTGGTCATCACCTATCAGATGATGGGTTTCCAGAAACGCACCAAGAAACTGATAAACCCGCAAGGCAAGCTGACCCTGAACATCGTGATGAAACCCATGAGCCTGGATCTGGCCGGCGTGACGGTAAAGGAAGTGCGGCGCCAGCTGAGCGGTACCCAGCAACTGGATGCGGAAAAGCTGAAACATCTGCCCTCGACTACCGGAAATGCAGTGGAAGAACTGGTGGCAACGCAGGCCGGTGTGAGCACACACAACGAACTGAGTTCCCAATATAATGTACGCGGAGGAAGTTTCGACGAAAACAGTGTCTATATCAACGGAGTTGAGGTGTACCGCCCGTTGCTGATCAGCTCCGGACAACAGGAGGGATTAAGCGTCATCAACAGCGACATGGTGGAGAAAATCAATTTCTCGGCAGGAGGATTCGATGCCCAATATGGAGACAAAATGTCGTCTGTTCTGGACATCACCTACAAAAGGCCACAGCATAACGAAGCCAAAGTGGCTCTGAGCCTGCTGGGAGGAAGCGTATATGCCGGTATGAAAAAAGGAAACTTTACCATGACACACGGCATACGCTACAAGACCAACCAGTATCTGCTGGGATCGCTGGAAACCAAAGGAGAATATAATCCCAGTTTCCTGGATTATCAGACTTATATCAGTTGGCAGCCCAACAAGAAATGGTCGTTCGACGTCATTGGAAACATTTCACAAAACAAATATGATTTTGTACCGGAAAACCGAAATACCAATTTCGGAACCATGCAGGATGTCAAGTCCTTCAAGGTATATTTCGACGGACAGGAAAAAGACCTGTTCCGCACATTCTTCGGAACTTTCAGCCTGAGCCGGCATTTCGGTCCGAAAAGCAAACTGAGCCTGCTGGGATCGGCCTTTATGACTCAGGAACGCGAAACATACGACATTCAGGGACAATACTGGCTCAGCGAAACCAATACCAGCGAACAGCTGGGTGTGGGCACTTATCTGGAACATGCCCGCAACTATCTGAATGCAAACATGAAAAGCCTGAAGCTTCTCTATGACCTGAAAGCCGGAAATCATCAGATCCTGAGCGGAATTACCTGGAAGAACGAGGCCATCAAGGAAAAGGCCAACGAATGGGAAATGAGAGACTCTTCGGGATATTCCATCCCACACGATCCTACCCGACTGGAGCTGATTTACAGCCTGCGGTCGCCCGAACTGAAAATGACCAGCAACCGCATGGAGCTTTTTGCCCAGGATACCTGGCGCTTTGAAAACAATGCCGGAGTGTTCTCTCTGAACTATGGTGCCCGGTTAAGTTATTGGAACTGGAATAAAGAATGGCTGTTCAGTCCCCGCGTATCCTTGGGATATGTACCTTCGTGGAATGACCGTTTCACCTTCAGACTGGCTTCCGGTATCTATTATCAGGCCCCGTTCTATAAAGAGCTGCGCGACACGACCACCATAGACGGAACCACCTATATCACCCTGAACAAAGGTATCCGCTCACCACGCTCCATACAGGTAGTTTTGGGAGGAGACTATAAGTTCAGCATGCGTGAACGACTGTTCAAGCTCACCGCCGAAGTGTATTACAAGGCTCTGAGCCGCATCAATCCTTATAATGTGGACAATGTGCGTATTGTTTATTACGGACAGAATATCGGAAAAGGATATACCACCGGTGTGGACCTGAAACTGTTTGGAGAATTTATCGAAGGTACAGACTCCTGGATCAGTCTGAGCCTGATGAAAGCGCAGCAAACCATCAACGGGAAAAGCATGCCCCAACCGACAGACCAGCGCTATAATGTGAACTTTTTCTTCACGGACTTCTTCCCCGGCACAACACGCTGGCAGATGAACCTGAAAGCGACTGTTGCCGGAGGCCTGCCTTTCGGTCCACCACATACCGGACTGGAGAAACAGGTATTCCGGGCACCGGCCTACAAGCGTGTGGATATCGGAATGAATTATCGTCTGCTGGATAATGAAGACGGACGCAATCCACACAAGTGGGCACGCCCCTTCCGTAACATCTGGTTGGGACTGGACGGATTCAACATATTGGGCATCAACAACGTAAGTTCCTATTATTGGGTTACCGACGTGACCAACCAGCAATATGCGGTCCCGAATTACCTGACAGGACGCCAGATCAATTTCCGTATTCTGGTAGAAATGTAAAAAACAGACAGCCCGGAATTCTTGTTCAGAATTCCGGGCTGTCTGTTTTCAAGCTGCATGAGGTCATGCTCTTATCGAATCACCTTATTGGTGGTAGAATCCGGGAAGACCACTGTCGGAGTAAAATGCTTGGCCTCTTCAAAATCCATCAAAGCATAAGAGATAATAATACAGATATCGCCCACCTGTACCTTACGGGCAGCCGCACCATTCAGGCAAATACAACCCGAGCCGCGCTCTCCCTTAATAATATAGGTTTCAAAACGCTCTCCGTTGTTGTTGTTCACAATCTGCACTTTCTCTCCTGCAATCATATTGGCGGCATCCAACAAATCTTCGTCAATGGTAATGCTGCCCATATAATTCAGATTTGCCTCTGTAACACGCACACAATGCAGTTTGGACTTCAAGACTTCTATCATCATAATTTCTTATCCTTTATATCTGATATGATCAATCAAACGGATCGGAGCAGCGCCACAGAATACGGTGATGCATCCCACGATATGTTCAGCCTCATCCCAACGGGTCACATCCTGCAAGGTTTCTCCATTGACAATAGAGAAATACTGCACTTCCAGACCAACTACAGAATTGATGGTATCGATCACATAATTCTTGGTGTCGAGGAGACTATGGTTGGTTGCAAACAGTTTGCTTTTCTTCAGAATCTGATAAATATTGGCGGCAATCTGACGCTCCTCATCCGATAACAAAGTGTTACGGCTGCTCATGGCCAGTCCGCTTTCTTCACGTACGACAGGACACGGAATGATCTCTACCGGAATCTTCAAGTCGGCCACCATCGCCTTGATGACAGCAATCTGCTGAAAATCCTTTTCGCCGAAGTAAGCACGATCCGGCTCCACGATATAGAACAGTTTGCTTACAATCTGACAAACCCCATTGAAATGTCCCGGACGGAAAGCACCTTCCATCACAGAATCTACTTCAGGATAGCTGAAACGACGCAAATCTTCTTCGGGATACATCTCTTCTACAGAAGGAGCAAACACGATTGAAGCTCCTACCTCTTCCATCAAAGCACAGTCAGCCTCCAATGTTCTGGGGTACTTCTCCAAATCGACCTTGTCATTAAACTGTGTAGGATTCAAAAAGACGCTGACCACTGTCAGATCATTTTCAGCAACACAACGCTCTACCAGAGAAGCGTGTCCACGATGCAATGCTCCCATTGTGGGAACCAGTCCGATTTTTTTCCCTTCCTTACGAGCCGAAGCCAAAACTTCCTTCAACTCCTGAATTGTACTTATTAACTTCATTTTTATATTTAATGATACTAACGTTTCCTGAAAAACACGCAAAATAACACATAAATTACCAGATAAGGAAGTTTTTCGGAAACTAAATACAAAATAAATGTGAAACCCCTGGAAGGAAGGGCGGTTTTTTAGGACTTTCAGGATATTTTTCGTATCTTTGCAAGAAGATTAATTATTTTGAATTATACAATGGAGGCTAAAAAAATCTTATTTATAACACAAGAAATCGTACCTTATGTTCCAGAAACAGAATTATCTGTCATGGGACGCTATTTACCGCAAAGCATACAAGAAAAAGGACGCGAAATCAGAACCTTCATGCCTAAGTGGGGAAACATCAACGAACGCAGAAACCAACTTCACGAAGTGATTCGTCTGTCGGGCATGAATCTGATTATCGATGATACAGACCATCCGCTGATTATCAAGGTTGCCTCAATTCAGGCAGCCCGCATGCAGGTGTACTTCATCGATAACGACGACTATTTTATGAAAAGACAAATGGCCACCGATGAGGAGGGCAACGAATATGAAGACAATGGCGAAAGAGCTATTTTCTATGCCCGTGGTGTGCTGGAGACCGTGAAGAAACTCAGATGGACCCCCGATGTGATCCATTGCCAGGGATGGATGTCGGCCTTGGTACCTCTTTATATCAAAACAGCTTATAAGGATGAGCCTTCATTCTGCGATTCCAAAGTGGTATATGCCCTGCATAACGACGAATTAAAACAGAATCTGGGTGCCAACTTCGGAAACTGCATTGCCTACAAGGATGTAGATGCATCTGTTTTAAGTGAGTTCAGCCAGGATTTCACTTTTGAAGAACTGAACAAACTGGCCGTAAAATATTCCGACGGTTTGATTATGGCCGGAGATAAAGCCAATCCAAACATCGCCGAATATGCGCATGCAAATAATATTCCAGTGTTGGAATACCCCGGCGAAAACTATGCAGACGCTTATGCAGACTTTTATGACAAGGTCTGGAGTGAAGGAAAGAACGGCTAATTAGCTAATCCCAATTTTTTTGAAAATGAAAGCCAAATTCTTATGGATCGTCCTTGCTGCCGCAGCTTTGGGAGCCTGTGATGACAATACAGCCAATCTGGGTATTTATGAGGATAGTGACCAGATCACGTCTTCTTATACCCAATTCCAAATGAAGACAACTACGATTCGGGTAGATTCACTCCCTGCCGTCAATGGTACCTGCTATCTGGGTCAGGTTACGGATCCAGAAACCAATACCAGTGTGAAGGCTGACTTCCTGACGCAGTTTCATACGATGGAGAATTACAAGCTCCCGGAAAAAAGCCAGATGCGGAAGAATGCCAACGGACAGGTCGTTGCTGATTCTATAGAAGTGAGACTTTATTTCAATGATTTCTACGGGGATTCCACCAATGTCATGAAGATGAATGTTTATGAACTGGACACCCTGAATGTCATTGAAGAAGGAAAGTCTTATTACACCAATCTGGATTTAAGCCAGTTCATCAACCCGAACCGGAAAGCTCCTATTGCCCAGAAAGTCTTCACCGCAAGAGATTACACGGAAGATGAAGGTACTTTAAATGGAAGCAACTATTATCCGAACATACGAGTGAAACTGCCTGTAGAATATGGATCTTTCATTCTGAACAAATATTATGAGAATCCGGATTTCTTCAAAAGTTCCTTTGATTTCATACATCATGTATGTCCGGGATTTTACTTCAATCTGACTCAGGGAGACGGTACCATGCTCTATCTGGATGTCAGTGCCCTGGATGTGTATTTCACATACACGGAAAAGGATTCTGTCATGACCGGTATTACCCGCTTCTCTGCTACCGGAGAGGTCATCCAGAGCAACCGGATAGATGTTCATGGTGTTGACGAGCTGCTACAGTCTTCACTGGCCTCTTCACACACTTACATCAAGACACCGGCCGGACTTTATACCCAAATGGAACTGCCTGTTGACGACATCTACCGGAATCATGAAAATGACAGCGTCAGCAACGTGAAGGTGACCCTGAACCGATACAATGATTTCAACACCAGCAATTATGCCCTGGGAATTCCACAGACATTATTGCTCGTTCGGAAACAGGACATGAATTCATTTTTTGAAGAAAAGAAGAAGGTGGACAACATTACTTCATACAGTACCAACTTCAATGTAAACCAGTATGCATTCTCTAATATTGCCCGTCTGGTATCTTATTGCAAAGAAGAAAAGAAGCAGGGCATGAAAAAAACAGGACTGTCCGAAGCCGAATGGGAAAAGCAAAATCCGGGCTGGAACAAGGTGGTACTGATTCCGGTAACAACCTCAAACAGTCAAGGTTCAAGCTCTTCATCATCTTCTTCAAGCAGACTGCTTTTGGACATGAAACTGAACAGCATCCGTCTGGTAGGAGAAAATCAACCGATATCCATCAATGTGATATACAGTAAATTCTCACAATAAGAACAATATAATAAATCCCATAATCTCTGAATGGAACCATTCACGATTATGGGATTTATTGTTAGAATACCTTTCTGATTACTTTAAGCCTCTGGCCTTATAGATTTTCTCCTTGGCATTATTAATCTGCTGAAACTTCTCCTCGGCTGCACGTCGTACATCCTCACCCAAAGCAGCCACACGATCCGGATGATGCTTCAAAGCCAAACGGCGATAAGCAGCTTTCACTTCTTCGTCTGTTGCTGATGGAGTAATTTCCAGCACCTGATAAGCCTCTTCCAGAGAGTCTCCACGAAGGTGCAACAAGGAGTCCAACTCCTGGGTAGAGAGTCCCATAGCCAAAGCAACATCCCGCAAAGCGGTAACCTCGTCCGAACAGATATGGCCGTCGCTTTGTGCAATCTGCACCAGGAAACTCAAAAGCTGAATGCGCTGCTCATAACTCATATTGGCTGCAATCTGAGCACCACAATCGGTTATGGTCTTTTTATAGCCTCCCGGAACGGCAGCATCCATTTTCTTGGCTTCTTCGAACAAATGCAGCAAAATCTGTTCTCCTTCTATAACAGCCCCTTCGCCAAAGCGAGTACGCAGAAACTGACGGACAAACTCCATTTCGCTATGCATAATCTTACGGTCGGCCCGAATAACATACGAAGCCATGACCAATAAAGAAAAAAGAAAACTGTTACGCTGACCTTCAGCCGATCCTCCACCGGCAGAAGCATTTCCCAAAGCAGCCTCCTCTTCGGAAGCACGGTCAAAAAGACGGCCGATAAAATAACCGGCCAAAGCTCCTAAAGGACCTAAAGCAACAAAGCCCATAGCTCCTCCGATCCATTTTCCTAATCCCATGTGTTTATGTGTTTATTATCAATTAAAATTATTCTGAAAACAAAAATAAGGATAATCTGAGATTTCCACGAGAAAAAAGCATACTTTTTTACAGATGGGGTAATTCCACAATAAAGGTTGTCCCTTTTTTCTCCTCCGAAGATATGGAAATCCGCCCCCGATGTAAGGTGACAATCTTTTGCACCAGAGTCATACCGATGCCATGACCATCATAATGCTGCCCTTCCGCTCCCCGATAAAACAAAGTGAACACCTGCTGCACCTCATCAGGAGTCATACCGATACCGTTATCGGAAAAACGCAACACCAGGCTATCTTTCCAAAACGAGATCTGCACAAACGAAGTATGATCCTCGGAATATTTACAGTTGTTTTCAATCAGATTACTTAATGCGATACGCATCAGATAACTGTTGCCGTATAAGGTCAGATCGTCGGCATCCTCACTTTCCTGTGCAAAAACCAACTCTATTTGATAAGAAGGATGGGCCCGTAAAATCATCGTACGCACATCCAAGAGTAATTCATCAATACGGATTTCCTCCATACGTATGCGCTCCGCTCCATAATCAACCTTAGCCAGATCAAGCAATCCGCTAATCAAACGCCCCATCTTACGGGCATCAGACAAGGCATTCTCCAAAGCTTCACGATACTGTGACACTGTACGGTCTTTCTGTAACGCCAGATCCAATTCGGCCGTGAGCGAAGCCAAAGGGGTACGCAATTCATGCGACGCATGGCTCACAAACTGTTTCTGGGCATTAAAGGAAACTTCCAACCGCTCTAACAGGGCATTAAAAGTTGTCGCCAATTCCCCGATCTCATCCTGATTGCGCACCGGCAAACGCCGGTTAATCTGAGATGCGGTAATCTGCTCGGTTTCACGAACCAGAAAACGGATGGGCTTCAGGGCGATATAAGCCAGGAAAAATCCGGCCAGAAACAGAACGGACACATCCAGCAACAAAAGAAGCCAGAGAATATCGCGCAATTCACGAAGATTCTGATAACCATATCCGTCATAGGCAACTGCCGTAATGACATAAGGAACTCCCTGATAATGATAGAGCAAACCTACCGCCTGCTCTGCTCCCTGATACCATTCCTTGGTACCGTTCGACACGATATCGTGTATCAGTTCCGGCGTCTCCTTAATCACGTCATGTTCCGCTGCATCGTGATATACCATTTTAAAATCAGGAGTATAAACAGCTACCTCAACCTCATGGATAAACGATTTGTTGTTTTTATAGATAGAGTGCATGGTCTGCGCATCTGCCTTGTGCGACAGAAACAAATGCGCCTTGGTCACCGCCTCGCTTTTCAAAGTATGATAAAAAGTATTGCTCCGAATACGTTCACTCAAATAATAGACGGTCATCATACACAGAAAAAAAACAGTGGCTGTAACAACTGTGTACTTTAAAGCCAGAGATGTTCTAATTTTCATAATTCTGCATCAAAATAAAACCGATTCCGGGTTTGGTGTGAATTAAGTTTGTAGAAAAATCCCGGTCGATTTTCTTCCGCAGGTAATTGATATATACGTCAATAAAATTGGTTCCGGTATCAAAATGGGTATTCCAGACATGCTCGGCAATTTCTACACGGGAGACTACCCGCTCGGCATGCTCGGCCATATACAGCAAAAGATGATACTCTTTTGGGGAAAGCTTGATGAAAATGCCGTTCCGCCGTACTTCCTTCCGCAAGAGGTCTATCTCCAGATCGGCATAAGTGATACGTACGGGTTGCTCAACCGGAGCTCCCTTATGACGTTTCAAAAGAACCCGTATCCGAGCATCCAGTTCCCGAAAATCAAAAGGTTTCACCAGATAATCATCTGCTCCGGAATCAAACCCCTGCAACTTGTCATCAGTTGTTCCTAAAGCCGTGAGCATCAGTACCGGTGTCTGGGGACTGCTTTGCTTGATCAGGCGACACAACTCAAAACCATCCATTTTGGGGAGAATCACATCGGAAATCACCAGATCTGCGGCTTGTGACTGAAACAGACGCCAGGCACTGGCGCCGTCATAGGCCACCAATAACTGATAGCCCTTTTCTTCCAATCCTCCCTTCAACAGATTAGCAACACGCAAATCATCCTCCACTACCAATATTGTATTCATGACTCTCCCATTTTCCTAAATTGCGGATAAAGGTACGAAATAATATCTTCATATTCTGCTAAACAAAGATATTAATCTATAATATAACCAATTTTCTTCCCTGCATATAAATATTTGATAGTATTTTTGTGTATGTATAAAAATAGTACAAAAATGCAAAAAACATATTTACTTCTATTTCTTCTGATGCTTCTGTCCCTGTCTATTCAGGCACAAAAGATTACCGGAACGGTTACGGACAAGGAAACAGGAGAGCCATTGGGATGGGTACAGGTATACTATCAGGATCAGAGAAGTTCCGGTACTCCTACCCAAATGGACGGAAAATACAGCATTCCCTATCGGAAAGGGAAGATATTGTGTTTTTCCATGATGGGATATGAAACCAAAACGTTCCATATAGACAAACTGCGTCCGATCAACGTAAGTTTAAGCAGCAAGACACAGGACATCCAGGAGGTTAAGATTACGCAGAAAAGAAAACGGTATAGCCGAAAAGATAATCCGGCTGTGGAGTTAATGAAAAAGGTCATTGCAGCCAAACAAAAGACCGATCTGCACGAAAAGGATTATTTCAGCTATAATAAATATCAGAAACTGACCTTCGGATTGAATGAGGTTACCGACAAGGTCTTTGAAGAAGGGGAATTCAAAAGAATGCCTTTCCTGAAAGACCATGTGGAGGTGTGTCCGGAAACCGGCAAACTAATCTTGCCTTTAACGGTCAACGAAACGGTATCACAGCACATCTACAGTAAAAATCCCCAAAAGGAAAAGGACATCATTACCGGAATCCGGTCCAATGGTATCAACGAACTGTTCAACACGGGAGAAGTGGTCAATACTCTGATCAAGGACTGCTTTACGGATGTAGATATCTATGAAAATGAAATCAGACTGTTGCAATATATCTTTATCAGTCCGATTTCCAGTACTTCCGCCATCCGTTTCTACCGGTATTTCATAGCCGACACGGTAGAGGTAAACCAACAGAAATGCATCAAAGTGGACTTTACTCCCAATAATCCGCAGGATTTTGGATTTGCCGGAAGTCTGTATATTCTGGCCGACTCTACCTGGCAGGTAAAAAAGGTTGAAATGGGCATACCGCAAAGATCAGACGTCAACTTTGTGGAGCAGATGAACATTATTCAGGAGTATAACAAATTATCCTCCGGAGAGTATGTTCTGACCAATGACAAGATGATCGTACAGCTCTATGTCCTGAAGTCGCTGCAAAAATTCCAGGTAGAACGCACCACAACCTATAACGACTACTCGTTTGAAGAGATTCCGGAGAAAACCTTCAAATTTAAAGGAAAGCAGAGGACTGACCCCAGCGCCATGATGAGGAATGAAGATTTCTGGAAGGAAAACCGGCCGGAAGAACTCACCGCCTCTGAAGGTAAGATGAATGATTTCATTAAAAGACTGGAAAGCATCAAAGGATTTAATTTCGTCTTGTTTGTAGCGAAAGCCTTCATCGAAAATCATGTGGAGGTCAGCAAGGATCCCGAGAAACCGAGCCCTGTGGATATCGGTCCGATCAATACGATAATCACTCATAACTTTGTGGAAGGATTGCGTCTGAGAGCCAGTGCACAGACCACAGCGAATCTGCATCCCAACATATTCGGAAAAGGATACGTGGCCTACGGATTCGGTGATCACCGGTGGAAAGGTATGGGCGAACTCACCTACTCTTTCAATAAAAAGGACTATCTCCCCCGGGAGTTTCCGGTACACAATCTCAGTTTCTCGTATGCCAGAGACGTAATGTCTCCCAGTGACAAATTCCTGCCTACAGATAAGGATAACGTGTTTATCTCTTTCAAATGGACCACTGTAGACCACATGCAGTATTATGAACGCTATGCCCTGAACTACGATAAGGAGTGGGAAAACGGACTGCGTTTTAATGTTCGCATGAAACGGGAGACTTATGAACCGACGGGTGCACTCTTCTTTCAGAGAATGAACGGAAGCAGCATGCCCAGCATCAATCCCCAGGATAACCAGAAGCAACTGACAACAAGTGACGCCACTATCGGCATCACTTATCAGCCGGGAGCCACCTGGATCAATTCCAAACAGCGACGACTGCAAACCAATCAGGACGCTCCTATCTTTGGACTGGAACACACTGTCGGTCTTAAAGGAGTGCTGGGAGGAGAATATACCTACAATTTCACTGAAGCAACGTTATACAAACGCTTCTGGCTCCGCTCATGGGGACGCATGGACTTTTATGTCAAAGGTGGGGCCCAGTGGAACAAGGTGCCGTTCCCATTGCTGATTATGCCAGCGGCCAACTTGTCTTATATCATAGAGGACAATACTTTCCACCTGATTGACAACATGGAATTCTTAAATGACCGGTATGCTTCCCTAATGTTCTCCTGGGACTTAAACGGAAAGATTCTGAACCGAATTCCACTGATCAACAAATTAAAATGGAGGGAGTTCATCGGATGCAATGTTCTGTGGGGAACTTTGAGCCAGAAGAACAACCCGTTCCTGGAACAAAACAGTTATGATTCTGATTTATTCTATTTTCCGGGACACTTTGATCAAAACGGAAATTTCGAGTACAATTCCCGGGTAATGTCCCCCAAAGTACCGTATGTGGAACTGGTTGTCGGCGTACATAATATCTTCAAAATCCTCCATGTGGAATATGTACGACGTTTGAATTATCTGGAAGCTGACACCCAGAAATGGGGGGTGCGTTTCCTGTTCCGCATGTCATTCTAAACAAAAAATAAAGGATGTGCCCCAAAGGCACATCCTTCCAAACTAGTCTTTCATAAAGTCCCCCAAAAACTTAGTGAACAAATAATTACAAACAATAATAACAAAATGACTTTATTATAGACTTAATTTGTTTTCTTTGCTGTACGCTTTCTTCCCTTTGTTTCCGTTGGAATGTCTGCATTCAACAAGGCACCCTCCTGCTTCTTCAAACGAGCATTCAAGCGGGCGATTTCCTTATCCTTAACCTGCAGTTCTTCTCCCTGGTTCTTGATCGTGGTCAACAACGCATTCAATTCCTCGTTCTCGATTTCTCGTGGGAACAGATTGCTTACACGGTTCATAAAGTCAGCCAGAATGTTCATATAATTGGTAAATGCATCGTATGGAGAATCATAAATTCCACGATACATACCATAGCTTGCAGACTTGGTAGACATGAAACGGAAGTTGTTGCTTGCCTGCAGATAATCCCAATCCTGTTTGATACGACGATCTCGGCACATACGTACACGGTCGGCCATACTATACAGTTTCTCAAAAGCCTCACGCTGCATAACATTTCCCAAACAGAAGGAAGTATCGCGCTCTTCATCTGTCCAAGACATTGGATAAGGAACTTCCAAAGCATCAACAGATTTGTTTGAAGCTATGATTTCAGACGGAGTTGCAAAAGCAATTCCCCTTTCTTTGGCATAACCAGGGATCGCCTTCAGGAAATCCAGAATATGAGAAGACAGGGGCTGGAACATACCCAAAGCACACAACTCCATGAAGATATTGATCACCTGCTCATTTTCTGGCAGAGAAGCAATCCAATCTACATAAGTGTCTGCGAACAATGGATATTCAGACCATTGCGGATTGGCAAAGCGCAAAGCGATATCGTCAGAAAGTTTATAATCACGCAATAAAAGCTTCAAATCCGGATTCAAAGCACAGTGGTAAAGGTAGTGTGGGCTCTTCCAACCCAAAATATGACGGGCACCTTCTGTAATCATTCCCTTAAAGCCCATAGAGGCAACAACCTCACCGATATCATCGGAATAAATCAAAGAAGAATTTCGAATCACCTTAGGCTCCTTGCCGAACATCTCCTTCATCAATCGGGCCTGTTTCTGCACATCCTCTTTAAAGGCCTCTTCATTGGTCAATGAAGACAATCCGTGAGAATAAGGCTCTGCCAGGAATTCTACACATCCGGTTTCATTCAGTTCCTGCAACAGTTCAATCACGTCCGGAGCATGGTTTTCCAACTGTTCCACAGCCACACCGGACAGGGAAATGGCACATTTGAAATAGCCCGGATGCATGCGGGCCATCTCCAACAATGCCTGCAATGCCGGAATATAAGAGTTCTGAGCAGTTTCCGTAATAGCATGCTCATTCTCGTAATCATCATAATAATAATGATCGGTACCTATGTCAAAGAAACGATAACGTTTCAGATGAATATTCTGATGTATCTCAAAGTACAAACAAATGGTTTTCATATATAGACCTTTTTAATTATTCCTTAATTCCGCAACATAATTGATAATTATTTTTATAAGTTCCTGAGCAACATT